>Ga0184628_10000862_pt1 | contig 15486 bp, 11 predicted proteins | sample PLM4_5_b1_FD_133149 | JGI IMG/M metagenome (GOLD analysis project Ga0184628, IMG submission 133149) | Groundwater sediment microbial communities from an aquifer in East River, Colorado, USA - PLM4_5_b1 | ecosystem: Environmental > Terrestrial > Soil > Riparian zone | place: USA: East River... | reverse complement strand
AATCCTTATTCAGCTCCCGTTCTATTTTAAAATCTTGAATAGATTTCTTTTTCAGATCTTCGATATTCCATACACCATAACGATCAATGAAACTATCTACGGAAGGATCTGTTGGTCTAGCAGCTACATCAGACATATCTGAAAGCTCTTGAGCAGCGGAGGCTGATCCAGGAGCTTTAGGGTTTGGACTTGCCGTGATAGGAACCTCAGGCCTAGAACGTTCTGCAGTGGCTGACATTTGATCTATAACAGGGCTATTAGCAAAGTTAGGGGCTGCTGCCACTAGCTCGTCTATAGCCTTCTGATCTACGGGGGTACCTTGGGTACCCTCCGCCATTTTTAACGCACCAGTGGGCTCCGTAGAGGCTCCTAGAGGCCTTCCAATAGCGTAGTCATAGTCAGTCTCAAACTGTTGAGAAGAGCCGTCTCCGTAGCTAACGCCAATCATCTGTACAATGGCTCCTTCTTCTGTTGCTTACGAGCTTCATTGACAGATTGAATCATATGCTGTGGGATACCCTTAGGATTGGAGATCGTAGGATCAAATCCCGCTCCAATCAAGCCTCTTACAACATAGGAGTCTGGATCTTCATTGCCTGCCTTAGCAATATTAATCATAGAATCAGTATTCTTGTTAAGTCTATCTATGGAATCCTGAGCTGCTCTTGCTGTTCTTGGATCCAATGTAGATCTTCCCAAAGCTCTCTCTGCAGCAGTAGTGGGTATCGGATTAACATTGGGAGCTTGGTTGATACTCGTACCAAAATCTATCTTAAAGTGATGATTATCAGTGTTATAAGACACCTTCATATCGGGATTGAGTTGGAAAGTATTCAAATCCAAGGTCTCTTGTCTAGTCAGTGTTCTGGATGTATTTTCAGCCCAATTCTTATATTTAGACCATAATCCCATGGACGGGTTTTGAGCATCTAATCGGATAACTTCCTTAGTAACTTCAGGGGCAGTCCACGCCTGGAAGACAGAAGACTTACCCGGAATTGGACGACCTGTATTAGGATCTCTACCATCTCTTACGACTTGAGATATAGCTGTATTATCAGAGAAGGCAGCGTGGATCATTCCTACCTTAAACTCATCAGGAGTATCCTTGTCTGCAATCTGAGTGGGCAGATTAACTATAGCTGCAAAGTATTTCTTACCATTAGGAGTACTTGTATCAACTCCCTTGGTAGTCATGTCTTGCATCTTCTTACCCACGGTAGAAGGGACACCAGTTATTCTCAGGTCTGGTTGAGATTGCAACTCAGCAGCGTCAGAATTGAACTTAGTATTAAACTTAGCATCCATGTCTTTAGAAAGACCGTACTGAAAGAACTTCTTAGCATATTCAGGATACTTTTCCATTGCTGACATAAGCCTGGTATATTTGCTAAGCTGTGGATCATTCAATAGACCATAATCAGCATCCTTACGAATAGCTTCATTAGCTCTCATATGAGAGAAAGCAGCACCGTAATCTTTATGATTTATTGCATCGTAGACCTTATCGAACATCTTAGTTGAGTCGTCAGCTAACTGACGTGCCTTAGCAGGTCCACCTAACTTCTGGATCATAGATCTAGCATTAGGACCTTCACCTTCTTTCCTACTCCAATCTTGAAGCATACTTTCAACAGCTTGCTGTTTAGCAGCTAGAACTACTGGTGCCAGTTGAGTCAACTGTTCATCGGTAACTTGTGTCTTACCAGCAACAACATCATTAACGAAATCAGACATCTTCTTAGTAGAATCCATCCCCATCGTTATAGTATTGAAAGCTTCGTATCCTTTAGTAGTCCCTTGGTAGTAGGCATCCTGAGTAGCAGTTCTATCTTGCTCTTCCTGAGTACCTTTATTATCTTCTCTAATGTTCCTTCTAAGATCAAGTTGATATTTAATAGAAGCATTCTCATTGATAAACCGATCCACAGAAGTAGCATCATCCTTGCCAGCTAAGAATCGTTCTTTCTTAACAGCGGCTCCAGGCATACCTTGTGTGATGGCATGGTTAAGCATATTGATAGTTTTATTCTGAGCACTAGCACTCTTCGCCTGCGCTGCATTGATGTCATGCATCAGGGACTTGATATAAGCATTAGCAGGGTCTACACCACTATACTGAGATATCTTTCTATCTATGTAGTCAACATAACCTGGGTATCTGTTACGTATCTCTGTGGCAGCTTTGTCCAATTTCATGTAATACATGGTAGGTGATATCTTGCCAGCTGATCTAGCCGCAGATATAGAACCTACAGTTTGATCTATATTTTCCACATCTTCTGGAATATTGGCTTGATCTTCTGCAGAGAGAACATCCATCTTGGTAGGCGTAATGCCTGCAACAGCTTGGAGTCCTGCTTTAAATCCTTGACGTTCACGATCTACTGCTTGATAAGTGGTATTGTCAATATCGGACTTAATGACTGTGTCCACACCCTTGGCTATTAGAGTGGCTTCTCCAGCTAGATCGGATATTAGATTGCCAGTAGCTGCAGTTTCTAGACCTCTGGCTTTACCTGCATACATTCCACTTTCATCGACGTGCTTATTTCCTTCATACTGAGCCCCTTCGAACTTAGCACCTTGAGGCTGAATAGTATTCGCAGCTTGCCCTTGAGGCTTTAGTGTTTCGGGAACACTTATACCTCTGGAATAAGCTAGGAAATTAGGATCGTTACTGGGTTGTAGACCAGGGTTAAAACCTTTAGCCATTAATTATGTCCTTGTTTAAGTATTTTCTTGTATGCCTCACGTCTGCTTTGCTTCTGAGCATCAGGAACATTCTCCAGATAGAAGTTCCAGTTCACACGATCAATTAGAGATTCTTTGCCTTGACTGGCTAGTGAGAGGGCCATAGCTCGCTTCTCTTCAGGAAACCCGCCTACTTCTAGATAAGTGAAAGCTCTGGTAAAATAATCTTTAGCCTGTTCAGGATTATTCTCCTGAGCATCTAAACCACGTCTGAATTCCTTTACAAACTTGTTAGTCTGATCCTTAACGAATTCTTCTTTAGATTTAATTGACAAAGACTTTAGATTGGCGTCTGTAGCAGACTGATAAGTTAGACCAGTCAGATATGAGAAGACAGCGTCCATTGGAGAGACTTCTCCAGCTTGGAATGTTTCTTTCTTAGTAAACCATTTGGCCGAGTTAAGAGCTGCAAGCATCTTCCAAGTATTGTTAACACTGGACACTTCTTTGAACACATCTACGATGTCTGCAGGTTTGATCGGAAAGGCTTGCTGATCGCCACTTATGGCGGACATCATGGCACTAAGGAAACCGTTACTGCTTTGAAAGGTTCCTTTGAGGGTACTGAAGGCTGCGCCTCCAATGATATCCCACATACCCTTGTCGCCAGTCATGGCTTCTTTAATTGTCTCGAAACCTTGGTTACCCAATCTAGTTCCGACATTCCAGTGCTTGCCTGTTACAGCACTGAGCATCATAGAAGGAAGTCCTTCTGCCATCAGAGACTCGATATAGTTATCTCCAACCACATAACCGTTCTCTATGGCTGTCTTACGTAGAAGATCACCTAGGGGTATTCCTGTTACGCCTATAGCAGTAGGTGCTCCGTACAACAGAGCATGAGTGTAAAACAGTCTCATCTTCTGCTCAGGAGTAAGCCTTTTACCAACGAACAACTCTGCTGAACGTATCTGGTACGACAGAAACTGAGTAGGTAGCGAGAACACACCCGTATGTAGCTGAGAGCTGGAAGCTCTCGACATATTGACGTTTAGAAGGTCTGCTCGGTTGAGAATGGCTCGCTTGTCGGTTTCACTGAGCGGACCTGTCGGAACTCTGGTTCTGAATTCTTTATAGGCTGTATAGAACGCACCTGTACGTGCGGCCTGTTCACCTTCTCGGAAGAAAAATGTACCTGCATCTAGAAAGTCCTTTCCTCTAGTATTAACTACTCTGGGGTTTAGTGCATTGTCGAGACCTGCATATTCACCACCTACGTGGCCAAAACCTGTTCGTTCCATAAGCTCTCTAGCTTCCAAGAACTCACCTGGCTTCCAGCCCATCTTGCTGGCTATCTTATCCAGATGCTTTAAGATCTCGGGGTTCTTATTAATCCTTGAGAATGTATGTAAAGCAGCGGCTATCGTTCCTTGACCGGCAGCCTTAGCACCTGCAATACCATAAATCGTAGCAAAGGTCTGAGCCTGCACTAACATCTGTGGAATACTTAATAGACCCAGCTTAGCATGAAAGGCTATGCCTCTGGCGAAGGATATAGGATCTTTAACAATTGACAGTTGATCTGCCGAGGCTAATTTGTCTACAATCTTGCCAGGACCAATCCTGGAATAGACTTCCTCGGCCAACTTATTTGCATAGGAATGTAGCAGAGTGTCCATTGTACTCTTGACACCTACTAACTGTTGTATTTGGAAATGAGTAACCTTGGCTCTAGCTACTTCTTCAGCATCGGCGCCAGTCTTGAAGGCATTGGGAGCATTGTTGAAGTAGTAGAAAGGAGCGTACCTGATCTCCGAGTCAGAAGCTTTGAGAAGATCTTTGTTCTTCTGCAACCAATGTTCTACTGAGAAGATCTTATAATCATCCATCAGAGAACTATTGATAATTCTAGTTAGACCTCTATTCATGGTAGTCATCGCATCTACCATCTTAGCTGGCTCATAGGAGAACAGAGGATTGTGTCTAGTACCTACATCTTGGATAGTCATAACCTCAAAGGCATCACGTGCACCAGTAAACTGAGTTTGATGTTGAGCGAATGCAGAACCTGTTCTAGTTCCATCCTTGAATGTACTACCAGGATACCTGTGTTCCAAAGATTTATCTATGTCAATGATTAATTTGTCTCTGGGCACTACATAGAATGGCTCTTCTAGGCTTAGCCTAGGAGGAACCTTAGTAATACCATCAGGAGCAACAGAAGGCTTAAACCAACTGTGGAGTTCTTTCCATTCAATAGGTAAGCCACCACTGCTGGTAGCGAATGCCTTAGCCTCATCAATCTTTTCTGCCTGAAGCAATTCTCTTACATTGTTCAACCGGTCAGCCATCTTCACACCCAAAGATCTTAATTGCATGGGCATGACTGTAGTGTCACCCTCATACCAGTGTCTAAAGGCAGGAGCGCCTGTAGCCTGGTTCTCTACGCGAACCTTGGCCTGTTTAATGTAATGTTCATAGTCGTATTCAAAGTGGCCGCCACCTCTACGAGGCACTTGATTGTAAGATAGTGGGCCAGTCTCTAGATTGTCTGTTAAGACATAACGTACACGAGTATTACCAATCTTATCTCCCCATTGTGCAAGTGGGTTGGTTTCAGGAGCACCGATCTCTACTACACTTAATCTACCCTCTTTAATAGCTTTGTCATACTCTTCAATCTTTCCACCTAGTGAACTAAGATCTTTAACCTGAGCATCTTGAGTATGCTTGCCTACAATTAGAATATTCTCGTCACCACGAGGCATATGATTAAGCTTCATACCTTCGAACATAGGACCTTTAACTCTACCACCGCCTTCATTCAAGGTGTAGAAGCTGTGTAGCTCAGCTCCAACTCTAGTCTTGTTCTTATAGACCTGTAGATTACGATAGACACGATCCATTTCATTCAGACGTTTGAATGCGAAGTATCCTTCAATCTCATCCTGTTCAGGCATACGATTGACAACACGCATGTACTGATCTTCCAGCTCACGTGGACTACGGAAGAAATAACCTCTGTTCTTTACGTCAGGAAATTCAGGATCGAGCATGTCTCGTCCAGATTTAATTATTCGTTCAAGATCTTGATATCTCTCACCAGTAGACATGCGTCTCTGACCAACCACATTTCCCTTGGCGTCTAAGATGTCGACAGTCTGCCTACGAAAAGAACCTCTAGCCAACTTGATTAGAGAAGCTGCCTCTTCTCTAGCCATTTTTAGGAACACTGCAGGAGCATAGGTGGCTAGCTTACGATTGATCATAGCATCTGCAGATAGAACGTCGTCTGGGTTCCTGAACTTGCCTAGGAAAGCATTCCATAGACTTACAGGTTCCTTGGATTCAGCAGTAGCGTACAGAGCATCTCTGATGATTGCATCAGTTTCTTTTACAGGCCTAGTTAAAACTACTTGATAACCAGCCCCCTTGTCTTCGATCTTAGCTCCTACGAAGCGATTAAGTTCAGCCCAGTTCTGAGCTACCTCTTTGCTTGTAAATAGTTCGTCACCCTTGTTGCCCATAATAACATCAGAGAACCAATTATCGAGAACCTTGTATGGTCTAGACACGTCCATGATGTTATTGCGCTGACCGGGATAGTACGATCGTATCTCAGTCTGATACTCACGAATAGCTTTCTCTGCAGCCACCGGACCAGGAATACGTTCCAAGCGCATGATATTAAATATAGAGTTCTGGAGATTTCCCATAGAAGTGGAGAACTGTTCTTTAAGACGGTTCACACCTTCTTGTCCGAACCTACGGCTAGGACCAGCTGCAATCTCAGCTATATCAGTTTGTAAATTAGAAGTCATAGACTCTATGGCTTCCTTGGAAGGATTGCCAGTTCCCTTCATTCCCTTCACTACATCATCTGTAGTCTTGAGTACAGCAACCTCTCCAGCGTCTCCAGCACCTGCCGCTTGCAATACCCTGCCAGCCTCAGGTCCTTCAATAGATTTGACTAGATCTCTAACAGCCGTCTGAGTCTTATTGTATAGACTAATCTTTTTCAGTAGAGCTGGGGTCTTAGCGACACCAGACAGAGCAGTCATATCGATCACATTAAACAGATTGTTCAGACTGATGTCATTAGTAGATTGTCCCACCACAGCCATGGCGAATGCCTTAGCCTGTGAAGGATTTCTGGCTGTGAGATCTTTCATAATCTCGGTAAATTGTTTCTTGAATTCAGGTACAGGTTTACCTAATAGCTCTACGATCTGATCTTCTATATTAGTACCAAGGAATCCTTTGAGAGGAGGAATGCCCTTCACTAGACCACGCATGGTATAATCATTGTAGAAAGGAACCAGCATCTTAGCCTGGTCTAGTCCCCAAGGGACCCAGCCTTGTCTGGCTACTTCGTCTTCAGCATCTTGAACTGTCTTAAGAGCGAACTCACGCTTAGTGATAACTTCAGAACCTACGTTCTTAGCTCTCTCAAGTTGTTGAGGTGTTTCATAAGCAGCCCCAGCCAACCAGCTACTCTGCCAGTCAAAGGAACTCTGAGTCTGCTTAGCAGCAGCATTCTCATAGTATTTCATGTACTCCTTGCTATACTTCTCCTCGAAGATACTGTCAGGATTAGCCCTAGGTGCAGGAGGAGGAATAGTCTCAGGAGTTAGATTGCCTACAGCAGCTAACTGTACAATCTTGCTGTTACGTTCAGTAGCGTTCTGATAGTCTGTTTCACTGGCTGCTTGAGTGCGAAGATCATTCTCTTTTCCATTAATCAAGTCAGTATAGAGTTCGTCGTAGGATTTGTTTACTCCCGACATTTGGAACTTCATGGCGCGTGTCTCTGCAAAGCCAGGCGATACGGGGCCCGTGATAGGAACGCCCATATCTATACTAATCTTACTGGTATCTACAGGTTCAGTGGTATCAATTGATATTGCCATTGATTAGGCCTGTACAGGGAGCCCTGCAGGACTGCCTCCTTCAGTGGTACTAGAAGAACCAAATAGACTTGCGCCTACCGGAGCGAATAGATTTCCAGCCTGCATGATCTGAGGTCCTGCGGAGAACAGAGATTGACCGAAAGATGCTTGTCCCATGGCTGCAGCTACATCACCACTTGCTGTGGATATCTGACCGCCAACCTTAGCATACGCAGTCTGTAGGTTAGCCTTTTGTGCAGAGTAAGCTGAAGTATAATCAGCAGACTGAGTATAGTAGTCGGTTGTAGCTGATGCCTGTTGTCCTGCATACGCAGCTTTTAACTGAGCTTCCTGTGTCTGAAAGCCAGCTTGAGCATAAGCCAGCTGGAGTTGGTTCTGAGATGCAGCAATTTGATTCTGAGATATGTTTGAATTGATGTCGAAGATACTCCTACCTAGTTCTAGGTTCTGTCTGATGCCGGTTAGATTGACTCCAGACTGTCCAGATATCTGTCCCCTAGCTCCTTGGAGACCAGAGCCAAACTGTGCTCCAGCTCCTGTAGCGGCCATAAGAGAGGCGCTACGAGCCCGCTGGGCCTGACGAAACTGTTCCATCTGATCTCTACGTCCAACAAGTTCCATCGCTGTCCTGCGCTGACCTTCGATTTGCTGCTGATACCTAATGTTCTGTTGATTGAGAGCAGCTGAGGTAGCAGAGGCAGCATAAGTAGCTTGAGACGCTGCTGCCGTAATACCTGCTTCTTGTTGAGCAAAGCCAGCCGAAGATTGTGCTTGCCCTATTGCATATTGGGCTTGCAACTGAGACGAGCTAATAGCGTGTTGAGCTTCTAACTGGGATTGCATTCCTGCAATATTAGACTGAGCCGCAGCTAATTCTCCCTGATGTCTGGTAGCCTCAGCAGCAGCTTTATCACCTTTACTCTTTTCGGAGATACCATAAGCAGATGTACCTACTCCAACTAGCGCAGAGGCAGCAGAGATTGCAGTGGAAATTCCCATTACAGTACCTTTTCGTAATTACGTTCTATTAGAACAAAACCTAGATCATCGAATAGAACGCTATGGGGGTGATCAATCTTCTCCTGGACGACTACACTCTTGACGCCTTGGTCTTTGAGCCATCGCTCAGTTTCTTTGAACATCTTATAACCGATACCCTTCTTTCTATATTCCTTCTGAAGATAGTAAACATCGTTAGATGCGAACTTCCAATCCTTATAGTGTAAGTTATGCGCAATCAAGAATGAAGAATAACCAATTAATTTGTCATCATCACGTACAGTAAAGACTTTCCAAGAACCAATTCGATTAAGCTTAATATAACCATCATAATCAACATCCAAATAACGAATGTCTTTATTATTAGCAAGTTCATTCCAATGAACCTCTAGGATTGGTTTTATATCTTCAACAATATCTTCGAACTGTTCTTCTTGATAAGTAATCATTAATCCTGTACTTCTTTAATCTCTATGTTTCTAGCATTGTAGTATCGTTCAGCATGGTCTTTAAGTTTCTTGAAACTAGTAAAGGCTTGTCTCAATTCTGAAGGAACCATTCCTTGTTCATACTTCATACGCCATAGACAAGTACTCTCATCCATGATGGCATGTAGACTATTCTCACTCTTAAACAGCCTATGATCAACCAAACCAGTGCTGGAAATAGCCTTAGTTCCTTCCTTAGGTCTTAGGACTAAAATCCTATTAGAGCTTCTTTGTTTGTCTGAATTTTGTTCTTGGGTCATCGTTTCGCCATTGTTATTGCATTTGTTACGAAGTAAAAGCCCACCATAGCACCGCATATACCGTTAAGCCATGGAGAAAGATCATCAGTACGACAAAGCTGACCAACAAACTCTCCCGGAGTATACCACTTACAGACGATCTTATCATTGACGATAATCCACCAAAGGTATAGTCCAAAGGGGGCTACTAAGAAGAAACGTGCTAGTGAATTCCATGGTGTCGTTGACTCTTTAGCTAATACATCTCTTTGAGCTTCTAGGGACTTGATACGCTCATCAGCCGCAATGCGTTCCTGCTCGGTCACGGCATTCTGCTTGGCTGTCCTGGCCGCAGCGATCTGCCCCGCTATTGCGGGGAGAGCGCCGAAGACAAGAGAGAGAATACTAAGCCACATCTACTACTGCTTCTTTGGCCTTGTCTGTTACAACCTTAAGCCAATAGTTCAGTAGGGCTACGCCCAATAGAATGTAACCTGCTGTCTTAGTTTCAACATATTGTCGAATGTCAATGACATCAAACATTTGAGTTATGATTAGCAATGAACCGGCTAGAGCAAGAAAAGCATTAGTAATCTTGGTCTTTGCGCCTGGCCATTGCGTAGCCACCCAGGCGTTAAACCGTGGGAGGAGAGACTGGAACTGTTCCAACATCTTTCTTATTCCTTTTCACGATCCATGCCCAAATGCCGCCGATGAAAGCGACGACGACAGAGCCACCAATAATCCAAGGCATCCAGCTATGCGGAGCATTTGCTGCCACAACTGTGCCTGCACCGATCGTAGCTGCACCTGCAACCACTGGACCAGCGACTGGAGCATTCTGTTTATTAAGAGCTAGGAGTTGTTTGAGGATTGGAGCACATCCAATCTGAGAATCCGTCACACCTGCCCCCCACTGACCATCGGAGACGTACTTGCCACGAGGGCTGTCGTCATAGACGTTGGTGCAGGACCAGACATACGGAGATGGAGTCTTAGGATGGTACATACGATAGCCCCAGCCATTGTAGGCTTCTAGGCAATAGAGTACCAATTCAATAGACCAATCTTCTTTCTTAACTTTGTCGAAGTTTTTACCTGGCATTGAAAGCGCATCAATCGCAGCCGCCTCCCAGGTGTTGAACGGCCCCCTACCCGCCGGAACAAGCTTAGTCTTTCTACCAGTGCCGATGATCATCTCACCGTTGTGTAGGACACCTCCTCGCGCGCCAGATTCGCGCTCATCAATTACAGCGACCATGTACCATGGAACGCCGATCTTCTTTTCAACTGGATCATAATATTGAGCCTTGCGTGCATATAGACGCTTGGCTGTCTTCTCAATCTCAGCCTGCTGACGAGTGATCTTACATCCGTTCCACCAGAGGGTGAGTTGTGCCTTGACTTGGTCAAAGCCAGGTTCTTTAGCCATATAAAATCCTTTATTAAGGGGTTGGGTTTTTCATTTCTAGTTTACTCCATCCAATGATGAAGAAGGGAAGATTTTCTGTACTTGAGAACTTAAGTTGTAGTGCCATTCCTTTACCACGTATACGGTAGCGCTTCCTAGTTACATTGAAGTTTCCTACTGGAATGTCTGCACGTTGTATTGAACTGAACTTGCCTGAACCCCCGCTACCTGCGAAGTCCCACAATCCTTGGATAGTGTAACCAGTATTGCTTATAGCATTATCAGTGTTAGCGTATATATCTATATATTGTAGAGAGAAGAACTTCTGAGCTTCTCCGTGTACGGCGTAACCTGTAGTAAAATCACTTACATAGTTAAGACCTACATTATCTATAGATACCCAATCATGGTAGACAGGCTGGTATGCTTCACCAAATGAGAACTGGTAAGTAGCGCCTGTAGGTTTAGAGATGATGTACTTGAATACTGGAGCTACGTTCTGAGTTAAACTGGATACGACAACTTGTATTCCACCTGAGACTACGTTATCAACACCGTTTACTACGTTATTGGTGGTTATCCCTCCGCCTAGGCTTTGAACCACAGTAATGCCATTTATCTTAATAGGCGAACTAGCTACAGTCCATACATAGAAAGCTTGGGTCAGAGTGTTGAAGCAAAGTATCTTATCATAAGTATACTTCTCTTCGATAGTTGTAGCTTCAGTAGATCGATAAACCCACTGAACTATGAACGTGATAGGATCGTACACACCACGGACAGATAGTTTAGATGTATTAGGTATATCTCCGTAGAACTTAGCTATAGTCGTGTTGGTCATCGAATCGATCTTGGCTCCATCCACAGAAAGAGTCAAAGCATAAATACCTTCAACAGTCCACCAACTAATAGTTCCTTGTACTTCTACAAAGCTAGTAGCTGAGAAAGTCTTGATATCACTGATCTTGTTAACACTGTAATCACTAGCTGAGAATCCTAGACCTTCGTTGCCACCGGTACCTGTAATCATCCAGACACCATTAGTAGCAAAGACTACGATTGCAGCTCTAGATGCATATAGTTTAAGTATCTGACCTGCACCTTGAATAGATATTACTCCACCATCAGTAGGAAGCAGATCAAAGAAGTCTTCTGCAGAAGGATCATTCTCTTGATAACATTTACCGAATTCGGCAGTACTTTCAATTATCTGGGAGAAGTAGATGTTATTGTGCAACGCAGAGGTATGCGTTCCTGCATAGAACAAACGTCCAGCAAAGAAAGCACCAGTTGCCGGTCTTTCCCCTCCGGAGGATATGACTGTAAGTCCTGGTATACCTGAGATGGTACTACGATCGACATTGAATGGATTGACAATGTAATGTCCTTTAGGGGCTGGAGTTGTAGTCTGAGCTACGTTATTGTAAATAGCTACTGCAGTAGCAGTAGGATCTAAGAAAATATTGTTAGCAGATTTGTATTGCCACCAAATTTCAGTGTTACTTGGATAGAAACCAAAAGCAGTAAACCAAGTCTTGATATTATCTGGACTGGAATTAATTTCCCAGGCTGTAAAGGGTCCATCAGCCGCTTGTGTACTAGTTACGGTAATGACCATAGTAGTTCCACTATATGTCTTTACAAACCCTGTAAAGAAAGCTCCTGTATTACTATTAACTCTTACTGCTTCTCCAGGCAAGATTGGAGTTGCTGCTGATGTAATGTTGACTGTAAATGTTAAATCAACAGGTCCTGCTGCAGGTATGGAGTTGCTAGTTGTACTAGATAAGACATATCCAGACTTCCAACCTTGATTGCCTAGGTTATACCTGTGTTGTATAGTCAGTGAAGTAGGATGTTGATTGTCAGGAATATTTTCAATGATGCCTTCAAAATCCCTGATCCTGATTGGAATGGCAGCCCCAACTACCGTTTGGGGAATAGGATCATAAGTTACATAGAAGGGTTCTAGATGGGGATGGAAGACAAACAAAAACCCATTACCCGTAGCGAATTGACATTCGTCGATAATGGGAGACGCAGTAGTACCAGCAGCTAAGAATGTACTTAGAGTTATAGAAGAAGCTAGAAGCTGTCCAGACAGAGCTGTACTAGGATCAGAAGCTTCGTAGAAACGAAGGACACCTCCTATTTGGACAACCAAGAGATTGGTAGTTCCATCTCCAGCTGCATTGAGCCAGACGAAGGAATTAATAGCCGAGCCAGTTCTGTCGATAGTCGTGTAGGAACCTAGACCCTCTAGATCAATACCTAGTCGTCTGGAGACTTCACCGATACGATTGAACACACAATTGTCGGTCTCAATGACCGAGTTCTCCGGAAAGTTAAGTCCGGTATATTCTGTCTTAAGTCCAGCTACAAAGTTATTCTCAACGGTGGTAAGAGGCTGTCTAGGCATTACCTGCGGCCATAGTTAGGCAGTAAGTCTATTGCGTTCATACGAGTGAGTTTATCAGCTCTGGCTAATCCGGGGATATGTTCTTTAGTCTTGGAGAGATGCCTCCAATTACGTCTTGCAGTCTGCTCCGCCTTCTGATGGGCAGTCTGTTTTAGTTCCGCCCAAGCTAGTGACTTAGATTCATTTAATAGGAGAGCAAACTGATCTGCCTGTAGATCAGGAACCCAAGTATCCTCTTCAGTGAAGACTACATTCTTAGATCCGTAACACAGAGTCTTAGCAGTATTCAAAGTAGTATCGACTACAGAGTCGTAGGCATCGAAGATTAGTGTGGTATCGTCATATGACGTGTAATAGGTGGGACCGAGATCGTTTCTGAAGTTGAATGTTATTGTATAACCATCAGCATTAACAATAGTCATTGTGTCGACATTTGTCTCAGTCGGGTTCATCTGATGAGACATAAACAAGAACTCATCCAAGGGTCTGAAGATCATTTCTGCCCATGTAGGAAAGGTATCAGTAGTTTTAATTCTATTGTATTTTACCCATTCAATGGTATCTATAGTTGAAGGCTTAGTCATCAGAACTGGTTGCAAAGGATCGATAGAAGCATCTAGGTTAAACAGAGTCTTGTGTATCTGCATTCCACCACGGCTTACGATATCATCATAGACAGTCTTGATCAGAGCAACTACTTGCTGTGACTCTACAGTATCATCAATACTGTTAACCTCGTCACTATCCATCGAGGACATGATGTTCTGGACCAATTGTAGTAAAGTATATCTCATTTAAAATCCTACTGTTGCCTTATGATTTGCAAGTACATCTGCCCAGTCTCCAGCAACGACTTGACCACCGTTAAATCCAGATACATTATTACGTCCAAAGTGAGTGGCCGGTGTATCCCAACGATAATCATACGATCTTGCTTCTAAATTAGGTCCTGGATAAACGCCTGTATCTCCCCAGATTTTAATCTGACCTGCTTGAACTGAAGTACTGAATACTCCAGCATTGAGAGTTTGTAATGCAAAGAACCATGGAGCAATTACTCCATATCCTCTGATTGTCTTTATTGTATTTCTCCAATTCTCACACCAGATATCTCCTGATATGCCCTCGAAATTCTCAGTCTCACCTTGACCTACTATAATTGCAGATATTGGCAGACCTACAGAGCGTGCACGTTTAACTGCAGTAGAAAGGATTGAATGATAATTTCCACCCGGATTGGGAGACCATTGAGATGATAAAGTTCCGCCTATGGCTGTGTTAATGAAAATAACACCATTGGGGAACGTACCATCATTGATCAAACGATCGCCTAAATATCCGAACCAATTCCCGATTAGAGGGGAGAAATCCCAATTACCAGGCCCAGTATAAGTTATATTTGGAGTAACGAATACAGTATCAGGAAAGACGATTTGAGCTACGGTAGTGTTAGGTAGAGCCCCAAAGCCTTGTACCAAACATCCCTGTTGAATACCACTTACAGTAGGCATGCCATCTATGACTTGATTACTGTGAGCTTGGCCAGATATGAACATAGTACCGGGTGGACCAAATACAGGATGTTGGAATTGACGGAGAGTTCCATCTCCATACATAAACTGACGTATCTTACTAGCGTTAGCAGGAGCAGGAGGTATTTCGTTAGTGTACTGAGCCATATTAGACTGTCCCACAGTCATTATAACTCCCCAGCCAGTTAAATCAGTAGGGTAAGGAACGATTGTATTAGTAACAGAATAATTAAAGTTATTAGCAAACTGGTTTTGAGGTAATGCTGCTTGAAATCGGGACGTTAAGTACATGTCTCAAAGTCAACTCATTATTTCTGCACATTGAATAAGCGCTGAGGTAGAGAAATTGGAAGGGGCTTCAATAAGTCCGCCTCCAGAAGCAATCAATTGAACACCGATAGTATACGAGTGAGGTCCTATACCCGCTGGGAATTCTAAATTAGAATAACCAACTTGAGTCATCAATCCCGCGGCACCGCTATATACAGGAGCAGTTAAACCAATAGCCGTGCCTCCTCTCTGAAGTGACAAAATACCCCCATCTCCAGCAGCGGTAATTTGCGCAGGCGTGCACCAATTATATGCAACATAATTAGCTGCACTGGTCAAAGTTATTGTGTTAGTTAAAGCAGGTATACTAAAATAAGTACCTGTTACACTTCCTACCTGTTGCTGAGTACCACCGGTAACAATCGTACTTTGGATAACATCTCCAATCTTAGGAACACCAGGACCAAAGAGTTGCATAGATGTGGGAACAGCTGACCAAACACCTGCTGTAGCTAGACCAGTTT
>Ga0184628_10000861_pt1 | contig 15486 bp, 11 predicted proteins | sample PLM4_5_b1_FD_133149 | JGI IMG/M metagenome (GOLD analysis project Ga0184628, IMG submission 133149) | Groundwater sediment microbial communities from an aquifer in East River, Colorado, USA - PLM4_5_b1 | ecosystem: Environmental > Terrestrial > Soil > Riparian zone | place: USA: East River... | reverse complement strand
TCCGTGTCGCGCCTCATCGGCGCTCCTCCGGGATATGTCGGCTATGACGAAGGCGGATACCTTACGGAAAGTGTGCGGCGGCGTCCTTATGCCGTAATTCTGCTAGACGAAGTGGAAAAAGCGCATCCCGACGTCTGGAACATCATGCTGCAGATCTTCGATGACGGCCGCCTGACCGACGGCAAAGGCCGCACGGTCGATTTCAAGAACACCGTGATCATCATGACTTCGAACGTTGCGACGGGGAATGGCGAAGAGAGTGTGCGCGAAATGCTGCGGGCACATTTCAAACCGGAATTCCTGAATCGCATCGATGACATCATTACGTTCAAGAGCCTCGGTAAGGACGATCTTGGAAAGATCATTGAGATACAGCTTGCACTGCTGCGAAAATTCCTGGCCGACCGCAGGATCACGCTGGAGCTCACTCCTGCTGCGCGCGATGCGGTCTTTCAGGAGGGTTACGATCCGGCGTTTGGAGCCCGGCCATTGAAGCGGGCAATTCAAAAACTGCTTGCCGATCCGCTCGCCATGAAACTACTGGATGGCGAAATTCAGCCGGGCGAGCACGTCGTTGCCAATGTGAACAAGCAGGGAGAGTTTTCGTTCCGGGCGGCGGCGGCTGCTGCCTCTTGACACGAAGGCAGCTACCGGGCGTAGTAGCCTATTTGAGATTGTTTCACCTGGAGCGATTCATCGCGGACTGTAACGTCAATGGTGCATTTTCCGTCGACGATGATACAGGGCCCGGCCGGAGGCTGAACACGTACCTCAATGTGTCGGAAATGTCCGTCTCCACCGGGTTTGGTTGGCTTATACGAAACCACGTAAGCACTTCCCAATTCGCTTTGAATTTGTCTGTAGAACGGCGCAACTTCATCCGCTTTCTTCGGAAAAATAACACTCCCGCCGGAGGCTGCGGCAAGGTCTTCAAGCCTCGAACGCGCAGCCGCAAGAAAGCTGACCCATCCCGGGAATTTGGACTGGGCGTTAGCGCCCGTTAGCTGCATGTCGGTGTCAATGGCCACGAAGTAGAACGGAATCTGGCTCTCCTTCACGCGCGCGAGCGTTTCGCGGAATCGCGCATCAGCGGAGGCTGGAACAAAGTAATTGGGTTCCGGCTGCAGCTGTCCACCAATCTTGACCAACCGCGGATACATTGAAATGTCGCGTCCATCCGTATACATGATGACGCCCTTTCGGCCCTTCACACTGCGAAGTTCATTAAGCGCCCAGTTCACAGCTTCAAAAAACTCCGTACCCCGATCTGACGGACTGATCAATACGTTCTGACGAACCCCGCTCTTTGAAGATCTCCAATCCAGTACAACGGATACTCGCGTATCAAAGAGTCCAACCGCGAGACGGTCAGGACCTCGCATGCTTTTAAGATAGCGATCAACGGACTTCAAGACGATGTCCGGCCATGGACTCTTCTTTTCGCGAACACTACGATCAACAAGCACGAGCATGTTGTACGGTATACCGACAGGTTTGATGTCGTTTACCAGCTGCGGTTCATCATCTTCCAAAATTGAAAAATCTTCCCGAGTCAGTCCCATTACAGACCGTCCGGCAGTGTCGGAAACGACCACGTTAACGGAAACCGGATCGGAGTCGACGACGACCTGATAGACGGGAATAACCTGTCCCGGCAGCCAGGCGGCGGTGCAAACAATAATGAGTAGAATCCGGGCTAAAAGCATGAGGATGGCGGTTAGTCTAGCACCGCACAGTTACTTCGCATAGTAACCTGTTCGCGACTGAATCACCCGCAACCGCACGTCAATTGGGCGAATCTCAATGCGACGTAGTTTGTTGTCTCCGGGAGCTTTCAGAGGGGCGTACGCGATCGTATACGAAGTTCCGAGGTCGCGCGCGATGGACTCATACAACGGACCCAGCTCATTCGGGTTTTTCGGAAAGTAGGCTTTTCCCCCAGTTGCCTGTGCGAACTGCTTCATTCGAACGCCACCTGGTGAAATTTCAGCGGTCACGCCGACAAAGTAGAAAGGAACTTCGCTTTCGGCCGCATATTTCATGACTTTATCGAAGTCGATCCCGGCATCCTCTCCGTCGGTGAATACGACGACTCCTTTTCGCCCGCTGGACCGGATGACTTCCCGTACGGCCCATCGGATGGAATCCCAGATTATCGTGCCTCTTCCATCTGGGGCTATTCCCACCCTCAGCGCGTTGCCTTCCTGAGCGCTTCGCCAGGGCATTGCAACTTCTACGTCATTATCAAATGTTGCAATGGCAACTTGATCCTGAGGACGGAGGTTCTGCATGAACAGATTGAGACCGTCCAGCAGGAACGACCAGTAACGCTGCATGCTGCCACTGTGGTCGATAAGGAGAAGGATGCGGTATCCGCCAGAAACGGGAGTGAAGTTCCGAAGCGGTTGAAGTATTCCGTCTTCGTAAACACGGAAATCGTCCTTGCCCAAATTCGTAACCGGCTTGTCCATTCGGTCGTAGACACCAACTTCTACAGTAACGAGCGATGTGGTGAGTTCGAGTCTGTACTGGTCATCACGTAGGGGAGTCTGAATCGCCGCTGCGACTACCAAGGCGGTGGAGAAGAGCAGGATCAGGAAAAACGATAAGGATCGCATAGCGGTTAGCGCCCGGCAGCTGGAAAAGGCTCCCGATTGAACCGGGAGCCTTTTCAATTCTTTTACTTTCCCTCTCGAAGTTTTTTCAGTTCCCAAAGGAATCCATCAACGACAAATCTGGCACCAGCTCCTGCTTCCATCTGAACATTGGAGCTGGATACCTGCCACACCGATCGCGATCTAAAAGTTCCGTCTGACAGTTTCGCACCGGGTACAAGTACGGTCACTTCCACGGAGATTTCCGCATCGGGGTCCAGCGCAACGGAAAAATTAGCAGGGCGTTCGGTCTCCGCTCCGGCTACAGTCGCCGATGTTTTCACAATCACAGCAAAATCAGCCGTTGCTGGATTCAATACGACTGTGAGTCCCTTGTGAGCCTTAAATGCGTCGGAAACATTCTTTCGGATGTCCGCCTGCTCCGACGCGCTAGTGATCTGGCCAGGACCGGAGGTCTCAAACGTGACATTAAGGAAGACCTTCTTCTTGATCTTGATTTCCTCCATCTTGCCTCGTTCGGAAGCACCAGTCAGCGGAAGCACCCACCAGTTCTGGGCTTGCGCCCAAACTGACGTGGTCATAACCAGGAGGAGCAAGGTGAAACAAACCGTATTGAAAACTCGCGGGGAACACTTTCCTAATTTGCCGATCTGCATGATCTCGTTCTCCTTAGGGTTGCTTTAACGGGAACAGCTGGAATCCTACACCCGGGCACGCAGGTAATCAATCTCAGGGGAATCGTGTCGCTGTATACTCCTTCGCGGCCGGAGCAAACAGCATGTTTGGACTCAATTACTTTTTCTACCCCTGGGGATACATTCTGCAAATTCTGGCGCTTGTGCACGCGGTGCGGCGGCGGCCGGAAAACTACTGGTATTTGATTATCCTGATGGGTGGAATGCTGGGCGCGGTCGCATACATACTGATCGAAGTGCTTCCAGACGCCGGCCTGGCTCGAAATGCATTCGCAGGCCTTGGGAGGAAATCGAGAATTCGCACTGTAGAAACAACAATTCTGGACAATCCTTCTGCCGCCAACTTCGAGGAGCTTGGCGACCTGCTCTTTGACGAGGGAAGGTACTCCGAGTCCCTGGCGGCATACAACAAATCGATCCAGGTACGCGGCGATTCCGTGCATGCGTTCTACCGCAGAGCGCAATGCTCAATGATTCTTGGTGACTTCACCAGTGCGGTCCCCGACCTCGAACATGTCGTGGGTTCGGAACGAAAATACGACACCTACCGGGCGGCAGCTCTCCTTGCGCATGCCTATGCCAACTCCGAACAGACGGAATTGGCCGAAGCATGGTTCCTTGAAGTCACGCAGTTCTCAACAAAGTCGGAGACTCTCTATAACTATGCGTCTCTCCTGAAGAAGAAGGGCCGCAATGCAGAGGCAAGGGAATGGGCAGAAAAGATTCTCAGCAAACAGCGAACGATGCCGCGCTACCTGAAGCGTCTGGAGCGTCCTTGGGCACAAAAGACTTCCGCGCTTGTGAAGGAACTCACCTCCTCCTGAGTTGAGGAATCTGTCCCCATGAGTTCGGAAACTCGGTATCATGCGTCCAATCCAAATCGTTCATCTGTGAACGGGGAAGCCCTGGCATGTTGAAATTGTCCATTTCGACCGTCTTGACCTTGGCCGCGCTCATGGGAATTGCGCTATTGGCGCAGAACCCTCTGCAAAATGCACCTCAGCCGTTGGGGCAGACACTGCCCGGTGCTCCGCAGCAACAGCAACCGCAGGGAACAGGTTCCATCTCCGGCACTGTAGTCGAAATGGGATCGAACGTACCCATACCCAACGCCTCCGTCGAGTTGAGGCGCATCGACTGCAATAATTTCTCCAACCCTCCGGAGGTCTTCAACATCAAGACAGGACCGGACGGGAAATTTAACTTCCCGAATCTTCGCGCCGGGGGCTGGTGCATCGTGGCAACTGCTGTGGGCGGCAAGTTCACTCCGGCCGAATATCTTCAGCGTGGTTACAAGGGTCGCGGTGTCACAATCCCGCTCAGCGACGGCGAAAAGAAGCCGAACGTCACACTGACGATGGCACCTACCAGTGCAATCTCCGGCCGTATTACGGATCGAGACGGTGAACCCGTCGGGCATGCCCGCGTCCAGGCTATGGAGCTCTACTACGAAAATGGAGAGCGCCGGTTGTACATCCTTCAGGTCGTTCAAACGAACGATCTCGGCGAATATCGTTTTTACTGGCTACCTCCAGGCCGCTACTTTGTCGCTGCGATACCGGACGATATCTTGCGGCAAAATGTCGCCTTTTCGATTCCTCCTCCCGGTGAAGGCGGTCATCGTGAGGATCAACTGTCTCCAATTGTTACTCGCAGAATTATGCAGACCGGGGACGTGATCGAAGAAACGTATGTGCCGATGTATTACGGAGACGTCACCGAAGCTCAGCGCTCAACACCTATTGATCTGCAGCCCGGCACCAGCGTGACAGGAATGAATATTTCGCTTCGTAACGCCAAAATTCGATCCTGGCATATTCGAGGGACCGCAATGAATGGCGCAACCGGAATGCCTGCGGCCGGAGCGCAAGTTCGGTTGATGCCGCGAAATTGGACTGCGACCGTCATCATGCCCAATGTACAAACAGATGCGGATGGACACTTTGACCTTAAAGGGGTGCTGCCCGGATCATATATCTTGTATGCGAATCAGACCGGAATGGCGGCGCCAGGTGCGCCAGCTGCACCCGTGGCACCGGCGGGACCGCGTGGAGCTCCGCCTTCATCAGGAGCAAACGCGCCAGCCGCCTCAAATCCGTGCGCACCACCCCCTCCGGCAGGTGCTCCCGCTGCCGCGGCCGCAACCGCACCGCCCCCGATTCCTCCGGTAGCGGCGAGACTACCTGTCGATATCGGAAATTCAAATGTCGAGAATTTATCGTTCACACTGACTCCCGGATATATCCTCATGGGAAAGGTGGTCATGGAAAATCCACCGGTCACAACGGATGGCTCGGGAATGCGTGGCATGCGCGTCACTCTCACGCACGATCCGGATCTGGTCGGATCGCCGGGAACATCTCAGGGCCCCGTTCAAGCCAACGGGACATTTTGTCTGGCGAATGTGGCCCAGGGCGACTATCGCGTGTATGTGCCGCCGCTGCTGAATACGTTTCAATGGGGAGCTCCTTCGTTGATTCCTCTTCTTCAGAATACCTACATCAAGTCGATTCGGCTTGGCGGCGCCGACGTACTGTCCGACGGCCTTCGTCTCAACTTCGCGCCCCAGGAGCCGCTTGAGGTTGTAATCGGCAATGGTGCGAAACTGAGCGGCACAGTGATCAACGACAAGAGAGAGTCCGTCGTCAATGCGACTATCGCGCTGGTTCCTGGCGCATCGCGCCAGCGAATCGATCTTTACAGAACGACGACGAGCGATAGTGCCGGCCGATACAGGATGCAGGGCATTCCCCCTGGCAACTACCGGGCATTTGCGTGGGAGGACGTGGAACGCGATGCGTGGCAGGATCCCAGCTTTCTTTCGTTGATCGAAGGGCGCGGAACAACGGTACAGGTCAGCGAAGGTATGCAGGCGGACGCGGATCTGATCGTGATCCCGGTGGGAAGGCAGCCATGAAACTACTGCCGTGTATCGCACTGCTGGCAATGCTTACCCAGGTCGAGGCTTCACCGCTGCTGCCTCAGGCTCCAGCATTTGCGGTACAGACCGCGTCGCTCGAAGGCACAGCAGTAATACAATCCAGCGGACAGCCCTTGTCCAAGGTCTACATCGATCTTCGCGGATCGACGTGGCTTTCGACAACAACGGAAGAAGACGGTAAATTCTATTTTCCGAATGTTCAGCCCGGCCAATATCACCTCTACGCGCGTCGCGAAGGTTATGCGCTCGCCGAATACGGCCAGCGATGGACTGGCGGGCCTGGTCAGCTGATCACTCTGACTACCGCTCAACCAGTCACAAATGTCCAGCTTGGGTTGGCACTCACTGCCGTGATCTCCGGCAGGATTTCTGATTTGAATGGAAATCCCGTAACCGGAGCGCGTGTTCGAGCGATGAAGACATCCATTCAGGAAAATCGGCGGACATTGAGAGTATTTCAGGAGGCAATCACCAACGAACTCGGTGAGTATCGTTTGTTCTGGATGGCTCCCGGCCGGTACTACGTCAGCGCGGTCGTCCAGCCCTGGCAGGTCAACAACCAGGTGGTGAACAATCCGAGCGCGCCAGTTGGGGACACGACAAATGCCGGACTCAGTTCGTCGCGCAGCGTTTCAAGGCCGGAAACGACAAAGCCTCTCGGCACCGGGGCGGCCGATGACGAAATCTATATTCCAATCTACTTTCCCAGATCGATCGATGGCGAGCAGGGCGCACCAATCGACCTGCAGCCCGGCATGGAATTTCGTAACGTGGACATCAGCGTCGCGCCGGTGCGCACGTATCACTTGAGGGGCAGAATTACGAATCTGCCGACACCGGCGGCAGCGCCGCAAGGCGGCGGTGGAGCGCCACCCTTGCCACCCGCTCCCGGAGGCGGATTTGGTGGCCGCGGCGCTGCGGGGGGTGGAGGCGCCGGAGGTATCCAGGTCCGGCTGACTCCCAACAATTGGTTTGGCAGCGTCTACAATGCAGCGGCAAATGCGGCGACTGGCGAATTCGAATTCCCAAAGGTGGTTACGGGAGGATACACGCTCTATACGTTCATTGATGGAACGACGACACGCATGCCGGTTGAGGTCCGTAACGGCGACATCGATGGAATCAACATGCCTCTTACGTCAGGAGTGAGCCTTCCTGTCAAGATTACTCTGGATGGTGAACCACCGAAGAATCTGCCCGATGTCTCCACATTGGGAGTCATGTTGTATCGGGATCCCACTCTCATCGGGGCTCCTGCAATGACTCCGCCATCGCGCGGAGCCACGCCGACAATTCCAAATCTCTCACCGGGGGACTACCGCATTTACATTCAGCCGCTGTTGAATCCAATTAATGGTACGGATCCGCTGACGCCTCCGGCCCAATGGCAGAGCGCTTACGTGAAATCCATTCGCCTCGGCGAGGCAGAGGTACTGAGTGGAGGACTGCATTATTCTCCTCAACCCGACCAGGAACTCGAAGTGGTGATTGGCACCAATCCAGGCACGCTCGAAGGCCGGGTCTTGAACGACCAGAATCAGGCCATAGCCAGTGCCGCGGTTGTTCTGTTTGCCGAATCTCCCGCGGCGAGAATCACACGCACCGACATGTTTCGAGTTTCATCGACAGACAGGGCTGGAAAATTTCAAATCAGAGGTCTGCCTCCAGGTGACTACAAGGTCTTCGGCTGGGAAGGTCTCGACAAGGACGCCTGGCTGGATCCGGATTTTGTGCGCAACGAAAGCCGCGGACAAACCGTCCATATAGAGGAAGGAAAAACACAAGGCGTCGACGTCCCAATCATCTCAGCGGGTAAATAAATGGTCCCTCGCCCAAAGGGGGGTGCTAAATGAATATCAACAACCTGCAGCCAATGCCGGCAAAGCCGACTCTGTTCGATTTTTTCAATCTGCGTTTTCAGGAACAAGCCCAGCATGTTTTTCAAAGTGCTATCCGAGCGATGAAGAATGGGGTTCCCGAAGAAACGGTCTTTGCTTGCCTGCTGCACGATACTGGGATGGCGATCCAGATGGCGGATCATGGATACGTCGCCGCCGCCATGTATGAACCCTACGTCCGCGAAGAGGTTTCCTGGGCAATCCGCTATCACCAGGCGCTACGATTCTATCCTGATCCTGCCGTGGGTTACGAATATCCCACGATGTACTTTGATTTATTTGGGAAAGACTTTTCGCCCGAGCCGTACATTCACAGGGACGCCAACTATGCAACGAAGCATCCTTGGTACATGAAAGCGCGCTTGATCACTCTCAATGATGAATACAGTTTTGATAGCAGCGTCACGCTGAATATCGCACCCTTCATCGATATCATCGGCCGAAACTTCAAACAACCAGCCGAAGGACTCGGCTGGGATGACAGTCCGTCTTCCTATATGTGGCGGACCATCATTAATCCTACACGACCGCTGTAAGCAAAACTGCTGTCTGAAGGAATCGCATAGAGCGATGTGATTCGTCGAACTTGGCATCCAATGCGCAAATCCGAAATACACCGGGATTTGGACCGCCAATACCAGGGTCCGACTTCCCGGTCTGGATCCAGATGCTTCATATAAACAGGCGGTTCTTTTCAATCCGGCTCTAATCCGGTATTATTTAGCACTCGACTAAAGAGAGTGCTACCGCTCTTATAACTTCAGAAGACCTCAGGAGGATTTCGAACTATGGCTGCCAAAGATCTTGTTTACCGCGAACACGCTCGCTCCGCCATGCTGCGGGGCGTTAATTTGCTCGCGAATACCGTTAAGGTCACGCTCGGACCGAAGGGCCGCAACGTGGTGTTACAAAGGAAATTTGGGTCGCCCCTGGTTACCAAAGACGGTGTGACGGTTGCCAAGGAAATCGAGCTCGCCGACCGCTGGGAGAATATGGGAGCACAGATGGTGAAGGAGGTCGCAAGCAAAACAAGCGATCTTGCCGGTGACGGCACCACTACCGCGACGATTCTGGCCCAGGCCATCTTTCGCGAAGGCGTCAAGAACGTCGAGGCTGGTGCGAATCCTATGGAATTAAAGCAGGGCATCGACACCGCAGTAACCCTGGTGGTTGCGGAACTTCAAAAGATGTCTAAGCCGATTAAGACCAAGAAAGAGCAGGAGCAGATCGCCAGCATTTCCGCCAATAGCGACAAGAGAATCGGATCTCTGATTGCCGAAGCTATGGAAAAAGTCGGTAAGGATGGAGTGGTCACGGTTGAAGAAGCCAAGTCCATGATGACGGATCTGGAATTTGTAGAAGGCATGCAGTTCGATCGCGGATATCTCTCTCCGTATTTTGTCACGAATCCGGAACGGATGGATGTGGTTCTGGAAAACCCCGCCATTCTCCTCTTCGAAAAGAAGCTCTCCGTCATGCGCGATCTCATTCCAATGCTGGAACAGGTGGCGCGCGATGGACGCCCGCTACTGATCATTGCAGAGGACATCGAAGGTGAAGCATTGGCCACACTTGTCGTCAACAAGCTTCGCGGAACGCTGAAGGTTGCCGCCGTCAAGGCGCCGGGATTTGGAGATCGCCGCAAAGCGATCATGGAAGACATCGCCACACTCACTGGAGGTCGGTACATTTCCGAAGACCTGGGAATCAAGCTCGAAAATGTGAAGCCGGAAGACCTGGGTCGCGCGAAGAAAGTGACCATCGACAAGGACAACACCACCATCATTGAAGGTGCCGGAAAACGTGCCGCAATCGAAGCTCGGATCAAACAGATCCGAACTCAGATCGACGAAACGAGTTCCGACTATGACCGCGAGAAGTTGCAGGAACGTCTCGCCAAGATTGCCGGTGGGGTTGCAATCATTCGAGTGGGCGCCGCAACCGAAATCGAAATGAAGGAATTGAAGGCTCGAGTAGAAGACGCGCTTCATGCGACGAAAGCGGCCGTGGAAGAAGGCATTGTGCCCGGAGGCGGCACGGCACTTCTTCGAACACAGAAAGCAGTCGATAAATTGATGAAGACCCTTGAAGGAGATATTCGATCCGGAGCGGGGATCATCCGTCGCACGCTGGAAGAACCCGTTCGCATGATTGCCGTAAATGCCGGACTCGACGGCGCGGTGATCGTAGATAAGGTTCGAAACCAGTCGGAAGTCAGCATTGGCTTCAATGCTGAAGAAGAGAAAATTCAGGATCTGGTGGCCGCGGGTGTCATCGATCCGACCAAAGTCGTCCGCGTCGCCATCCAGAATGCTGCTTCGATTTCAGGTCTGTTGCTGACCACGGAAGCATGCATCTCCGACGTAATCGAGAAGGCGAAGCCAATGGCGGCAGGCGGAGGTCATGGGCATGGCGATGGAGGTGGGTACGGAGGTGACTTCGACTAAACCCGCGAAGTAACACTCGCGCGGTCACTGGCACAGAGTCCATGGCCGCGCGTTTTTTACGCTTCCATTCCTTTCCTTCTCCTGCGATTTGAAAGCCAGACCATTAATATCCCACCGAGCATCGCAAACAGCGAAAAGAAAAATCCGTACAGGAAGAACCAGAACATTTCGGTAGCGAAGGACACCTCTGGTGACATGGCGCGGAGAAAGAGATCCAGCATTGGGCCAGCAGCTTCGGGCGTTTTACTCATTTGCAGCTCGGCCTGCTGACGTACGATCTCCCAGTCTGCAACAAAATACAACTTGCTGGGTATCAGCATGATTGTGGCGACGACGGCGCCAAAGAAACCGCTGAGCACACCTCCGAAAGCGCCGTCTCCGTAGCTGATACCGGAGGGACGTTGTTTTAAAAGAAGGTGCGTCGTGAGTGCGCCACCGGCAAGTATCCATAAACCGAAGATGAAATTTGCCAGATCGATGATTGGAAGCGATGAAAGCAGTCCCAGCAGCAACCCGCCTGCAATTGCAGGCTGAACAAATTCCAGATGTCCTTCAGAACCGCCCGTGGATCTTGCGGACGAATCCACTGCGGTGCCGCACTGCATGCATGTCCTTGCACCGTCCGGCAAGTTTGCACCGCATTCGCGGCATTGTTGGGTCATGCCTGCGTCACCTCACAGAACCGTTTCACGTCGAATCGTATCCTGACCGTCGAAGTAGGGCTGTAAGGCCTTCGGAATTCGGACTGTTCCATCGGATTGCTGAAAGTTCTCAATCAGCGCGATCCAGGTGCGTCCCACGGCAAGGCCAGAACCATTCAGAGTATGTGAGAACCGCGGTTTGCCCCCGCCACTGGCCCGATACCGGATATTCGCGCGGCGGGCCTGGAAGTCTCCAAAATTACTGCATGAAGAGATTTCACGATACGCGTTTTGACCAGGCAGCCATACTTCCAGATCGTAGCCCTTCGTGGCGCCGAAACCCATGTCTCCGGCGCAGTGAATCACGACACGATACGGAAGCTCGAGACGCTGAAGGATTTTTTCGGCGTCGTTAGTCAGGCTTTCGAGATCATCGTTGGAATCTTCCGCCTTTGAGAACTTGACGATTTCGACCTTATTAAATTGATGCACACGAAATATTCCGCGAACGTCCTTGCCGTAGGAGCCGGCCTCACTGCGAAAGCAAGGGGTGTATGCGACAAATTTCAGGGGAAGTCGGTCGCCGTCGATGATTTCGTCCCGATAAAGGTTTGTCAGAGGAACTTCCGCGGTGGGTATCAGGCCATAGTCCGTACCCTTTACCCAAAAGAGGTCCTCTTCGAACTTCGGGAGCTGTGAAGTGCCGTAAAGAGATTGCCTATTCACCATTAAGGGCGGAATGATTTCCGTATATCCGTTCTCCTTAGTCTGAATATCGAGCATGAACTGAATAAGCGCACGTTCCAGACGGGCTCCGCGGCCTGCCAGGTAATAGAATCGGGATCCTGTGACCTTGGATCCACGTTCGGAATCCAGAATCCCGAGAGCCGGCCCGATATCCCAGTGGGCTTTGGGGACAAAATCAAATTTCGGAATTTCCCCAACACGGCGCACCTCGACGTTTTCCGCTTCCGTGAAGCCTGGAGGTACGGAAGGGTCCGGAAGGTTCGGCATCACGGCCGCCATTTCCAAAATCTTGTCTTCGACTGCCTTCAGAGGAAGTTCGATCGCCTTGATTTGTTCGGAAATCGCGGTCATCTGATTCTGCAAGCCAGAGGTGTCAGTATTTTCACGCTTGCGTTTGCCAATTTCTGTAGATCCAGCCTTCAACTGTTGGCGAAGTAACTCCACTTCCTGGATCAAAGATTTTCGCTCACTATCGAGACGCCCAAACGTCTCAACGTCGAACGCATACCCCCGGTGCGCCAAACGCGCACGTGCCAGTTCAGGATTTTCACGTAAATATGCTAGATCGAGCATGGGAATGAATTGTAGGACAAAGGGGATAAGGGGCCAAGCGTCTTGACACTCAATCCCCTGATGCTATGATACTTTCGCGTTTAAAGGACACTATCTACCCATCACCGAGGTGCGTCTATGAGCCGTAGAGGAATTACGCTGATCTTCTCTTTGTTTCTCCTTGCTTCAGTCCTACCCGTCGGAGCTCAAAAGAACAAAGTCGCTCCCGTAACAACGGATACCAAATCCAAAGATGCGGAAAAATCCAAGAGGGTGGAAGCTGCTGGCAACGTATTGAAGGGATGGGCCGATGATGTCTCCATTATCATCACGGACGAGGAGCGGAAGGCATTCAAGAAACTGACAAAGGACGAGGAACGGGAAAATTTCAGTGAGAATTTCTGGCTCGTACGGGATCCCACTCCGGACACACCTGAAAACGAATTTCGGGACCAGTACTACGAGCGTGTGGACTACGCCAATGACCACTTCACGTCGGGTATTGCAGGAATGCGAACCGATCGCGGGAAAATGTACATCCTAAATGGCCCGCCGGACGAAATTGTAAGTCACCCCTCGGGTGGAACCTATTATCGGCCCAATGAAGAAGGTGGTGGCGTTACCAACACGTTTCCGTTCGAAACGTGGCGTTATCGTCACCTGGATGGCAAATCCCAGACCGAAAACGTAATTTACGAGTTTGTCGATAAAAGCATGAGCGGCGAGTACTCACTCGAATACGATCCCGGTGAAAAAGATGCGCTCCGGCACGTTCCCGGAGCCGGGCTCACGGACGCCGAAGTAGCTTTGGGCCTCGACAAAGCAGATCGGTTCAACAAATCGAACACGCTTCAAGCCGGGTCGTCTGCAGCCCTTCCAGCAAACTATAGTCAGAACAACATGTTCGACATGCTCGCAAAATACAACGAAGCGTACATACCGAAGGATGTTAAGTACAACGACCTCTATGTGCCATCCACAACACGACTCTCTAACAATGTACTTCCCTTCAGGGTACAGGCAAACTACGTGCGAGTCACAAGCGACGAGGTTCGCACCTTGATCACCATTCAGTTCATGAATCGCGATCTGGCATTCCAGGATGAGGGTGGAGGGAAGAAAGCCAGAGCCCATATCGAGGGAGTTATTTATCGAATCGACAATCGCAGGCTCCGCGGATTCTCCCAGGATGTGATACAGGAGTTCCCATCAAATACTTTTGCGGCAAATCTGGACCAGCCAACCCTTTTCCAGGAAACCCGTTACCTGACTCCTGGAAAATACAAAGTCCACATCACCGTGGAAGACAAGAACTCTCAAAGCATCGGTGTGCAGGATTACATGTTAAATGTACCCCGAATTCCGGACCAGTCGTTGCAAGCCAGTTCAATGATCCTGGCGTACAGCGTTACGGATTTACCACAACGTATGTTGGGAACCGACATGTTTGCTCTGGGTGAAAAAAGGGTAAAACCCAACGTCACCGGGGTATTTCGACGCAATGAAAACCTGAACGTCTGGCAGGAGATTTATGGATTGACTGTAGACCAGACTACTCGCAAACCTTCTGCAACATTTGAGATGGTGATTTCTCAGAATAAGCAGGAAATTAAGAAGCTTGTTAGCGACTCGACGGAACTGACCGGTTCCGGCTTGCAAATGAAATACACCAGCAGCGTGCCGCTCGCGGATTTCGCACCTGGTCAGTACGAAGTGCAAATTAAGGTCACAGACAATCTCACGAAAGAATCGTTCGTGACGCCCAGCAAGTTTACAGTTGCCGCAGCTCCCGCAAAATAGACCGGAAAGGCAACAACGCAAGAGGTAGAGCCATGAAAATTGCTGTAGCTCTCGGAATAATCGCATCCCTGATGGTTCCGGTTACCGGCATGGCCGCGGAGAATCTCAGTGTGATTCAGGGTAGCGTTCGAGATGGCAGTGGTACTCCGGTTGTTGGCGCTCTCGTCATAGTGATCGCAGCAAAGTCGTCACCCGGGGAGCGGATGGCCTTCACGGACAAGCTCGGTGCGTTTTCCATTCCTAACCTTCTTGTGGGCGAGTACTCCGTCAAAGTCACGATGTCCCCATTTCTGCCGACGCAAACGGGGGCAATTCAGTTAACCGGCGGCAGTACAGCGATCCTCAGCCTGAATCTTCAGACAGCCATGGACGTCTTCCGCCGTGTGAACACGCGCTCTTCAAAGGATGCACGGGATATGGTCTGGATCCTGCGAAGTTCTCGTGCCTCCCAACCCGTGCTTCGCCTTCTGGGTACCGTGGCGGAAGACGATCTGTCCGCGGCAGACTACTCCGGATATCTCCAGATCTATTCCACTTCCGTTGAATCCAGCAGGGAAATATCTGACGGCCTGGGCTCTCGTTTTTCAGTAACAATGCCGCTGCAAAGCCGTGGAAGAGTGACCGTGGATGGCCAGTACAACAATTCTCCGGATCAGCCGCGCGGATTGGGTGCGACCTACGACTTCGCTCCGGTAGACAGGCGTCAGTCGCGCGTGAGCGTGAACATGAGGCAGGGCACACTATTGAATGGAAGTTTCCCTGGAGAAGACCTTAAGGAAATCCAGATCAAATACGACGAAAAACTCCAGTTGATGAACCATTTGGTTTTCAATTACGGAGCCGAAACCGGAAGATCGGATGGACGGATAGGCGATCAATATTTCCGTCCCATGCTGGGCGTTTCCTTTGTGCCAAGCGCAACGACAACGATTGGAGTGTCCGCCACTGCAGAAGGCCCCTCTCAAGCAGACGATCCTATTCGAGGCAAGGACTACTTTGAACAGAAGGCTTACCTGCCTCCGGTACGCCAGGAATATCGTCACGCGGAAGTCCAGGTTGCACACATCGTCGGCGGTACAACGAAGTTCTCAGGCGGGTTGTTCAAGGACCGGACAGCCAGTCAGACACTGTTCGTCAGCTTGCCGAATGG
>Ga0184628_10000860_pt1 | contig 15496 bp, 12 predicted proteins | sample PLM4_5_b1_FD_133149 | JGI IMG/M metagenome (GOLD analysis project Ga0184628, IMG submission 133149) | Groundwater sediment microbial communities from an aquifer in East River, Colorado, USA - PLM4_5_b1 | ecosystem: Environmental > Terrestrial > Soil > Riparian zone | place: USA: East River... | reverse complement strand
GCTTTCTTTGCTCGTCGGTGGTGCCTTCGCCGAGCGTCGGTCGGGGCGGAAAACCTCTAAAGCGCGGCGTCTCAATGGCGCCGGGACAGACGCAGTTGACGCGAATCCCAAGCGGGCCGTAGTCGATGGCCATTTCGCGGGTCAGGTTGATGATCGCCGCTTTGGTGGCGCAGTAGCCGGGATATTCCGCCGAGGCGAGCAGGCCGAAGGTCGACGCGGTGGTTACCATGTTGCCGGAGCCTTGTTTAATGAACGTCGGCATCACCGCCTTAGCGCCGCGGTACATGGCATTCAGGTTAGTGTTCAGGACAAAGTTCCATTCCTCATCGGTATGTTCATGGATCTTTTTGCGAATGCCGGCGCCGGCATTGTTGTAGAGGATGTCCACTTTGCCGAAGGTGTCAACGGCGCTTTTTACCGCCCGGTCCAAATCTTCCTGCTTGGTGACATCGCAGTGGGCGAACAACGCATCGCCGCCTTCTTTCTCTTTGATCAAATTATCAATGCGCGGCGAAATGGTTTCTTGGATATCGCAGCAAACGATCTTTGCGCCCTCGCGGGCGAACAGGCGCGCGGTGGCGCGGCCGATGCCGCTGTTGGCGCCAGTAACAATCGCAACTTTACCTTTGAGCCGTCCGAGTCCGGGACGCAGCATGTCGTGTTCGTCTTTTAATATGATTTCCGCCATCGTTTGTGCCTCCTAGGTTTTTTGTCTGAAGTTCTTCGCTTCACTTATCCCAGTGCGGCGAAGGATTTCAACTGCGGGGGCTGTAAGCAAACTGGAGTAGTGGAGCGATGGAGTGTTGGAGTATTGGCTCGGAATACCATCACTCCACCTCTCCATTACTCCATTCCCCAACTCGCTATTTCTTGTACAGCTGCTTGATAAATCCCGACTTCTCCAGTTCGGCGACCAAGCTCATATCGACAAAGGTCTTGGCATCCGCCGCGCCGGCTTTCGGGTTGCGCGGGGCGAGGTCGTCGAGCATGGTTTTCACACCATCCGGCGTCGGGTAGGGCACTTCGGGAAAAGTATTCGAATAGGCGATATAGGCGCGCTCCAGTCCTTCAGGATCGCCGATACCGAGATTTTTCTTAAATAGTCCCTTGGCGTATTCTTTCTCGGTTTTAATGATGTGAATCGCTTCAATCATGGCGCGCGTGAGTTTCTGCATCAAGGGCCGTTTGCTTCGGACGATGGCTTCGCGAGTGAGGATGCCGTTCCACCAGAATGGAATTTTTAAGTCGGTAATATTGTATAGATTGCGAAAACCGAGCTTCTCTGCTTGGGTCAGAAAAGGTTCCGGCATGATCGTGAATTGCGTGAGGCCCTTGGTCAGCGCGGCGAACCGCTCAGCGCCGCCCCCGGCGGGAATGATCTGCACGTCCTTTTCGGGATCGATGCCGAGCTTGCGCAGAGCCAGGCGCAAGCCTAAGTCCGAGGTGCTGCCGAGTAGGTTCACACCCCCGGTTTGGCCCTTCAGCTGTTCGATACGGGTGATCTTAGCGACGGAAACGATATGGTCGACGAAGGTCGGCACGACACCGACGATCATCACCGTGTCGGCGCCAGCAAGGCGCGAGCTGGTGAGTGTTGTCACCGAAATGCTGGCGGCATCGATTTCGTTCGCCATTAGCGCTTGGAGCACGGTCGGGCTCGCGCTGATCGCGATGATTTCCGGCGTCACGCCTTGTTTCTGCATGAGCTTGCGATCTTCGATCACCCAGATCGGACTGTTGGTCGGGCTGAAGCCGGCCCAAGCCAGGCGGAGCCTTTCTTGCGCCGCCACCTGCGGGCTATGGACAACTGCAGTGATTAGTATGACAAGTGTGGCCAAAGTCGTTTTGATGGACATGCTTTTTACCTCCACTCCAATGATTAGACGCTGCGCCGGTCATATTGCGCAAATATAACCTCTGGTCAATACACTGGGTGGTTATCAATCCAATTCAGCTCAGTCAAATGGAGGACTTAATTATCGGACTATTGGCGAATTCCGGTCGATATACGTTGACTCAACTTCCCGTTTGATATACTCAAGGCACGACTTTGGTCAGGGGGGCTAAGAGATGGCTAAGAAGGGCATTCTTATTACCGGCGGTTCCGGTTTAGTCGGCGCCTATGCGGTGCAGATGTTGCTGGAGCGCGGCGAACGTCCGGTGATCTTCGATGTCGCCGTCAACGAGCGGTTACTCGGCGCCGTCGGTGTCGACACCAGCAAAGTGACGATGATTCGCGGCGACATGGCCGACATGCCGGCGCTGATCTCGGCGCTCCGCGATAACGATTGCGATCAAATCATCCACTTAGCAGCCTTCCTAGGCGAGGAAGTGCAGCGCCGGCCCTACAGCGGCGTCCGTTTGAACTTCATGGGCACTATCAATGTCTTCGAAGCCGCGCGTTTGGAAAACGTCAAGCGCGTCGTCTTCCCCAGTTCCGGCACAGTCTACCTCGGTTCATTAGGCGAAGGGGTCAAACAAATCGACGAAAATATCCCGATGAATCCACCGTCAGTCTACGCCGCGACCAAAGCGAGCTGCGAGTTCATGGGCCGGGCGTATGCGAAACGCTACGGCTTCGAATTTATCTGCTTGCGTTACACCGGCGGACTCTACGGTCCTTCGCCGGCAGCGCTCAAAGCGACCCGCGAAATCGCCATCCAGCAAATGATCCGAGCAGCGGTCAAAGGCGAGGCGGCGAAAATCAATTGGCCCTACGGCCCGGCGGAGATTCTTTACGGCAAAGATGCCGCCAAGGGAACGGTACTGGCGGTCATGAAAGACAAGTTCAAGGATACGCTCTTTCACATTGGCAATGCCGATATGGTCAGCGGCGAGGATATTGTTGCGGCGATTCGCAAGAAATTCCCCGGCTCCAATATCGAGATCGTCAAAACCGCCAATCCGATGCCCTATCCCGACTCGCGCCTGTCGAGCGATTTCTCCAGGGCCAAGGAGCAGCTGGGCTATGAGCCGGACTATCCGATCGACAAAGCGGTTTCGGATTACGGCGCGACTTTGAAAAAGCTCGAAAATCTTTAGTCGAACTGAAGCCCAGATTCGCAGCAGCGTCTAAGAAACGGAGCACGAATAACGCTATGCATGTGAAAAACGTACTGTTTCTGTTGCTGGCTGCGGTGGCCATGATCGCGCCCAAGGTTTTCGCCGCTCAACCGGCGCCAGCGAAGGCGGCATTCGACGAAAAAGCGCTGGCTGACTTTTATCGCGGCAAGACTGTGCGCATTGTTGTCGGATTCTCCGCCGGCGGCGGTTACGACCAATACTCCCGGCTCATCGCGCGTCACTTGTCGCGTCATATTCCAGGGAACCCGAACGTCTTGGTCGACAACATGGCCGGCGCCGGCAGCATGATCGCGGCCAATCATATATATAACGCCGCGCCCAAGGACGGCACGGTGATCGGCAATCTTTCCGGTCCCATCGTCCTAGAGCAGCTCTTCGGCAATCCCGCGGTGCAGTACGATATGGGCAAGTTTCGCTATCTTGCCGTGCCGGTGAGCGAGAGCTACCTGATGATCGCCCATAAGCGCACCGGCATCACCAAGTTTGACGAGCTCAGAGGCGACAAGGGTAAACCACTGACCATGGGAGCGATCCCCGGCTCGACTGTCGAGCATGCCCCCATCATGGTCAAAGAAGTGCTCAACACCAATCTCAAGGTCGTTTCCGGCTACAAAGGCACCGCCGAGGTGCGCTTGGCCTTGGACAGCGGCGAGGTCGACGGCTTCTTCAACACTTGGACATCTTCGAAAGTAACCTCCATGGACAAAGTGAAGAGCGGCGAGTGGCTGGTCCTGGCGCAACTGACTGAAACACCCATGAAAGACTTGATCGTCCCCAATGTGCCGACGATCCAGAAGATTGCCCGCTCCGAGGAGCAGCGATTGCTGCTTAAGTACGGCACCAGCACGCCCAACGACTTCGGCAAAGTTTATGTTATACCGTCAGGGGTGCCGGCGGACCGCGCCGCTGCTCTCGAAAGTGCCTTCGAAAAAGTGTTCAAAGACAAGGAACTGATCGCCGACGCCGACAAAGGCCGTTTGGAGATCGATCCGCTGATCGGCAGCACGATTACCAAACTGGTCACCGAGTTTCTCGCTATGCCCAACGACCTGAAGAATAAGTTACAGACGGTTTTGAAGACTCCCGTTAAAAAGTGAGATCGAGTGATTTTGGATATCAGGATACCCAAACAGGAGGTTCCAAATGTTGAGGAAAATTTCCCGGGTGTTGGCAATGTTAGTCATGCTGGTAAATTTCAGCTCGTCAATAGCGGCCGCACAGACCGAAACCATCGAAGAGCTGTACAAAAAGGCGCTCAAAGAAGCCGGAGTGCTCAACTGCTATTGTTCCCTGGCGCAAATCAACGCGGAGAAGATTTACCCGGTTTTCGAGAAGCGCTTCCCCGGCATCAAGATCAACCACGTCGATGCAACTTCCGATAAATTATCCGCGCGCGCGATCACCGAAGCTCGAGGCGGCAAGACGCTCGCTGACGTTGTCGAGTTCGGCCTGGAAGATATCAATAAAATACACGAGCAGGGCTTGATTCTGGACAAGGCTCCGCCGGAGGCGGCAGCCTATCCGGCGAACTTAAAAGGCCCGTATTGGACCGCCAACAATTTGATCTTCTTCGTCGGCGCCTGGAATACCGATAAGGTCAAGAAGGAAGAAGAGCCGAAATTTCTCGACGATTTCGGCGACCCGCGCTGGAAAGGGCGGCTGATCGCCGAGCCGCGGGATTATGAAATCTTGATCGCGCTCACGCACAAGCACAAGAGCCTGGAGAAAGCGCGCGCCGTGCTGGCCAGGATCGCCGCCAACAACGTTGAATTCCATAAAGGCCATTCTCAACTCGCCGAACTTTTAGTCGCGGGTCAGGCGGCGGCATGTTTCACCTGCTATTCGCACCATTATCCCTCGCGCAAGCGCAAGGGCGCGCCGGTGGATTATATGCTCAGTGAAGGCGCGGCAGGTATTATCGCAGTGGCCGTGATGAAAAACGCGCCGCATCCCAATACCGCCTGGCTCTTCAACCGTTGGGCGGCGTCGGAAGAGGGACAAGACGTTTACTCCAAAGGGGGCAGAACGCCGGCACACCCGAAAGTCGAGCTCAGCGAAAAAATCCGCCCGGCGGTCATTTACGCCGTCGGTGTCGAGGACTTGAAGCAATACAGCAAATTCGAAAAAGCTTGGAAGGAAGTATTTAAGCTTAGATAGGCAAATCGCTGCACCAGCGAAAAACGGGACGTTTCTATAATCACAGGAGGAATAATGTTTGCGAAACACAACAAGATTTCTTTGAAGGTCGTGAGTCTCGTGCTGGGCTATGGGTTTCTTGCGGCGTTCTCGACGGCGGGCGCCCAGACCTGGGACGAACTGCACAAGGCGGCGATTAAGGAGGGCGGCGTAGTTAATTTTTATGCCACTCTCGCGCAAATCAATGCGGAAAGAATTCTGCCGGTATTCGAGAAGCGCTTCCCCGGCCTAAAAGTCAATCACGTCGATGCCACCGCGGATAAGCTGGCCGCCAGGGCGATAACCGAAGCGCGCGGCGGCCGGGTCTTTTCCGATGTTTTTCAAATGGCGCTTGAAAACGTTCTGCAGGTGATCGATCAGAAGCTGACGCTTGAGTGGCTCCCGCCTGAAGCCGCGGCTTATCCGGCCAATTTCAAGGGAACGAATTGGTTGGCCGGGGACATGGTGATCATTACCGCCTCGTGGAATACCAGTTTGGTGAAGAAAGAGGACGAGCCCAAGCAGTTCGACGACTTCGCCGATCCCAAATGGAAAGGGAAATTGATCGCCGAGGCACGGGACGTCGAATTGTTGATCGCCTTGGCCCGGCACAAGTATAAGAACGACGAAAAGGCCTATGACTTTCTGCGCCGCGTCGCGGCCAATAATGTGGAATTCCACAAGGGTCATTCCGAGCTCGCTGAATTCCTCGTGGCCGGCCAAGCCGCCGCCTGCCTGACCTGTTATGCGCACCACTACCCGCCGCGAATCAAAAAGGGCGCGCCGCTGGGTTACATGCTCACCGAAGGCATCGCCACGATCACCGCCAACGCCTTGGCTAAGGACGCGCCGCATCCCAACGCGGCACGGCTTTTTTACCGCTGGTCCGCCAGCGAGGAAGGGCAGAAAGCCTACGCGGCGGGAGGCCGTCTGCCGCCGCATCCGAAAGTGGAACCGGTGGAGAAGATTCGCCCGGCGGTTCTCTATCCGATCGGCACGGAAGAAATAAAGGAATGGCGCCGCTACGAAAAAGTCTGGAAGGAAGTGTTCAAAATACGCTAGAGCTTCGGTCTATCGTCGCGCTTAAAATTGATTGCGCTTGCGAATCTACCTGCGGGCGACCAACCCGGGTCGGCCCGCAGGGGTTTTGCCGCATCGGCTGCGGGTTAGTGCCCGGGGATTCTTGACTCAAGAAAAGATTGTAGTATTAGGTTATCCCTGCTCTCAAAAAAGCGCAGAATCACTAATATTGACGTTGGAGGTTGTTTCAATGGGGTTTATTCAACGGCGTCGCCAAGTCTACAAACTTAGCGCGCTTGCTCTTATCGTGGCCGTGAATCTGCCTGCTCTTGTGCTGGCCCAGAGTCTCGATGACCTGCACAAATTGGCCGTCAAGGAGGGCGGGACGCTCAATTTCTACGCGACCTTGGCCCAGATCAATGCCGAAAAAATTATTCCGGTGTTCGAAAAACGATTTCCTGGAATCAAGGTCAACCACGTCGATGCGACGTCGGATAAACTGGTTGCTCGTGCGGTCACCGAGGCGCGTGGCGGTAAGACTTTGGGCGATGTTTTGCAAGTGCCGCTGGAAAATGTGAGTCAGGCTCACGATCAAAAATTGCTGTTGGAGGTCACTCTTCCTGAATCGGCGGAGTATCCGCAAGGAATGAAGGGAAGTTTTTGGGTGGCATCGGACCTGCAATTTATCATTGCGGCCTGGAACACCGGCCTGGTGAAGAAAGAAGAAGAGCCCAAGCAGTATGAGGACTTTGCCGATCCCCGCTGGAAAAACCGCCTGATCGCGGAACCGCGCGATCTCGAAATGCTGATGGGCTTTGCAAAATACAAATATAAGAGCGACGAGAAGGCGATCGACTTGTGGCGCAAGATCGCCGCCAACAACGTCGAGTTTCATGCCGGTCATTCTCAGCTCGCTGAGTTGCTGGTCGCCGGTCAGGCGGCGGTTTGTTTGACCTGCTACTCCCATCACTATCCCAGCCGGATCAAGAAGGGCGCGCCCGTCAATTACATGCTGAGCGAGGGCGTGGCTTCGATCAATGGCACCGCCATTTTCAGGAACTCGCCCCATCCGAATACCGCGCTGTTGTATGCTCGCTGGGTGGCCAGCCAGGAAGGGCAAAAGGCTATGGCGCTAGGCGGGCGTACGCCGGCTCATCCCAAGGTTGAGCCGGTGGATAAGACTCGAACCGAGAAGATTTATCCCATCAGCGTCGCGGACATCAAAGAGTTTCCGCGCTACGAGAAGATCTGGAAGGAGATTTTCAAACTGAGATAGCGGCGATATCTCACTGCACCACTTTTCGAGGCTCATTTATGGCGACTGCTGCAATTCCCCGTACCGGAAAAATGAGTATGAGTTTGGATCCGGCGTTGCTGATCCCGGTGGTCGGCGCCGGCGTCCTGGTTTATCTAGCGGTTCTGCCGCTGCTGATGCTGTTTGTCGGCAGCTTCCAGGCGGAAGTGGCGCCGCGGGAGTTCGTCTACACGCTCAAGAACTACCATGCCGCCTACGCCAGCGAACACACCTACTCGACTTTTCTCAACTCATTGATCTTTGCCTCGGGTTCCGCCGGGCTTAGTTTTATTCTCGGCACCTTGCTCGCCTGGCTCACCGAGCGGACCAATACGCCGATGCGAAGTGTTTTTGTGCCCATCGCCGTGGTGCCGTTGATTCTTCCCGGCGTTTTGGAGTCGATCGCGTGGATTTTTCTGTTGAGTCCAAAGTTCGGTTACATGAACGTCTGGCTGATGAATTTGTTCGGCCTGCAATCGGCGCCGTTCAACGTCTTTTCCTTGCCGGGCATGATCTGGGTCCATTCGGTGGGGCAGGTGCCATTGGCCTTCTTATTAATGGTCGCCGCGTTCAAATCAATGGACCCCTCCTTGGAAGAATCGGCGATGATGTCCGGCGCCAACACCTGGCAGACGTTTAGACGGGTCACGTTAAGGCTGCTGATGCCGACAGCGGGATCGGTGATGCTTATCCTGTTCGTGCGCACCCTGGAATCCTTCGAAACCCCGGCGTTGATCGGCATTCCGGCGCGCATCTATGTTTATACCAGCGAGATTTACCTAGCGTTCAACGAGTATCCACCGGATTATGGGCGCGGCGGCGCGCTGGCGGTGGGCTTGCTGCTGCTAAGCGCGATCGGCGTGTGGTTGTACACGCGCGCGACCAAAGAAGGAAAGAAATTTCAGACCGTGACCGGCAAAGCGTTTCGGCCGCGGCAGTTCGACCTCGGGACCTGGCGCTGGGCCGGTTTCGCATTTCTTACGGGCTACTTTTTATTCGTCGTGCTGCTGCCGTTTTTAGTCTTGTTCTGGGCCTCCTTCCTGCCGTTCTTCGCGGCGCCGAGTTGGGATGCCGTCAGCAAGCTCAGTCTCGACAACTATCGTTATCTCGGCGGTTTTCGACCTTTTTGGGATGCGATGCAAAACAGCATCATCCTCTCGACCTTGACGGCGACGGTGGCGATGGTGCTGACTTCGCTGGTCGCGTGGATCGTTTACAAGAGCCGGTTGCCGGGCTCATGGATCCTCGATTTTCTCGCCTTCGTGCCGATTACGATTCCCGGCATCGTTATGGGCATGGCATTGATCCTGCTCTATGTCGCTTTTCCGATTCCGATTTACGGCACGATCTGGGTTTTGCTGATCGCCTATGTCACCCGCTTTATTCCGTACGGCATGCGCGCGGCCTCGGGGTCGATTTTACAAATTCACAGCGAATTGGAGGAGGCCGCAGCGGCCTCCGGCGCTTCCTGGTGGGAATCGTTCAAACGGGTTACGTTGCCGCTCTTGCGGCCCGGCTTGGCGGCGGGTTGGATTTACATCTGCATCGTGTCTTTTCGGGAATTTTCCACGTCGGTGTTGCTCGCCACCGGCGAAAGCCGGGTGCTGTCAATTCTGCTCTTCACCATGTTCGAGCAAGGACAGGTCACCGTGGTCGCGGCCATCGGGGTTCTGATGATCGTTACCTTGCTATCGATCGTGGGGATCTTCTACAAGCTCACCGGCAAAGTGGGCATCCAAACATAAGAGAAGGGTTCAAGTCGTTCAAAACAGTTCAAGCCGTTTAAACGGAGCCGAGCATTTTTGAATCGGTGCGAAGCGGTTGAACGGTTTGAACCAAGAGAAAATATGATCGAAATAAAGTCTCTGGTTAAAATCTACGAAGACGGCGAGCACGCGGGTGTCAAGGCCGTCAACGACATATCGTTCAAGGTCGACGAAGGGCGTTTTTATACTTTGCTCGGACCCTCGGGCTGCGGCAAGACCACCACCTTGCGCTGCATCGCCGGTTTGGAAAAGGCCAACGGCGGCGAGATCCTGGTCGCCGGCAAGAAGGTTTTTTCGGCCACCGACGGCACGTTCGTGCCCGCCTACCGTCGCCCCATCGGTATGGTTTTTCAGAGCTACGCCATCTGGCCGCATATGACGGTATTTGAAAACGTCGCGTTTCCGTTGCGCGTGGGAAAACAGAAAGTCAGTAATACTGACGTGCAAAAGAAGGTTCGCACCGCTCTAGAGCAGGTGGAATTGGACGGCTACGGAGATCGCATGGCCACGCAACTCTCCGGCGGGCAGCAGCAGCGCCTCGCGCTGGCCCGCGCGTTGGTTCGCGAGCCGCTGGTGCTGCTCTTGGACGAGCCGCTCAGTAATCTCGATGCCAAACTGCGCGAGCGCATGCGCTTCGAGCTGCGCGAGCTCCAGCGCCGCCTGCGCATTACGACTCTCTACGTAACCCATGATCAGATCGAAGCGTTGTCGATGTCCAATGTCATCGCCGTGATGAACGAGGGCGTGATCGTTCAGGAGGGCGGGCCGCGGGATATCTATCTGCAACCAAAAACTAAATTCGTCGCCAACTTTATCGGCTCGACCAATCAGATGACCGGCCAGGTGACCAGACTGGAAGGAAACGGCACGGCGACGGTTCGCACCGACGACGGCGAGATCTCTTGCGGCATCCTCGATGGCTTGGCTGCGGGCAGCAACGTGGTTGTCGTGGTGCGGCCTGAGAGCATTAACCTGCACCTGCAGCAGCCAACCAACGTTTCGAACGTTATCGCGGGTAAAATCGGCGCTGCCATGTTTTTAGGTGAATACGTCGATTGCACCATCGAGCTCGGCAAGAATGTTTTGCAGACCCATCAGCGCTACACCTTGCAAGTCCGCCGCGGCGATCCCGTCTGGGTCGAGTTGCCGGCGGGTGAATGCATGGCGCTGCCCACCGATCGGTGAGCGTGACCGGCAAACTTTCGAGATCTTTCCCCTTCTATTCCACCGTTGCCCCTAAGCGTTAAATCCATTAAAAATATTCTTCGAGTCAAAGGACGACTCAGGAAGGTTGCCTATCGATGCTTGCGAAATCGTTAACCGTCATCGCTCTCACGGCGTCAGTTTTTGCCGGAACAACTGCCATCCTGCCGGCGCAGGAAAAGATCAAGGTCGTTTATAGCTCGGCGGATGCCACCAACTTCGTCTGGTATGCCGCTCAAGACGGCGGCTTCTACAGAAAACATGGATTGGAAGTCGAGCTGATCTTCGTGCCCAGTTCGACCACGGCGGTGTCGAGCATGATCGCCGGCGACATCCAGATCGGTAACAACTCCGGCGGCACCGTGGCCAGCGCGGTGGTTAGCGGCGCCAACCTGGTGCTCACCGGCTGCTATATCAACACGCTGCCCTATGAGCTGGTGGTGCACGAGTCGATCAAAACCGCCGACGATCTGCGCGGCAAAAGCGTCGGCATCAGCCGCGTCGGCAGCGCGTCTGACTCGGCGGCGCGGGTTTTGGTCAAAGGACTTGGATTGGAACCGGTGAAGGACGTGCCGATCCTGCAAGTCGGCGGCACCGCGGAGCGCGCAGCGGCGTTTCGCGGCGGGCGGATCGTCGGCTTTCCGTCGCCTCCTGGCGTAATTCACCTGGCTCAGGGCATGCCCCATCGTATCCTCATCAGCACGGCGGATTTTCAGAAGCGCTACGAGTTTCCCTTCATCTGCTCATCGACAACCAAGACTTTTCTCAGCGCTAGGCGCGACACCGTGCGCCGGGTCACGATGGCGCTCATCGAAGCGACCCATTTTTTGAAAACGCGCAAAGAGGAGAGCAAAAGATTCATCGGCAAGTTTGCCCGCCAGAACAATCCGAGATATTTGGAAGATTCCTATAATGCCATGGCCAAGCTGCACGACCGCGTGCCCTTGGTCGGACGGGCCGGCGCCGAGGATCAGCTTAAAGAGTCCCTCAGCCGCAAACCCGGCGCGACGATGAAATTTGAAGATTGGGTCGACGACAGCATTGTCCGCGAGCTCGATAAGAGCGGCTTCATCGATAAAATTTACAAATAGTCGCAATAAATGGATGTCAGACGTCGGAATTCAGAAATCAGCAGGGAGACGGTCGACATCGTTCTGGCGGCTGATTTCGGACCTCCGACTTCCGACGATTGGTATCTAACATGATCGTCGCTGTAGTCCTTTCCGCCGGTGAATCGAGCCGCATGGGCCGCCCCAAAGCGCTGTTGCCGATCGATGGGCAGACATTTATCGAGCGCATCGTCGGCGCGCTCAAGCAAGGCGGCGTCGAGCGCATCGTTGTGGTTCTGGGCTTTGAGGCCGAGGAGATGCGGCGGCACATCGCCCATCTACCGGTGGAGATTCTCGTCAATCCCGACTACCCACTTGGACAGTTGTCGTCGCTTCACGTCGCCGTGCGCCATTTGCAGGCGATCAAGGATTGCAGCGGCATGATGGTTCATTTGGTCGATCATCCTTATATCGATCCTAAGCTTGTGAGCCTCATGCTCGAGCGCTTTGACGAGTCGACGCACTCGATCGTCGTCCCGCGCCACCAGGGCAAGCGCGGCCACCCGGTGATTTTCTCGGCTAAATTGTTTGATGAATTGCTGAGGGCGCCGTTGGATCAGGGCGCCAAGGCAGTGGTCAACGCGCACCGCGACGACACCTTGGAGATCGACACGAAGGATGCCGGCATTACCCTCGATATCGATACGCCGGAGCTTTACCGGCAGCATGTGAAAGGCGACTAGATGGCAAAACTTAAACTAACCTTGGCGTGCGGCGATTATGACTTTCTCCGGCCGCTTATCAACGGCGAGATCCAGCCGCAGGGGATCGAGCTGAATGTGCTGACCATGGCTTCGCCGGAGCGCCATGGCCGCATGCTGAAGCATGAAGAGTTCGATGTCTGTGAGCTGTCCTTGGTGGGATACCTGGTGTCCCGCGACAAGGGCTGCGGCTACAACGCTATCCCGGTGTTCCCACACCGCCGTTTTCGACATCAGTACATGGTCAAGCGCACCGGTTGCGGCATCGAAAAACCATCTGACCTGAACGGCAAAAGAATTGCGCTGGATACCTTGCAAAATTCCGCCGGCCTATGGATGCGCGGCATCTTGCAGGATCATTACCACGTCGATTTGAAGACCATCGAGTGGTGGTGCCAGGAGGAAGAGGACATTCCGTTCGAACCGGCCGCTTGGATGAACGTCAAGCGCGTGCCCCACGGCAAAAACATCGACCAGATGCTGATCGACGGCGAACTCGAAGCGTCGCTCTATCCCGAAACCCTGCCGTCGATGCGCGCCGCCAATCCCAAAGTCGCCTTGCTGTTTCCCGATCCCAAGAAAGCCGAAATCGAATATTACCAGAACGGCGGCCACTTCCCGATCATGCACACGGTGGTGGTGAAAAACCACGTTCTTGAGAAACACCCCTGGGTTGGCATCAGCCTGGTGCAAGCCTTCGAGCGGGCCAAGCAAATCTGCTACAGCCGCAACAGCGATCCGCGCAGTTTCGCCCTGGTCTGGGTGCAAGATCTCATGCGCGAACAAAAAGAAATCTTCGGCGCCGACCCCTGGCCATATAATCTGGACGATAACTGCAAGGCGTTGGAAGCGGTGATCCGCTACGAGTTCGAGCAGGGAATGATTAAAAAGCATCCCAAGGTTGAAGAGCTGTTCTTTACGCCAAGTTTGGAGCGGATCCAGCACTATGTTTAGCCGCTTCACGGCGAGGTTCAAGGCGCGCAGACTGTGCAAAGCGTTGTCGATAACTTCCCGCGCGCGGTTTCCGTTAGCGCCACGACAAAGTATCGCAGCATGAGTTGATGCACATGACCGTTCAATTACGCGCTCGAATGACCAATTGCCTTGCTTCGCGGTAACGCCAGTATGCTGACTGTACGTCTGTTCAAAACTCTAGCTTTCTCTTGAATCTAACGCGGCACAAAAGTGATCGCCTCTGGACGGATGACCCATGGCCTGATTCTTCGCCAGGCCCCTGGAGTCTCGGAATAACTGACACCGAACGACCTAACAAGCGCCGGAATTGTATCGATGTCCTCCGGTTCGTTTTCCACAGCGATGCTCATTCTCGGATGGAAACGCGTAATGGTTGCACGGGCACCGCGAAGCGCAGGGGCCTCGGCTCCCTCGACATCCATTTTGATGTAATCGACACGCGGCAACCCCAGGCGTTCTACAACCGTGTCGATCTTAGTTAGTGGAACTCTAACGGTCTCTGGTTTCTCGTCGGTTTCCGTTCGGGTCGCCATCGTGATGGTATTTAGGTTTGTGTTTGAGTAAAACTTCGCCTCCAGAGTGTCTTCCTCGTGCCACACTCCCTCAGGAACGACCATGACGGTCCCGGCAGCAATTTCCTTGGAGAAGGTCGCGTTTAGGCTCTTGATGTTGCGCGGATCGATGTCGAACGCGACCACAAGCGAAGCGCCTTGCATAAGAGCGGTTCGAGTGAATGTGCCCACGTTAGCTCCACAATCGAGCACGATGTCGCCGTGGCGGATTCCACCGTTTTTACTTTGGTACACATCGATCGATTGCTCGGCCAGATCGAAGAACAGCGCGTTTCCCTTGGGGTTCCAGAATTGACCGTAGGGAGTGTCCCACAGCTCGAGTTCTTGTTTGGTCGTCATCAGAGTGCTTTGGGCTTTGATACTCAGCGCTTTTTCGAGCAGAACATTCCCTATCTCATTGACACATTGCGCAAACGAACAACCCCCGCCATTGCCGGTTGCCCATATAACAGTCCTGATGGCGACATTCTGGAGCGGCCCTTGGGGCGGTAAAACGGCCACGGCAATAATCATGAGCATCAGTGCGACAACAACGTAAGCTCGGTTCCTCATCGTTACCTCATACTGAATCAGCACACGCCCCCGGCACAATTAAGACAAGTGCCAAACATTTAACGACAGGTTTCAATCTTCGCTTAAGGGTTGTGGCGGCGTTTCGTGGCTAGTGCGCGCTGTCAAACTATTACGGAAAAGTCACCTCCTCATCGCTCGCATTTTCCAACCCATAGCCGACTAATTCATTTACATCCAGCTTTGCCTCGTCCGCTGCCACTTCATCAAATCTCGCCTTGGTCGACGGATGTTTGGGCACGAATAGTTGGCAGCAGTCCTGGTCGGGAGTCGACGAAATATCAAAGGTACCGATGCGGCGCGCCTGATCGACAATCTCTTGCTTATCCATGCCCACCAACGGGCGCAGGATCGGCATGGCTATCGCTTGTTGAATCACCGTCATGTTTTCTAGCGTCTGCGAGGCTACCTGACCCAAGCTCTCGCCGGTGACGAGCGCTTTGGCTTTTTCTTTCCTGGCGATTTTTTCGGCGATGCGCAGCATCATGCGCCGGTAGAGCACCACGCGCAGAGGGCGCGCGACTGCGGCGACGATCTGGCGTTGAATCTCGCCGAAGGGAACCATGTAGAGGCGCGATTGAAACTGATGGCCGGTCAGCAGTTTGACCAGGTCGCGCACTTTGTCCTGGGAAGTCTTGTCCTGATAGGGCGCGCTGTGAAAATGCACGAAGATCACCCGGCAGCCGCGCTGCATCATGCGGTAGGCCGCCACCGGCGAGTCGAAGCCACCGGAGATCAGCGACACCAAACGTCCGCTGGCGCCCACCGGCAGGCCGCCGGGGCCGGGCAGTTTGTTGAAACCGAAGAACGCATCCTTGGGCAAGACTTCGACGAAAACGGTGAACTCGGGGTTTGTCAGGTCGACCCGGGCTCCGGATTGCTCTTGGACCGCCGCGCCCAATTGGCGATTGATCTCCACCGAGTTGAGCGCAAAATTCTTGTCGCCGCGCTGGGTGTCGATACGAAAACTGGCGAATTGGCTGCCATTAGTCCCGGTGAGGATTTGCCTGCGCAAGTCGTCGATATC
>Ga0184628_10000859_pt1 | contig 15521 bp, 17 predicted proteins | sample PLM4_5_b1_FD_133149 | JGI IMG/M metagenome (GOLD analysis project Ga0184628, IMG submission 133149) | Groundwater sediment microbial communities from an aquifer in East River, Colorado, USA - PLM4_5_b1 | ecosystem: Environmental > Terrestrial > Soil > Riparian zone | place: USA: East River... | reverse complement strand
GATGCCAGAACCTGCGCGTCCCGGTGGAAAGGCGCGATCGGGTCGGGGTCGCTGGCAAAGTTATGCGGTAGAAGTTTCAACGCGACGTCTCGCTGCAATCTCGAGTCGCGTCCGCGGAACACAATGCCCATTCCACCCTCGCCCAGTGGCGCGGTGACCTCGTAAGGTCCAAAGCGTGAACCCGGAGAGATACCCATAGCGCGGCGATTATACCGGCGGATCTCTTACCGTACCTTCCAAAACTTCGCAGTAATCGAGAAACAGCGATGTGGGCGGGCAGAATACGGAACTAGATCGTACGCAGCACGTTCACAAGTCTCGCACTGATTTCAATTTTGGGAATTACGGCAAAAGCACCATGTTCCATCAATTGCGCAGGCGCAGGAGACTGCGCGTCGAAATCTCCGGAAATGATGATGACTCTGGTGTTGGGGTATCTTGTGTGGACCCGTTTCAAGAATTGAAATCCGTCCATTTCCGGCATGCCCAGATCCGAAATCACCACATCGATGGGAAGCGCTTCCAGGACTTCGAGAGCGTTTTTCCCAGTTGACGACAGCGTCGGGGTGAGTCCCATCTCCAATTCCAGAATAAATTTCAGGATATACCGCCATTGGTGATTGTCGTCCAGCACCAGGACATTTAAGTTCTTGCCTGATTTTCGTGTAGGCCACTCCATAGTTGAACTCCTTTGAGCTCAAAGATGGGGTAACCCCTGGATTTTATCGACCGTCCGGGCCGATTCAGGTGTCTGAATGGTGTGATTCGGTCAACTTTCCGCTCCGGAATTGAGACGGTGTCATCCCTGTCAGCTTCCTAAATACATCATTAGACTCGGATTTGGACTTGAAACCGCTCGCCATCTGCAGGCTACGATTCAAGATCCAGGAAACAGGATCAACTTTCCGCTCCGGAACTGCGACGGCGTCATCCCTGTCACCTTCTTAAACACATCATTAAACACAGATTTGGACTTGAAGCCGCTCTCCATTGCAATCCCAAGCAGATTGAAATGTGCCGAATCCGGTGCCAGAAGAAGTTCCTTCGCCTTGGCGATGCGGTAGCGGTTAACCAGATCATAGAAGGTGGTCTGCATTCCACGGTTCAGGACCTCGGAAACACGATACGGACGGATATCGAGCGCCGCCGCCAGGTCCGACAGTCGAAGCTCGGGGTTGAGATAAAGTTGCTGTTTTTCCAGCGCTTCGATCAGGCGATCTTTTTGGCGTTCCACTTGATCGTCTGACAGGCGGCTTGTCTCCTTTTTCTGTTCTGAAGCTGGCGGGCGTTCCTGTGTTTCCCGTGCAAATACCGGCGAGACGCGGAGGGAAAAATAAGCAAGCGACAGTAAACCAATCAGCCCGACCGAGGGAATAAGGACCCAGAGTTGTGCTGACGGTCCGGTGACGACGTCCAGAGCATCAACGGCCAACATGGCATAAACACCTATCAGTAACGTACGCAGCCAGCTCAACTTGAGGTTTGTGAAATCCGAAAGGAAGTCCCTGGATTGAGCCGCGAAGCTTCGCACTTGAAGGTGGGACTGGATGAGATAAGGAAGCACTACGAGAACCTTGACCGCGAGTTGAAAATATTGCGGCTGGTCTACCAATAGGAGACCAAGCCCGAACGGAAGGAGGTGTACGGCATGCTTTCGTTCGATGCGAAACTCCGGCGTGGTGAGCGCTTTCACATAGAGATAGAAAGCGGGCAGACCCAACATCTGAACCGGAAAGGAAGTTCGGGCCAGGAGCGGAAAGTTCGCCAGTACGCCCGACAGCTGCAACGTCAGCATCGTCTGGCGATAGACCGCACAAAAAAGGCCAAAGGCGAGCAATCGATTCGCTGTGGAATGGCCTCTGCGCGACAGCAGGGCCGCGATCAGGAGAAGGCCAAGTATCTGTGCCATCCAGCCTTCGATGATGAGAGCCTTAACCATAGAGAATGCGCCGCTTCCCACGGATTCGATCATTCACTCAAACAGCGAAAGCAGTAACTGTAAGTTGTAGCAGGACGCGGTGAAAGGATCTGCGCCGTATGCCGATGAGGCTTTTAATACACCTGTCAACTCTTACAGTAGGAATGTCTTCAGGCCTGATGAACAATGAAACCGTACGATTCCAACTCTATAAGGAGCCAATCCCGTGAAACACATTGCAACGACGATTCTTTGCGCAACAGTTCTGGCGATACCTGCATTCGCTCAGACAAAAGCCCCCGCACCGGCACCGGCGAATTCCGCGTCACAGACAAAATCCGCGACTCAGACGAGTACCGCCACTGCGACGAAATCCGCCGATAGCAACATGCAAATTCTGCTCGACAAAGTGAGAGCCGACAAAAAGCTCCTGGTGGCCGCGAACATGGGTCTGACCGACGCCGAAGGAAAAGGCTTCTGGCCAATCTATGACATGTATCAGGCCGATTTAAAAGGGCTCAATGATCGGTTGTCGACTGCGATCAGAAGCTATGCGGATGCCTACACCAAGAACACCCTGACGGATGCACAGGCGACACAGCTTGCCAGCGACGTTCTGACTATCGACCAGGACGAGGTTGCAATGCGCAAGAAATATGCCACATTGCTGGCTGCAGTCCTGCCCGGGAAAAAAGCGGCGCGGTACCTGCAAATCGAAAACAAGATCCGCGCCGCACTTCGCAGTGAGATGGCCGAAGGTATTCCGCTAGTCCCGTAATTCTCTTAAGGTTCGCAAGTTAGCGTGAGCAACGGGGGCAACTGGAAGGTGAGGATGGTTCATCCTCACCTTCCAGTTGCCGCTGCATATGCTTGCGAGCCGCTCCCCCAATACTCCAAACCTCGCCCGTTTTCCGCATGGTTTCTCCGGCCTTTTGGCTTGCTTAAAGGAAGACCCGACTTTCCAATGGCTTCATTTGCAAATTCAGGAGTCAAAGGAGAAACCGATGTTCAGTCCACTTTCCCGACCCATGGAAGGGTCGGCTCGCTCGGTGCGCATCATTGCAATTGCGCTCTTGCTCGCGTGCATCCTGTGCGTTTCTGCGACAACTGTTTTGGCGCAGGGGTTCAGTACAGATGCCCGCATGATCGGCATGGGAGGATCCGATCAGTCGAGCGACTCGACAAGTTTGTCGGACGTTACCAAGTCGTATTCGTCTTTCGGCATACCGCTGGGGTTGATTCAGCTTTATCAGCACCGCGATGCGTTTAATCCCAACGACAAAGTGAATTTCAATCCGCTGCTCGCGATTGAAGACTTGTCCAATCCGATGCACATCACGTTCGGACGGAAATCGGAAACTCAGGGAGAACTTATCGTCAGGGATCTGGTCAACGGCAATCTCAATCGGGACCTGAATGCGTACAAGGGATTTATTCCCAAATCGCCCATGGCGATGAGTGGAACATTCACACCGGACTATGGCAAAACGATTCGGCTCCTGAAGGTCGGCAAGCTGTATCAGGGGATTTTCGTCGGCGCCGGACCATACCTGACGGCAAGCACGAACCTCGCCATCGATCCGTCATTGCTTGCCAATTGGAGCGGCGAGTCGAACGGCATACCAACAAATGCTTCCTTGTATTTCGACAATCTGACCGAGAGTCAGGCTGCAGTGTCCATCACCGGAGGATATCGAGGACGCTATGGCGCTCCGAAAGCGCTGCAATCGAAAGAAGGCGGCGATAACGATGGCGTCTACGTGTCGGTGAACTATCACTACATTCACGGCTTTCACTACGACAGCGATATCAGCAACGCACGATTTGATACCGATGCTGCAGGACTGATTGCGCTGACAATTCCCGCGCAGCCTCCTGTTGTCGTGGACCGCACCTGGTCCAGCTCGGGCACAGGCCGCGCCGTGGACTTCGGAACCAGCGTGGTCACCGGACCCTGGGATTTCCATGTGACCGCAAACGGCGTCGGCAACCAGATTGTCTGGGACAACCCCGTGCATTCGCAATACACACTCAGTTTTCTCTTGAACGGTCTCTCCAGCGGAATGGACTTCGTCAAGACAGAGCTGCCCGTAGCGTCGCCAACCATCACCGTTAAATTGCCGGTTCAATATGCCGGAGGCGCAGCGTATAACGCAAGGAAGTGGACCGGCCGGGGACAAATTGCACGTGGCGTGAATGGCCGCGAATATCATTTCGGCGGGGAATATCATTTTGGCCCCTTTGATCTGCGTGGCGGCGGCCGTATTGTGCATCAGGTATTCAATCCGATGGGAGGAGCCGGACTCAACATCACGAAACATTTCGGTATCGACACGGCTGTATTCACCACCATCAGCAACGCTCAGCAGGATCGCCGCGCTTCCATCGCCGTTTCACTCCGGGTTCAATAGTTCGGACCTTTCTACGAAGCTGCCCTCTCCGATTTCTACAATCCGGGAGGGCAGCACACTTTTCAAGTCGAATCAGACTCCACGCCAAACCTGCTGAAGTTTACAGGGTAGCCTGTTGGTCTTCGGCCCATTCTGTTGTGGTAAAACATCATTCATGGCTACAACGAATCATTTCTCCAGTGTTTTGATGCGGCGTGCGAGAGGATGCCTGATAGCGGCTGTAGCTCTCGTCGCTCTCCAGTTATCCGCTCTTGCACAGGTACCGGAAGTTTTGACTTCACCTCCGAACATCGTGGTGCCCAACTATGAAGGGGTTCCGGTCGGCCCATTCGCCGGACTCGAAGGAGGCGCTTTCGTGGCGCGTACCGATGATCCTTCGGCTTCCTGGTTCAATCCTGCGGGATTAGCCCGGGCGAAAGGCGCACAGCTGTCCGGTAGTGCCGGTATGTATCAGTATACGAAGCTGTCGCCCGAGATTTCTCCGGGTGCTGGAAGTTCCGTTCAACACGTGCCCAACCTCGTCGGATTCACGATGCAAACGGGCCACAAGCTCACCCTGGGTTCAGCTATCCTGACACCGGTGTCGTGGGCGCAAACAACCAATCTTGAAGTCCTTGTGCCTTCGGGAGCAAACATGGAAAGGTTTGCTTATGTCGCCGATTCGGAATTCAATCGCAGGGTTATTGCCTTCTCGGCCGGCTATGACAGTGAAAAGAGTTGGCGGGTTGGTGGCGGCCTGACTCTCACGTACACCAGTCTCCGGATGACACAGATGACCAGCGATCGGATTGCGGAGCCGACGGGACTTCGCACGCTGCTGGTGTCATCCGCCATCAGGGGTTCCGATATGAAGATTGGGGCGGTCGGCGGCATTCAGGTGGATCTGCACCCACGGATCCGTGTGGGTGGCGTACTCCGTACTTCCGGGTTCTCAATCTATCGAAGCGGTAAGGCCACGCTCGACGGGACAGACAAGAACGGCGCAGCTTCGAGTGGTGCATCGTTTTTCGATCCCGCCGCGGAGTTTCATTACAATTTGCCGTTTGAGATGACAGGCGCGATCGCGTACGTCGGGGATCGAGGCGAAATCGAAACCGCCGTGCACGGTTACACGTCGGTATCGCCTTACTCCCTGATCTCCAGCCCCGTGAATTCGATTGTCTACCATGACGATGGCCTTGGTGGTCCCGCAACCATTCAGTCGCTGCCATTCCCGGGACTGACTTCAGCCTCGCGCGCGATTGCTAATGTGTCGGTCGGCGGCCGTTACAAACTTTTTTCCGATAGGGAAATGAGGGTGCATTTTGGCGTCACCTCGGACCTGTCTCCGGTTGCGCCCGAGGACCAGGTGTTCGACAAAGTTGACCTCACGGCGTGGACTATTGGAGTCAGCGGAAAGGCACAGAAACTGACATACGCTGCCGGCTTCAACTACCGCAGCGGCACATCCGACAGCATCACGGTGAGGAATCTGATCAGTCGTCAACCGGTAACCACGGATATCGGAATACGGACGATGGGGATGATCTACTCGGTTTCGTATCAGTTCTAGCGCTCGCCCTCGCTGCGTACCGGGACGACTGCATGACTAAACCACGCGTCACGCTGGATCGAATTCTGTCTCGTGCCGGTATTGCATCCCGCACGACAACCAAAGACTGGATTACCGCAGGCCGCGTCAAGGTGAACGGCAAAGTGGTGCGGGATCCGAATCATTGGGTTGAAACCGGCAAGGATGTTGTTCATTTCGACGGGATGAAACTTCGCGCGGAGAAGAAACTCTACATCGCGCTGAATAAGCCGGCAGGCGTGGTCACATCGCATGGCGACAGCCAGGGGCGGCCCACCGTTTATGACTATCTGAAGAAGCTCGACCGCTGGGTGTTCCCGGTTGGCAGACTGGATATGGACACATCGGGGTTGCTGATTCTCACCAACGATACGGAATTCGGAGATCAGCTTCTGAGTCCCGAATCAAAAGTTCCTAAGACCTATTATTTGAAAGTGACGGGCAACGTCGCCGCAGAAGGATATGCCCGGTTAACGGAAGGAATGGACATTGGCGGCGACGAAATCACGGGCCCGGCAGTGGTGAAAGAAGTCCGGCGTTCCGAGAAGTACACCTGGTTTGAACTCACAATTACGGAAGGAAAGAATCGGCAGGTTCGGAGGATGTGCAAGGCTATAGGTCATCCGGTTTTGAAGCTTGTCCGAATTCGGATCGGAACTTACGAACTGGGCACGCTGCCGGTCGGGACGTTCGTCAAGCTGGAGGGAGTCGATCTGGCGAGGTTGTTGGGGAGAGGAAAAGGCGGAAAATCAAAGCACATTATTCAGTGAGTAGTCCTTTGGGGACATCTGTGGGAATTGGTCAGTGTTCAATTCTCAATGCTCAATTGTCATCGGAGCAGATCTTATGACAATCGGGAATCGAACATTGACCAATTATTCCCCCGGATTTCTAATCCAGATCCGTCATCATCGACATGTTGAAACGGTTTGTGAGGTTCGCCATTCCAACCGTGACATTCAGTTCCACAATATCTGCTTCCGAAAGGCTCTTCTTCAATTCATTCATGACGTCGTCGCTGGTCCTTACGGTGCGTGTCAGCTCTTCCGCATAACGGAGAACCAGTTTCTCCAGGTCTGAAAACGCGGCGCTTTCGGAATTCCCGACGTCCTGAATCTGCTGTTCGGTTACTCCCGCCCGGCGGGCCGGACCTTTGTGACCCTCGGCGCAGTAGGCGCAGCCATTGATCAGGGAGGTTTTCAGGTATGCCAGTTCGCGCAGTTTCGGGTCCAGAGTGCCCTTCACCAGCGACTTGGAAAAGACCATATAGGCCTCCAGTGTCTGTGGGCTGTGGCTCCAGAGCTTCCACATGTTGGCGATCTTTCCGGATTTTTGTGTGAGTTGTGCGAGTATTTTTTCCTGCTCCGGTCCTGCGGTTTCTTTCTCGACGTATCGTAATCGGGCCATGAAGACTCCTTGGTGTTTCGAAATAAGCGGCAAGTATATGCCGTAATTGAAATACCATGACTTGATGGGCGGAACGAATCCCTACATTCCGAAGAACGAGCCAACACCGGCAGATCAAAAGTTCAAGATCACCTTTCAACCGATGAATGTGACAGTTGAAGTGGATCCCGACAAGATCCCGTATGGGGTGACCGGGCTCCCTGGAAGCATTCTCGATATTGCGCTGGAACATGGAATTGCGATCGATCATTCCTGCGGTGGAGTGTGTGCGTGCTCAACCTGTCATGTCATCGTTCGTCAGGGAGGGGAAAGTCTGTCGGAGATGATTGAAGCGGAGGAGGATCAGCTGTCATTTGCACCAGGCCTCACACCGTCCAGCCGCCTTTCCTGTCAGAGTGTGCCGGATGGAAAGCGGGACCTGGTTGTCGAAGTCCCGGAATGGAACCGAAATGCGGTTCGCGAAGGACATTAGGAGATTTGGCCCGTCCGCTATACAATCGGCGTCTCAATTCCAGCCCTGAATCCGGGAGTGTAGACATTATGAGATTAGTAAAGCTCCGTTGGCTCGCACCAATCGCGGCATTTGCTCTTTGCACCAGTCTGCTCGGTGCTCAGGCCCCGGCGGCCCGGCAGGCTGCGCCTGTCTTGCCGACACAGGCTGAAGCCGCCTCCCAGGATCCCAATTTCAGCATTTCCGCCAATGTGAACCTGGTCAATATCACCGCCACGGTTCTCGACGAACGCGGAACCTATATTGACGGTTTGAAGCAGGAAGATTTTCAGATTTTTGAGGACGGCGCTCCACAGAAGATCTCATTCTTTTCCCACGATCGCCGAATTCCCGTCAGCGTTGGTGTAATGGTGGATATCAGCGGCAGCATGCGCCACAAACTTCAACAGGCATTGCAGACCGCGCGCGAAATTTCGCTGGCATTGTCGGAGCAGGACGAGATGTTCCTGCTCACCTTTAATACCGATGTCGAAATGCGGCAACGTCTCACCAGCAACAAGGCCCTTGTGGAGCGTTCGCTCCAGGGAATTCGTACCAGCGGCGATACTTCGGTTTACGATGCAATCGAAGTGGGTCTTAACGAAATGAAGTCGGCACACAATGCAAAAAAGATCATGGTGCTGATTTCGGATGGATTTGATTCCAGGAGCAAACGCACGCTTTCGGAAGTCGAAGAGATGTTAAAGCGGGCCGAGGTGGAGATTTACGCCATCGGCATCGACGACGACGAAAACGATCCGCTGGTTGTGGTCCAGCCCCTGTACCACATCTATCACTACATGCTGAACGACATCGCCACGATCAGCGGCGGCCGAGTATTCCGGCTGTTCACCGGCCGGAGTTACGCGCTGGATGGACTGGCGAAAGTATTGATGGAAGAACTGCACCAGCAGTATCTGTTGAGCTACTACCCGGCTCCTTCGGCCAACTCCGGTTTTCGAAAAGTGGAAGTGAAGGTGGACCAGCTCAAAGGTGAGGTGCGTCACCGAACCGGTTATTACCCGGCAACATCTGCGGCCCCTGCCCGCTAATCAGACTGCTGCGGCCATCTGCTCGAGAAGACCGATGCGTTTGATCTTCTCGATCAGTGTGGTGCGTTTCAGATTCAGAAGTTTCGCAGCCAGTTTCTTGTTGCCGTTGGTTCTCTTCAGACTCTGCAGAATCAGCTCGCGTTCCATATCCGTTACAACACTCTGAAAATTGATTCCTTCTTCCGGAATCTCAATCATCGGAATATAACTGGCCGCATCCCGATTCTGAATTTCCACGGGGAGATCCGTTGGCACGATTGCAGTCCGATTGCTCGTCAACGCCACCATTCGTTCGGAAATATTTTCCAGCTGACGCACGTTGCCCGGCCATTCATATGCCATCAGGGCTCTCATGACCTGAGGCGATACGTTCTTCTCCTGAAGCTTGTGCGCCTCGCAGAAATGGCTGATGAAGCGCATCGCCAGCAGCGGAATATCTTCGCGGCGCTCGCGCAGCGGTGGCAGATTGATGGGAATCACGTTCAATCGGTAAAAGAGATCTTCACGGAAAGTACCTTCCTTCACCATTTGATCCAGATTCGAACTTGTTGCAGCGATGATGCGGACGTCCACCTTGATGGTCGTGTTGCCGCCCACACGTTCGAATTCGCGTTCCTGCAGTACGCGCAACAGCTTCACCTGCAGCGACTGCGGCATGTTTCCAATTTCATCCAGGAACAGCGTCCCGCCGTTGGCCTGTTCGAATCGCCCGACGCGCGTCGTGACGGCTCCGGTGAATGCTCCCTTCACGTGACCGAACAGTTCGGATTCGAGCAGATTCTCGGGAATGGCTCCACAGTTGATGCTGATCATCTTCTGTTCTTTGCGAGGACTGTTGAAATGAATCGCCTTGGCGATCAGTTCCTTTCCGGTACCCGTTTCGCCCTCAATCAGAATCGTGCTGGTGAGCGAAGCAACCGTTTCAATCAGTTCGAAGATACGGTTCATGGCTCGACCGCTTCCAACAATGTTTCCGAACGAATACTTTTCGCGAAGCTGGCTGCGCAGATACTGATTTTCGAAACGAAGGCGGCGTTCTTTCAATCCCTTTCGAACCATAAGAGGGAGCTGCACAAGCTTGAAAGGTTTAGTGAGGTAATCGTAGGCGCCCTTCTTGATCGCCTGAACGGCAGTTTCAATTGTGCCGAAACCGGTAATCACGATGCCGATGGTTTCCGGGAAGCGTGCCAGAGTATCTTCAAGAAGATCGACGCCTGATTTGCCAGGCAGATTGTGATCGGTGATGAGAACGTCATAGGCTGTCTGCGAAAGCTTTGTCCATGCCTCTTCGGCGGACGCGACACCTTCCACTTCAAAACCTTCCAAGGTCAAAATCTCGACAATGGCAAGACGCAGGTCCTCTTCGTCATCAACAACCAGAATTTGTTCCCGATTCAAATCCAATGCGGCCTCCTGCTTTCAAAAAGCTACTCATTATAGATGGAACACTAAAGTTTTCAACGGATTTGCCGATCAAACCTTCATGGTCCAGATTACGGATTTCCTTCCTGGTAAAACCAGATTGCTCATCGTTGAAGACGACAGTGACCTCAGACTGACACTTTGCGAATACATGGAGACCCGCCGATTCAGCCTGACCTCTGCCAGGAGCGGCACCGAAGCTCTCCAACTCTTCGATTCCGGAAAGCAGTTCGACATCATCTTTACGGACCTGATGATGCCGCCAGGTCCCAACGGTCTCGAAGTTCTCAAGGCCGCTCGAGTCCTGAATCCACATTGCTACGTCGTCGTCATGACAGGCTATTCATCGATGGAAACTGCCATTGAATCGATTCGCCTCGGTGCGTTCGACTACCTTCCCAAACCGTTTCAACTCGTCGAAATCGAAATTATCGCAAACCGAATCATCGAACATATCTGCCTGCTGGAAGACAATCGGAGGCTTTCCCGAAAGCTTCTCGCGTTGAATGAGGACTACGCGACGATTGACGCAAGACTGCAGAATATCGAGGCGATGATAGGCAGGCTGAGTTCCAATCTTCTCGAAAGTCAAAAACACTGACACGTCAGGTTTTTTGACACCCCTACCCTGAAATTTCCGTCATGGATTTGGCGTGTGAGCCCAATACGAGTGTCAACGCACTGGCAATTCCATGCTTCGACTCGGTATCGGATGCGCCTTTTCAGGCAGACGTTTCACGGCAAATCAAGCTGTTAGGGCAAGTTTTGCCTAGTCGTGACCCAACGGTACGCCAGCTGCATAAGCCGACGCGTGATTAAAGGAAGCACCAGAAGTAACCGGCGGCTGAGAACAAGAGGTTCCGAATCTCATCTATTGAAGGATCTTGTTCTGACATTTCAAAGCGCTTCACAGGCCCTGGAAAAATCCTATGGCGACCTGCAGGACCGTGTTCGCATCCTCACTGAAGATCTCGAACGCGAGCGTGGCCAGAGGATTCGGCTGGAGCGGCTCGCTGCGATGGGCGAAATGGCAATGGAGCTCGCGCATGAAATCCGTAACCCACTGGGCAGCATTGAGCTCTTCGCCTCGATGCTTGAAGGAGAATACGCTGAACAGATCGTTCGCAGTGTCCGGCTGCTCAATCATTCGGTGACCAACGTTCTTCACTTTGGTAAACCCATAGCACCTTCGCCAAAACAGCTTTCAGTGAACGCGCTGCTTGAAGGAATTCGTGCACTGATTCAGCCGCTGGCCGCGCAGAAGAACATCCGGTTCGATGTGGTATGCGACTCCGCCTGCACTCTGGTTGCAGATCACGAATTGCTGCATCGAATGCTGCTGAATCTTGTATTGAATGCTCTGCGCGAAACACCAACGAACGGAACAATTCGCCTGACCGCAAGACACGGAGTGACGATTGTGGTCGAAGACAGCGGTCCTGGAATACCGGAAGCCGCGATTTCGCGGATATTCGATCCGATGGTTTCCACGCACCGCGATGGCTGCGGCCTGGGACTGCCAATCGTCAAACGCATTGTCGACAGCCATAACGGTACGATCCAGGTTGAATCCACGAAAAGCGGTACTCGCTTTGTCATGACGTTCTTACAGACCGTATTACACAACACGGAGGTTGTGAGTGAGCCGCTTACTTGTAGTTGACGACGATATTCAAATGCTTTCGGCTCTTGAAGCGGCACTGCGCCGCAAAGGGCACGTAGTCGAGACTGCCTCTAACGGTCTTGAGGCGGTAGCCAAACTCGACTCACCGTTCCAGGCGGTCATCACCGACCTTCGCATGCCGGGAATGGACGGCATTGAACTTCTGGACCACATCCGCAGATCGATTCCAGAAATGCCGGTCGTCATGTTATCTGCATTCGGCACCGTCGCCACGGCCGTTGAAGCCATCAAAGCGGGCGCCAATGATTTCCTGGTAAAACCTTTTTCGCAGGAAGCACTCGATGAAGTGCTGGAACGCCTTGCCGAATCCCGGCCAAGATTTGGTCCGGAATCCACAGACCTGATTACCGAAAATGCCGCCATGCGCACGCTCCTCAGCCAGGCATCTCAGGCTGCGAAGACGCAGGCCACGGTCCTGGTTCAGGCAGAAAGCGGTACCGGCAAGGAACTGCTCGCACGCTGGATCCACCAGCAGAGCAATTGTTCGAAAGGCCCGTTTGTTGCGGTGAACTGCGCGGCGCTTCCCGATAGCCTGCTGGAATCGGAACTCTTCGGCTATGAGAAGGGCGCTTTTACCGGCGCCAATAGCTTCAAGCCTGGCAAATTTGAGTTAGCGCAGAACGGAACCGTCCTGCTCGATGAGATCGGCGAAATGGCTCCATTACTTCAGGCAAAACTTTTGCGCGTTCTCCAGGAACACGAAGTGGATCGCGTTGGCGGCCGGAAGCCCGTTCCGATTCAGGTGCGCGTCATTGCTACCACGAATAAAGATCTGCGCCGCCTGATCTCCCGCGGACAATTTCGTGAAGACCTCTATTTCCGATTGAATGTTGTTCCGCTGCGCATTCCGCCATTGCGCGAGCGTAAGGACGATCTTCCGGTGCTCGCATCGCACTTCATGAAAAAGTACGGCGGCGTGACGGATGGCCAGGCGGATCCGGAGTCACTCGAACTGATGCGCCGCTACGCATGGCCGGGGAATGTCCGCGAACTGGAGAATGTGATTCATCGATCGTTTGCGTTGCGCGGCCGTTTGAAGGTCAGTCCCACCGATCTTTTCGAGACCAGTGAAACTACAGAAACGCCCGGTCTTCATGCCGGACACTCCGTTAGTGAAATGGAACGCAAGTTGATACTGGCCACGCTGGATCAGACCAGTGGAAACAGAACTCACGCAGCGAAACTTCTTGGAATTTCGTTGAGAACCCTGCGCAACAAGCTTCGGGAATATCGTGTGGAAGAGGAGGTCACCGTATGATCGACAATCGGCTGTACCCCGCAATCGAAGACAGGATGGACTGGACTGCCAGGCGGCAGCAGGTGCTTTCCAACAATATCGCCAACATCGATACACCGGGATATCACTCGAAGGATGTCTCGTTTTCAGATCACCTCCAGATGCTGCAGGTCAGTACGCCAAACCCAAAACACATTGCTCCAATTGGAATGGATTCACGAATGCAACAGTACGAGGTCGCCGGCAACGCCGATCTGAAGAACAACAGTGTGGACCTGGATCGTGAAATGTCCGAGTTGACCAAGAACGGTCTGCAATACGTCGCGATGATTCAGTTTGTCAGTCAAAAACTAAAGACCCTGCGTTCCGCCATCAACGAAGGCGGCAAGGGCTAGGAGCAACCATGAGTCTTTTCACCGCACTGGATATCAATACAAGCGGTTTGACGGCACAACGGCGCCGTTTCGAAGTCACTTCATCAAATCTCAACAACGCCGAAACGACACGAACCTTCGAAGGCGGCCCATACCGTCGCAAGGACGTCGTGTTTCAGAACACCGCGTTTGGCACTGCGATGCTGGCGGCCGACGGAGGCAGCGAAGGCGTTGAGGTGGGTGCGGTTCTCGACGATTACACGACTCCTTTTGAACTTCGCTATGACCCGGGACATCCCGACGCCGATCCCGTTTCCGGCTATGTCAGCTACCCGAACGTGAACACGTCGGAAGAGATGATCAACATGATGTCTGCGGCCCGGAGTTACGAAGCCAATATCGCGGCCATCAGCATTCTCAAGACAATGATCAACCGGACGCTGGAGCTCGGCAGATGAGTGATTTTTCAATCTACAGCAACATTCAAAAGGCGGTTCCGCAGCCGTCTGGTGCGCCGGCATCCGGCGTGAAACCCGCAGGCAGTTCCTTTGGAAGCGCACTCGAGGACGCCATCAAACAGGTGAACGGCCTGGAGATAAACTCGCAAAACGAGATGGATAAATTTCTCACCGAAGACACGGACCTTCACTCCGTCATGATGGCTTTGGAAAAGGCCGACGTTTCATTCCAGCTGATGATGCAGGTACGCAACAAGATCGTTTCCGCGTACCAGGAAATCATGAAGACACAGGTTTAAGTTCAGAATCGAAATGAATTTTTCAGCACTTGCCCAGAACATTAAGGCTTTCCTGGCTCGCTACAGCCTGCAGCAAAAGCTGGCGATGGTTTTTGCGGCTGGACTCGTCGTCGTGCTGACGTGGACGATGGTGTACTTCGTCAACAAAGTCAGCTACCAGGTTCTCTATTCCGATGTCGATCCGGCGGAAGCGCAAAGTATTGTTACCAAATTACAGGGCATGCAGGTTCCCTATGAACTTTCCGAAGACGGCCGGACCATACGTGTGTCTGCGGAAAAGCTGTCGGAAGTTCGAATCCAGCTGGCAAGTGAAGGTCTTCCGGAAAGCGGCCGAATCGGCTTCGAAATCTTTGATCGGACAAATTTCGGGGTCACCAATTTTCAGGAGCAGGTGAACTATCAGCGCGCCCTTGAAGGCGAACTGGTGAGAAGTATTCTGACGCTGAGAGAAGTCGCCGCCGCCCGCGTGCATCTCGTGATGGCGAAGGAATCGCTTTACGAAAGTTCCGACGATCTGACGAAGGCCTCGGTGATTTTGAAGCTGAAGAGCGGAAAGACTCTTCCCGTCTCCGGCGTTCAGGGCATCGTGAACCTGGTCGCCAGCGCGGTGAAGGGACTCTCGCCAGACAAAGTTGCGGTTATCGATTCCTTGGGCAAGATGCTGTCTCGTTCCGAGGCTGAAAACTCCCTTACCGGGCAGCAGCTTGGCATGAGGCAGACAGTCGAAACCGAAATGGCGGCAAAGATCGTTCAGATTCTCGAGCCGGCGGTCGGAGTGGGAAAAGTGAAACCGCAGGTGTCGGTTGCTCTGAATTTCCAACAGGTCGAGGAAACACAGGAAAACTACGATCCCCAGAAGGCGGTCATTGTAAGTTCGCAGCGTCAATCCGACACGGCAACTGGTGCTGTGCCTGTTGGTGGAATCGTTGGCGTCCGTCCACCGCCGCCACCAGCGCCCACAACTCCGGGTGCCACTGTCACGACGTCCCCGGCGACACCATCGACTTCCGGCAAGTCCAGCGAAGTGGTCAACTATGAAATCAGCAAATCCATCCGGCACATTGTGAATCCGGTTGGCAAGATTGAGCGCGTGTCCGTTGCGGTCGTTCTCGACAATCTGACTGAAACGACAACTGCGGCAGACGGAAAAATTTCGGTCAAGTCCACGCCAAGAACTCCAGACGAGATGAAGAAATATC
>Ga0184628_10000858_pt1 | contig 15526 bp, 29 predicted proteins | sample PLM4_5_b1_FD_133149 | JGI IMG/M metagenome (GOLD analysis project Ga0184628, IMG submission 133149) | Groundwater sediment microbial communities from an aquifer in East River, Colorado, USA - PLM4_5_b1 | ecosystem: Environmental > Terrestrial > Soil > Riparian zone | place: USA: East River... | reverse complement strand
GAAGCGGCAACCGACGGATTGGAGTAACCTCCATGGCGTCACACGGGATAGAGACATATCGCCATTTTTGGGCAGTCTACGTCAGCAACAACGGAGACACCTTCACCACCAACGTGTGGCGTGACACGAAACAAGGCGCGGAGCGCATCGTAAGACAGATGTATCCGAACGCAGAGCTGATTGTCGCCGAATCCGCTGAATAGACCTCCGCATACAGCCGTCATACATACAGAGAGGAAAACGAAGACAATGAGTGACGACAAGACTTACAACGGGTGGACGAATTACGAAACATGGGCAACGAATCTGTGGATTGACAACGACGAAAGTCTCCAGAACGAAGCCCGCGAGCAGACGCGAAATGCTCGCGAAAACCCCGAGAAAAACGTCTTTTGCCCTGGGGGAGTGCGCGAGGTTCGTTTCACCCTGGCAGACGCAATCAAGCGGTGGGTGACTGACGGACTGTTGCCGGACCTCGGGGCATGCCTTGCCGCTGACTTGCTCGGCGCCGCTGTCAGTGAGGTAAATTGGCTCGAAATCGCTGATTCGTGGTTGACGAATTGGCCAACGGACGAAACGGAGGATTGAGAAGAAATGGACAAAGAAATCGTAACGCTTTCCGTGGAAATCTCCAAACAACGCGTCTCCGATTTGCTGGTGAGCGCGTTCGAAGGTGGGTCGAATTCCTGGTATCTCATTGAGATATTCGACGCACCCACCGACGCAAAGGAAGCTGCCAGCGAATTCCGCCACGCCACCTATCCAATCAGCACCGACGGCGGCGTATGGGTGAGCAACGCGAAGGAAGAGAGGCGCGGCAGCAAGGACTACAAGTCGGTGCGCGTCGGCTGGCAGCGCTGCAAGGAAGCGCTCCGCATCATGTCGGAGAAGTATCCGCGCCACTTCGCCAACTGGCGCGAAGAGAATGACGATGCGGATACGGGCGATTGCTTCTTGCAGTGCTGCGTCTTCGGAGAAATGATTTACGGGTAGCCATGGCGCTACTTTGGCGATGGAGGGTATGCGACAACTGTAAAGGGACGGGCGACTGTTGCAGCGGCGCATGTGGGATGATAGGCGACTCCCCCTTTACGTGTTACATTTGCGACGGTCACGGTGGAGAGTGGAAACCACGGTGGCCATGGGTGGGAAGACACTTAGTTGCGCCAGCGTCGCAGAAGGTCGGCCCCAAGTGGTGGAGAGACAAACAAAAGGAGACGACACATGCCAGCACGAAAGCATCGTAAGGGACGCAGGTACGTATTCACAAACCCGAAGTCAACGCGGGGGAGCCTCGCTGCCTACTGGGCGCGGCGGGCCGCTGACAGCCTGGAGAATGCTGGCGACAAGCTGACGTCTCGGATGTTGCTGGAGACGCTCACAAGCTTGCGGTGGGCGATGGATGACGTATCCAGCGAGCTGGGCAAGACTATCCGCAAGGAACGCAGGGGGCGCTGATGCCACGACACCCCTACGCCATCTTCACCATTACCGAGTCGAGAGGCTTCCCGGGACTCCCCAGCATCCGCCCCCACCGCGACGTCCGCATCGCCGACGAGACCTTGCAAGAGTACCTGATGCGAAGCGGCTTCGAACCGGGAGACGTGGTGGAAATGCGTCTGGTGGCGATTCCGACCGCACTCCCCCCACCCGGTCAGCTCGCGAGACGTCCGCGCGGGAAGCGGTGACCCATGCCCATCCGATTCAAGGTATTCGCCGGACAATCGTCTGACAACCTGGAGGACCAAGTCAACCAATGGCTAGACGAAGAGGAAGCAAAGGAGGTGCCTGTCAACGAGACAGATGACAGGGGTAGGCGCACTCACTTCGCATACAAACAGCATATCAAGATATATCACTTTCACACCACGTTGTCAGACGAGCTGATTTACCTCACGCTGACATACGAGGTACATCGTCTCAGGCCGGTGTCATGAACCTTGAGCACCGACTACGTACGACAGACCCTGGCAATCAAGTCACGGTGGAGTCCATCGACCACACCACTCCTACTGACAAACGCTTCCGCCTGCACTTCTTTAACCTGGACATGGCGCGAGACTGGGCGCACCGAACTGTCAGACGATACGAATACAACAACGCTCGCATCCGTCTGATAGCATACCGAGACTGGCCCGACGGTCCTGACGGTCGCGAGATACTAGGCCGCTACGCCTCCAAAGACATCTAGTTGACAAAGGGGACACCATGACCGACACTTCCACTGCAACCGACACCACCAAGGAGAAGACCATGGACACCGCGACCGAGAGCAAGAAGAACAAGAAGACCAAGAAGGCGACGAACGGGACCGACGACATCCCTGAGCTGGCGAAGCTGGAGAAGCTTCCGCGCGCCATGACCCGCAGCGTGCAGGAGACCTTCCGCGCCACCCCCGAGGAGCACAACTCGATGGTGGCCGAAGCGGGCAAAGGGAAGTACGGCTCGATGTCCGACTTCTACCGGGCCAAGCTGGGCCTCGACGACTAGGCTTTCGCCACCGCCAATTCCGGTGAGCATGCTGGTTCAGGTATCCAGTCCTGCGGCACCTTCCCGACTCGGTTGCAGCCTGGACTACAGTCAGGCCGGTGGCACTATCTTGGGGCCCGCGCGGTGCGGTCCTACCTCGGTCATGGTGGCAGGGGTAGACAAAGCGAATGGTCGCACCGCGCGGTGACCTCATTCAAGGAGACAGGCATGGGTCGTTTCATCAGGGTCGTAAAGTCGATGCTGCGAGCCGCTGTCAACTCGGCGCTGGACGAAACGCCGCTGGACGGTGACCTCATTTTCATGTGGAGCGACTTCCCCGACCCACTCTTGCCTGACAAACGTGTCCACGTCTGCGAGCTACCCGGAGGCTCATCTATCATGGTGCAGGAGGTTTCCGCACCGGAACCGGGAGTCGGTCACATCGGCTGGCAACTACTTGACCTCAATGGGTCACCTGTGGAGATTCGAAATGGCTTCTTCGAAGTTGACAAAGCGAAGACACACGCGGAAGACCACTTCTCCGCGAACTACGTCGACCGTCGTTAGCCCGCCAGCGCCGGCAACGCTCCGGAGTGAGCACATCATCGTCTGCGCACTCGGGTGCCAGCACTGCCACTGCATGAGCTTCGTGGCCTGTCTGATTCTCCAGGCCCTTTCCGCGACGAACTGCACCATCTGTAAATCGAATCACGAATCGGGATGCGTTTTGAAGTGCATGAATTGCGGCTCCGTTTCGCACTTCGATTGCGTGCAAAAAACGGCTCTCGCGCAGCTCGCCGAAAACTTGCCACGGGCGGACGCCTAGGCGTACACTCCAAGGCATGAACGCAGCGCCGACGCAAGCGCAAGGGGCAGACACCGCCAAACTCGTGGTCGCCGTTGGCGCGCTCGGCATCGGCGCCTTCCTCGCCTACAAGTATTGGTATCTGCCGAATAAGATGCGGGATGACCTCGCCCGCTACATCGCGAGCACGGGGCGTCCGCCGCAGGACGCGCTTGCGGCTCTCGGGCAGATGGGGTGCCAGGCGTACGGTGCGAAGTACGGCATCCCTCCGCAGGCGTCGGGAGGTATCTGCAACGAGCTGGCTGGCGCGGCGTCGCAGCTCGTTCAACAGTTCCCACAGCTTCTCAACAACACCGGGATGGCTCTCGGCAACACCGTTTCGTACCTGGGGCAAGGTGCCGGCAACTTGCTGACGTCCGTCGGACAAGGCGCAGGCAGCCTGTTGTACGACGTCGGCAGCGGCGCGGGCGGTGGAATACAGAATCTCTCAAGCGGCGTTGCCGGCGGTGCGACCGCCATCGGGATGGTGCCGGTAAATATTGTTGGCGGAACGCTTGGAAAAGTGTACGGTGGTGTCAAGACCGTCGTGAAGGACATCACGAAGGGCATCGAACACGTCTTCGGTTCCATCTTCTAGCGCTATCGCCTCTATCCGTTCTACAGTCCGCACCACAATCACTAGCAGGCTCTAACAAGACGTAAGACAGGTCGTTGCGACCTAGCTAGTGATTGTCAACCAAAAGGGGAGACAGTCACCATGGCCAAGAAGTCATCCGCGAAGCAGTCGAAACAGGACGCGGGCAGGCGAGGTGCCCGCATGCGCGTCAGGGTGGTCCTGCTTGAGCTGAAGGGCATCATGCCCTATCTCACAGCCCCGAGCCTGGACGAAGACACGCGGCTCGACATCGAGCGCACCTTGCTCAACTGCCGTGACCGCCTGGACAGCGTTGCCAAGGCGTTCAAGCCCACCCCCAAGGCAGCGGCCGACGGCTCCAACACGGTGGAGGGCGCCCATGCCTGACCCCTTCAAGATTGCCTTCCCCGCCATCACGCTCCCCGAGCGCTTCGGTGGCCGGCGAGCTGCCCTCATCTTCGCGGTGGCCGACCGGTTGCAGCCGCACTTCTGTCTCGGGACGTGCATCGACGACCAGGGACGCCCCCACATGAACGTTCCGCTCACCATGGCCGAGATTCGCGCGGCCAAGCCGATGGTGCTGGTGGAGGACCCCAACGGCAAGGCGCCGATGGTGGGAGGTGGCTCGGGGCTGGTTGGCGCCAACGGTCAGAAGCTCTGACTGGCATCCGCGTCCACTATGGTCAGCCGGGGGACAAGGAAGCTCCATGCAAGTACGTCTTCGTCAAGCGGTTGCTGGGGCTCGATCGTTGCGCAACATGGGACCGCAAGGCCCCTGTGCCGGTCGACTGCCTGGAGTGCCTTGTGCTCCACAAACCAGCTCGGCGTAAGATTCTTCCATGGCAAAGCGCAGGAAGAAAGCGACAATAGGCGACATGTTGCTAGACATGGCGATAGGACTCGCCTCCGACATGCTAGCGCAACGTATGCCATACACCGCGAGAATGCTCGGCGGAATGCAACGCGAGAATCCGCAACCGAAGACGAAGCGCACCAAGAAGATACCTGACGAGGTTAAGGTCAGTCCGGGGGTGTATTACACTCCACCGACAAAGCGGAGGTAACCGTGGCAGTGCCCACCAACGGAGAGTTTACCTTTTCCCTCAAGGAGAAGACAGACGCCAACGGCAAGAAATACTTGACGGGAGGAATTCAGTTCATCAACGCTGTAATCTTCATTCGCTCCACCGGACAGACCGGGGCCGATGGGTGTATGAGGTATTACGCGATTGTCAAACCGTACACTGGACCGAAGTCAGACCGAAGCCCGGACGAAGACGTTTGGGAGGATGAGCCTCCCGAGACCACACCAAGGAGACAGCGATGAGCGAAGACGAGAAAGAAGTCAAGCGGGAGAAGTCGGAAATCAAGCTCGAAGACTTGATGAAGGCACCTCTGAAGCTGACCGGGGCCGACATTCCCCCGGGCAGCTACGGGGTGGTCCTCTTCGGCTTCAGCGAGCCGTTCCGCATGAAGCAGTCCGACAAGTTCAAGAAGAAGGACTCGCCCGAGTTCCGCGACCTCTTCGACCTTCGGTTCGGCCTCTTCGACAAGAGCGGCTCGGTGGTGGAGCAGACCTACCTGTGCGGCATCCCCGACGGCGGCGAGCTGAACCGGCGGTCGAATCTCTACAAGGCGTTCAAGGCGCTGCGGCCCGAGAAGTTCGACAAGGAGGGCGCGCTCGTCAAGGGCACCACCCTGAATGACTTCCTCGGGGCCGTCGGCGTCGTCAACATCGAGGCCAACAAGGATGAGTGGCCTCAAATCAAGAGCATCGGCGGGCCGCTGGACGGCGCCAAGTACCCCACCGTCGAGCAGTGCAAGGAGCTTCTCACCAGCTCGCAGGGGATTCCCTTCTAGGTCTCACCAGGACGTCTGACGAGAGGGTGTGGGTGAGCACCCGTGAGTCAGACAGCCACCGTGCTCCCGGGAAAGACGGGGGAGTAGCCGGGTCGCTTCAGTTGGCGACCCGGTGTCTGGTCACGAAGCTCAATGGGAGTCGGTTAGCGCTGTCGCTTACCAGGCTGGTTCGAATCCAGGCGTGACCTCCACCGACAATGACACCCGTCCGGCGACATGATGGACGTAAGTGCCGTGTTTCCGGATAGCTGGACGGGTGTCGTCGGTGTGCAAAGGAGACCGACCTAATGCAGTTGACCACCATCGAGTCGAACCGGACCAGCGACGCCATGAAGGCGATGGTCCTGGCGCTCATCCCACACCTTACCTGGCGACACCATGGCATCGGGGTGCTACAGGGGTACGTCGTCGAAGACGCGGAGCCAGAGGTGCGAATACACATCTGGCATGACCGTCTTCTCAAGCCTGGCATGGATGAGAGCGGCGACATTCATGACCACCGCTTTCGGCTGGTCTCCCACGTCCTGTGCGGAGCCATCGGGCATGAGGAAATCATCCCCTACGAAGCCGACGATGGCGTGTGGGCCATGCTGAAGCCGACGCATGCGCGAGCGGCGAAAGAGAACGCCTACCACGGGCCGACCGAGCCGCTTGAAGGGCGGTTCAACATCAAACGTATTCCGTTCGTCATACCGTCCGGATACACCTACTACTTTCCCGCTGGCAGGTTCCACCGCTCCCCGCTGTCGGGCGGCGTCGCGGTGACGTGCGTGGTGAAGCAAGAGCAGTCGGATACGCCAGCTCGCATCCTGTATCCGGTTGCGAAGCCGCCTGTCATGGCATTCGGACACGAAATGCAGTGGTCCGTCATCGGGCCGGTTATTCAGGAGGCGCGGGAAGCTCTCGCGAAGTGACACATGCCGTATGACGACGAGCCGCACAGTGGTCGCAAGCTGCCTTTCGAACTGCGGTCAGAGGAAGGGCGAGCGGAGAAGCGCGCCAGCGAACGTCAGGTGACCTGCAAGGGTCTCGTTTACGTTCATCAGACAGAGAAAGCCATCTTGGTGCAGGAAGGGGAGGACCTTGCTGGACCCCGCTGGCGCATCGATGGCAAGAAGACATGGTTCCCGAAGTCGGCTGTTGGCTGCGTGCCAGGCATGCGGTCGCTAGATGTCGGTGACATGGTGGAGCTGACGATGACAAAGCGTCTCGCTGACGAGAAAGAAATGATGTATGATGTCTGACAAGGAGAAGACAACGTGAAGAAAGTGCCAAACCTTTTCGAACGAGACTGGAACGGTGACAAGTCGAAGGTACTCCCCCAGCTCCACGGAGGCGCGGACGTCGCGTGGGTGTTGGAGGGGCACGGCAACCCCACCGTGAAGTGGGATGGGTCGGCCTGTCTCATCAAGGATGGCGTCCTGTTTGTCCGCTACGACGCCAAGCGAGGAAAGAAGCCACCCCCGGGTTTCATGCCGGCGCAGGAGCCTGACGAGAAGACTGGTCACCACCCCGGGTGGATTCCGTCTGACGGGCCGGCGGCGAAGTGGCATGTGATGGCGCTCATCAACAGCGACCCCATGGTGGACAGCCACCCTCACAGGTCATCGCTCGATGACGGCACCTACGAAGCCGTTGGGCCACACCATCAGAGCAACCCGTATTCGTTCGACAATGACATTCTGTTGCGTCATGGCACACACCACCTACCGCAACGGTTTCCCGCTGACTTCCCCAGTGTCCGGTCGGCTTTTAACTGGCTGCGCCACTTCCTCACCGAGTACCGTTTCGCCATCATGGGCATGCCGGCGGCGATGGGTATCGAAGGGATCGTCTGGCATCACGAGAGCGGTGACGGTCGCATGGTCAAGGTGCTGTCCAGCGACCTCGGGGTGACCTGGCGAGCGAAGCCGCGATGAGCCGCGCAGGCATGGTACTCAAGGCTGCGAAAGCCATGTTCCTCGGGGAATGTGGGGCTCCAGTGGCCCTGAACCGTGGAGTTGCAGCCGCCACCCTGACAGAAGAGGATGCCTGGAAAGATGCAGATGAATTCGCTCGGGAAATTTACCTCAGGTTGGCCAACGCGGCTTATGTCAGCTTTGGCGCAACGGTTCGTGAGCTACAGTCTATCTCTCGCGGTGCTTGTCTGTGTCGCAAAGAGTTGCACCGTGATTCAAGAAACGTCAAGTACCGCGACACAGACTCAGTCGTTGTCAACTCAGAACACTGCTCAACGTGTGGAGGTAGTCATGGTCCGTAAGACAATTGTCATACTCCTGTTACTCAGTGGCTGCGACGTGGCGGAAGAGGGAGCGCCGCCACCCGACCACTCGGCGGACGTCGCCCGCTGCAACCAGCTCGTCAGCACCATCTGTGTTCGTGTAGCCGCCTGCGGACCCCTCTCGGTCAACGACTGTCAGGTGTCCCTGCGCAGGGAAATCGACTGTGCCCGCGCCGTTGGCGTCACCGCTGGCTTCAGCCAGTGTTTGCGGGAGGTGCAGACCGCTAGCTGTCAGGCGTTGACCGACGCAACCGGTGAGCTGGCGTTGCCGGTGAGCTGCGTCGGTGTCGTGTCGGTCAGGTAGCTGACATGCTGCCGATAATGCGAATACTCGGTCTCTTCATCATGGCGTACGTCTTCGCCATCGCTGCCTTCCTTCTGACGACGGCTGTGAAGATTCCACCCAACAACATGACCGCGATGGCCTGCGGTTGCGTCGGCATGTTCGTGGTGCTGGTCATCGCTGGCAAGGCGAGTGAGTGACGCCATGCTGTCGGTCCTGGCATATGTGGGAGGCGGCATCGACCGCCACCGGGTCATCGTCGAAGCCATCGAGCTAGCAAACCGCCTTGGCGTGCCTGTCACGTTTGAGTGGAATCTACACATCTTTTGGACGGTCAAGCCAGGTGCCGACCCACTTACCGAATACGACGAGTTGGGGAAGCACTACGACCGTATAGCGCCCTGTGTGACAAAAGTATGACAACCTTCCAACCCCCTCGAAAAGCCGGCAAAAAGGTGCCCGTCGCCGTCGCGCGGCTTGAGGAATGGCAGAGACTTGTCGAAAACCTCACTCGGGCCATACACTCAAACGCTCACATGCAAAAGACCGACAAGGTTCCAGTCCTCGGGAAGCTGAAACAGCTCCGCGAGGGCTTAGCTGACGTCATTCAACTGAAGCTCTTTCCCGACAGTAGTCTTGACTTCGATAGCTAGCGGCTCGCATGTCGCTACAGGAGCTAATTGCTCGCCTCGGGTTGACCGAGGTGGCACGGCGCGCGGGTGTCTCTCCGGAGACGCTTCGCCGCTGGCTCACCCGAGGGCCGTCGGGCAAGGGAGCGAACGCGCTCGCGGGAGTCATCCGCAGGCACCTGGCAGGACGCAAGGCCGCAGAGACCAAACGCCAGGGCGAGGTGTTCAGGGGCGGGCTTACCACCCCGCCCGAGACAGAGCTACCGGAGAAGGTTGTCAAGCCGAAGGCCCCGCCCAGCTCGCCAGCCATCGAAGGGGAGGGCTCCACCCCGTTTGAGACCGACCGCTACACAGGCGAAATCCACGTAATGACCATCGGCCAGCCGGTGACAGACGTCGACTTCGATGGCCTGGCTCGATTGGCAGCTCGCATTTTCACCAACAGCGGACGCGACTACGTTCGGACACGATTTTTGTTGTTCAGATACGTAACGCCTGGCTCGCCCGGGAAAGGGGGCATGGTTAGTAAGCACGGAAAATGGTCTGAATTTTGGTACTCAACTCACGACCACGCTTCAGCCAGCGCATTTGAGAACGAAGTTCGGCATCTTCAGGATGAGACGTCAGAAATGCGAAGCGAATCGCTGCGTGATTTGGCAAACCGCCGAATCATCTGGTTGGAGCAAGTTCACATCCACACGTACGACGACACCGAAACGCCCACCAAACTAGCAACCATTGTGACGAGAGAACTACGATGACCAAAAGGGAAGAGGCAATCGGAGAAGCTGTTTTCAGCGAGCTAATCAAGGCCGCTCAAAAGCTCAACGTTTTCGAGCTGACGGCCCTGGGGAGCGCCTACCGTGGGTCACCCTACACTTCACTACATGAGAGCCTGCGCCGGAAGTTCTGCCAGCTCGGCATCGACGTATGCGGAAAGTTGATGAAGCTGCCAAAGGATAGTTGACAGATGGCTTCGCAATGGGGCGCCCGCAGTGGCGGCCGATACGGAGCCGAATACGACCGATTCAGGACAGGGCTCACCTACAATGACGTTCGTCAGATGTTGTGGAGTAGCAACGACGATTCGTCCACCTGGCGTCACAAGAGACGCGGTACCGTTCTAGGATTCTGGCATCAGTTGAAACTCGCACTCTGGCTGGAGCGCGAGAGAAGAGAAGACAGTTGAATGGCACCTGTCACCGTTTTGTCAGCGGCGCGGTACTACGAGCCTAGTCCATGGAAGTTTGCGTTCCACCTGAGGCTGTCTTGTGGACATAGTCTGGACCTTAGGTTTCGGCACGCTTACCAGCTGCCTTACAAAGTACGCACACAGCGGGGTGCCAAGCGTCGCTATTTGACTGACAAGGTAATGTGCGACAGATGGACAGACGTCGGCATAGCATGCCCGGTGTGCTGAGTGGATAGCACGATACTTCGGCGCCTGCGCGGCGAGCCGAATGTCCGCAAGTTCGCAACCATCGACATAGAAACCCGAAAGTGGGTGCAACCCTACGCAGTCGGGTTTTACGACGGGTCGCGATACGTCGACTTCATCGACTACACGTTCACCTGGCAAGCCGTTGACAAAGCGCTAGACCATGTATTACAATCCGAATACGCGGGCTATTGGATTTACGCACACAACGGAGGCAACTTCGATTTTACCTTCCTTCTGAACCGGCTTATCCGGCAGAAGAAATACCGCTCGCGCTTCACGGTGGACATCATCCCCATCGGCTCCACGGTGGTCACCTTCACCGTCACCGAGGTTGACCCGGGGGTGCATCGGAAGGGTTGCTCGGCGCTGGTGTGCCGGGGGTGCAAGGCGAAGCGAGCTGACAACCGGGACCAGAAGTGGGTGTTCGTGGACAGCGCGCGGCTCCTGCCCATGGCCCTCGATGAGATAGGCGAGACCTTCAACGTCACCCGCAAGGTCAAGCTTGACATGTCATACGATGAGCTGGCGCTCGTCGAGAATCGTATGACAATGCAACACTATCTCAAGGTGGACTGTATTTCATTGTATGACGGCATACATGAGGTGCAGAAGACAATCAACCAGCTTGGCGGGCAGCTCGGCATCACACTCCCTTCGACCTCCCTGGACCTCTACCGGCGAGCGTTCCAGCGCGACGACGTACACACGAACCGTCACTATCTCGGGTGCCCCAACCACGGGGTGTCACTCAAGAAGGGGGTGGCGCAGGCGAAGTGTCCGCCGAAGTACGCTGGCTTCGACGAGAAGGGGAACCCTCGCGTCACCCATTGCTGCTTGCACGAGTTCATCCGCGAAGCGTATTTCGGCGGTCGGACAGAAATCTACCGAATGAGCTTCAATCCGTATTACGTACCGAAGTCATTACCTCCGTGGAAGTCGCTAACGAAGTTCAAACACTATGAGCGTGGCTTCGATTACGAAGACGTTGTCAACTATCGCGATGACAAATGGGGTCAGTGGGTAAGACGGGCGAACCTGTATGACATCAACTCCCATTACCCCCATTGCATGCTTGAACCCATGCCGGTGGGGCCAGCCATCGAAATGGAGGGGTTGACGGAGGCACAGGTCTACTCGAATGCCTCGCGGCTGGTGGGTATGGTCAACTGCGACGTCTACATCCCGGAGGATTGCTACCTCCCACCGCTCCCCGTGCGCAAGGGCGGCAAGCTCATGTTCCCGGTGGGGAAGCTTCACGGGACGTGGGACACGGCAGAGCTGGCTCTCGTCGCCAAGGTGGGCGGCAAGATTCTGAAGACGTACAAGAGCGTTTGGTTTTCAACCGCACCGATTTTCATCCGGTTCATCAGACAGTTGTACAAGTTCCGCGACAAGAAAGCACCGGGTTACAAGAAGGCGTTAGACAAGCTCGCGAAGCTTCTCATGAATTCGTTGTATGGGAAGTGGGCGATGAAAGTCAATCGTACAAAGATTGTCATACGACCGTCTTCGCCCGACGGTAAGAAGTGTATCAACATGGAGGCGGATGTCTGGGCGGAGAATACAATTGTCAACCCGATATATGTACTTCCGCAACTGTCTGTCCACGTAACGTCAGTCGCCCGTGCGCGCCTTTGGGAGATAAATATGAAGGTGTTGCAAGACGGTGGGCGAATCTATTACAACGATACTGACTCCCTGGTATGCTCTGGCGCGACGCTGGAGACAGGGGGTGACCTCGGGGCGTTGAAGAACGAAGCCACCATCAAGCGAGCTGTCTTCGCATTGCCCAAGCTGTACCTCGTTGAGACAGACGAGCCGAACACCGACAAGACCAAGGAGCCGCACCTCAAAATCAAGAGCAAGGGGCTAGGGCCTGGCATCCGGATGCCGTGCAAGCCCGAGTGCGAGAAGGACCACGAACACGTTGTCGAAGGCCAGCAAGGGGATGACCCCCTCGACGGTCAGCTCTCGGAAAAAGAGTTCTTTGATATGGTGCGCCGGGGAGTCCCGATTGAGCGGCACCGAATCACGAAGCTAAAAGAAGCCCTGAACGCCTACGCGAAAGCCGCCACCGAATTTCCTCGCATAATCTCGTCTCCGAAAGCGATGCAATCCGCGTACGATAAACGCATCATTCTTGACGACCATAATACGAAGCCTCTAGTAGTGAACATGTTTGCGTGACCGATTTGGGCTCGATTTTTGCATGCAAAATCGTGCTATATCAGTGCAGAAACCTGTGGAGGAACACATGACCGAGGAAGCGACCGGTACGGAGTTTGACGAAGACTTGGCGGGGCAAACCCGCACCACCAAGCGGTCAAACGGTCGCGGCAAGAAGGTCACACAGGTGACGAAGCGCGAGTTCATCGAAGACGAATCCGATGAAGACATGCGCAAGCTCCAGCTCCCCGGCATGCTCGCGTCTTCGGACATCGAGGAGCATTCAATCGTTCGCCTGCGCGTCTGGAGGAAGGACCCGGACGAAGGAATGCTCGGCTACCTGGAGGATGTGAACGCCAGCGAAGAGGAAATCATGCAGCGCTGGGGCGGTGGCCAGTTCCGCGTCGATGGTCTCAACCAATCGGGCGCCATCAAGGCCGCGAAGACGTTTCGGCTGGCCGGCGCTCCCATGTTCATCGACCCCGCCGCGCGGGTGGAGTATGAGCGTCGCAAGGGCATCCCGTCTTCCACCGCTGGCGCTGCGCAGCCGGGTGCGATGAGCATGCAAGATGTCTTGACGATGACTCGTCAGATGGATGACGACCGTCGCAAGGCCGAAGACGAACGTCGCGCACGCGAGTCGGCAGAGCGGCGTGACCATGAGGAGCGTATGCGGCGCCTGGAGGTAGAGGCAGACGACCGGCGGCGCAAGGATGAGCGCGAGCGCGACGAGAAGCGCCGTGCGGATGACCTGGAGCGGGAGGACCGGCGGCGGCGCGACGCTGCCGAAGCCGAGACGCGCAGCCGGCAACACCTGGACGCCACGATTGCGATGATGCGTGCCCAGAACGAGCAAACCATCGCGCTCGTCAAGCAACAGGTGGCGCCGCAGGACCAGGGCAAGTCACTGATGGACGCGGTCAAGATGATTACGGTCATCAAGGAAGCGTTCGGCGGTGAGAACGCGCCCGAAGCCGACGGTGACCCACTCTCGCTGCTCATGAAGCATGGTCATGAGTGGCTCGCCGGCATCGGAAACGCAGTGTCCAGCACCATTCGCGAAGTCAAGGGTGGTGGAACACCGCCGCAGGTTGCCGGACAGCCGTCTGCGCCCCAGTTGCCGGCGGCTGGTGTGCCGCCCGAAGGGATCACTATCCCCGCCAGCTCGCCGCTCGCCGGCAAGCTGCAACACCTGGCGCAGACGATTGCAGCGCGCGGGCGCAATCCGGAAGAGGAGCTGGCCAAAATCATGGACAACGTGACCGCCACCATCGAAGGGCGGCCCGCTCCCCACCAGCCGAACGCGAAACCGGCCAACCCCAACGCGTTCGTGCCCACCCCCGAGTCGGTTGCCAGTCCGGCCCCGCCGCCGGTTGCCACCCCCGAGGCTACCGCCGTCGAGCCACCGGTTGCCACCGCTCCCGAAGCGTCGGCCGCGCCGGCACCCGCAGGAAAGGCTCAAATCGTGCGCCAGAAAACCGCTCGCGGCTCGGCGCGCATTTCCTTCGCCTGAAGCTGATACACTGTCCGGTGCATGAACGTCATCGGCACGTTTACGTCACCGAACGGACCCACCTGGAACGTCGAGTTTCGAGACCTCGACGAACAACTCCGTTTTCTGCGCAAGATGGTGAGCGGCCCGGCGGTGAAAATGCCGAACGGGCAGCTCATCGGCAACTACCGCGCAGACCCGGTCATTCGCGAGCTGGCAATGACCATCATCCGCAACGCGACCGGCGGCGCCAGACAGAAGGACAAGAAGGGGCAAGCGCTCGCCATCGGTCAGTGGGTGCAGGACAACATCTATTACGTTCATGAGCTGCCCGAGCGGTTTCAGACCGTACATGAGACGTTGCGAACGCGGGCCGGCGACTGCGACGACACTGCGCAACTGGTGAACTCTCTTCTGGAGAGCATCGGCATACAGTCGCAGTATTGCTGTATGCAGATTGACTTCGTCTGGAAACACATCTTCCCCTGTGCTGTTATGCCGAGTGGTGCGCTCCTGCCACTGGACACCACCATGGACTATTCGGTCGATTCCGTGACCAATCCGGCGGCGTGGTCAGAAGCAAAGGGAAAGATGGTCAAAATCAAGCTCGCTTGACAGGCACTCGTTTTGCGTGCTCACTTTGAGGGCATGGCATCGATTGGTATCCCCATCGGCAATTTCCCGGCGGCGTATTCGCTCACGCTTCCGGGGTACGCGGCGGCGGTCGCCAGTCGGTCACGCAGGCGGGGCCTGAATCTGTGGACGGCGAACGCAGCCTTCCAAACCGCGTTGAATTCCGAGGCCATCGACGCGTCGCAGATTCAGATGCACCGCGACATGGCAACCCAGCTCTACAAGCTGCCGGGCGGGCCGGCGGGCATGGCCGGTCTCGGGGACTACATCGATGAGGTGACCGACCTCTTGGACTCGGGCGCCTTCTACGAACCGGAGCCCATCGAGCCGCCTCCGCAGGAGACGAGTGGCGGGAGCTGGTGGGGTGAGGTGCTGAAGACGTTCGCCGGCCCCATCGGTCTCGGCGTCGCCGGTCGCATCGCCGGTCAGAATCCGTGGGCGAAGCCGATTGTCGTCGCTCCCGAAGCGCCGATGTCGACGCCTGTCAAGATTGCCCTCGCGGGCGGTGGCCTGCTCGTCGGCGCCTACGTTCTCAGCCGTATCCTGAAGAAGTAGCCAACCGATGGCACTTGTCGGACATTCGTTGTACCGCATCGACCGCGACATCGGCGGCATGGGGGACATGGACGGCTTCTTCGGCGACGTCTGGGGCGGCGTCAAGAAAGGCGCACAGGTTGCGGTCAATGTCGGGCGCATCCTCGCGGTGCCGGTGACCGGCGGCGCATCCCTCCTGGTCCCGAAAGCCCACTGGGCCGACAAGCCGAAGGCGCCCCCTCCCCCACCGGTTGACCCCGAGTGGGCCGCTGCGGTACAGGAGGCTGCGCACGCGGTTG
>Ga0184628_10000855_pt1 | contig 15538 bp, 13 predicted proteins | sample PLM4_5_b1_FD_133149 | JGI IMG/M metagenome (GOLD analysis project Ga0184628, IMG submission 133149) | Groundwater sediment microbial communities from an aquifer in East River, Colorado, USA - PLM4_5_b1 | ecosystem: Environmental > Terrestrial > Soil > Riparian zone | place: USA: East River... | reverse complement strand
GATTCAACCGGTATGGGACCGTCTTCTGGAAATCAATCCCGGCCCACCATTGGCAGCTCGCGCAGAAGCTCGTGTCCGAATCGGATTTGTCGCAGCCGGTCTCCCCGGAAGCAAGGGGAAGATTCAGAAAATTCTGGCACACCCCGTTGCGGAAACTCAGTGCCACGGATTCATTCACCGATCGGGGTGGACCGTCGTTCCCTGTCACGATACCGCGGGTGCTGCACGATTGGTTCGTGAGGCAAATGATTCATCGCAGGCAGCGCTATGTCCCCTGCCCGCCGCACGCGTGCACGGACTCGAAGTACTCCATACGGATTGCGGCGACTCTTCCAGAACATGGACGAGATTTCTGCAGCTGGAGCACGGAGTCGCGGTTCCTGGTCCCAACGACGATCGATCCATCCTCATCTTTTCGCTGAAGGATCTTCCCGGCGCACTGGTGGCGACGCTGGCGTGCTTTGCAAGTCAGGGATTGAATCTTGCAGCGATCCACTCACGGGCGGTCCCTGGCCATCCCGGTCAATACCGATTCCTGGTTGAGCTTGGTGTCGGAGCGGGCGACCCGCGCAATCTGAAGGCGCTCACCGATCTGGAAAACGCTGCGACGGAGATCCGGCTGCTTGGAAGTTACAAGACACCGCCATGGCCTGAAGCAATATCGGAGAGATAGTTGTAGTAAAATGGCGGCGCCTTTGCGGTCCCTTCCATGAAATGGAAAACGCATATGAACGAAGAGCAGTTGCAGCGCACCATCGAATTCATCCTTCAGATGCAGGCGGACTTCACCGCTCAACAAGCCATCCTTACAGAAAAACTTAAGGAGTTTGAGGCGGCAGACAAAAGGCTTCAAACCAGGCTCGACAGCCTGGGTGAAACGGTACGGGATTTGGGATTACTGAGCCGCAATCTATTGGAGGTTGAACAAATCCATTCGCGACGGCTCGATCGCCTCGAAGGAATTCAGCCGCACTGATCGAATCACAATTCCGGAGCATCGATGTGGACTCTCATGCGGGCACTGACTTACGCAACGGTCTTTGTCGGCGTACTGCTTGTGCTTGTTCCTGCCCGCATTCTTTCGATTGCTGGAATCCCATCACCTGAAGTCTTCGTCGCTCCCGTGTTGGCCGATGGCTGCCCCGATTCTGAGTTATCTGGAATGAAAGGATTCCGGTGGGCCGAGGTAGCTGACGGCCGGCTTTGCGGCGCTGGTATTGACGATGATCTTCTGGACGATCACCGCGGGATCCACCATCCAGACTTTGAGCGTGTGATAGCCCGCTGTCGCAAGTGGGCTGGAAACCGTTACTGTGCGCGCGTTGTCGCGAACGGTCTTCTCCCAATCCGCGTTTCCATTCTGCGCGCTGAAATTCTCCGGTACGGCCGTAATGATCTGCGGGGCCTGATCGTCGAAGGACACCGCAAGGCGCAGACCCCTTCCGGGCTGGAAATTCAGCGTCGGCGCCAGGATCAGGTTTGTGGCGACGGCTCCGGGAGAAAACACATACATCCTGTACTCAAGACTTGGCGCGTCTCGACCCGGCGTCACCGTCGGTGCATCCACGACAGAGTTCGCACGCATTCCAGACAGCGTTCGGCCATAGTCTTCGACCTGGATCCAGCGATTCGTCCCAACGTCGGTTTTCTTCGTAAAATGCTCCGGCTCGATGGAAATCCTTCCCGCACTTTCAGCAAAACCCTGAAGGGATGCCCGCGTCACTTCGATGGGATTGAGCGCATCGACTCTCACGGAGACATTGCCGCCCGCTCCTGAAATACTCACTGTTCCGGCCGCGCTTCCCTTCGGCGACTTGTTCCAGTCGATACTCACCCAGAGCCGATTCTCTTTCGAGACGGTTCCCTTCGATTCGCTCAGCACAATCCACGGAGCGCTTGACGTTGCAGTGAAGTTGAACGGCGCCTGCCCCTTGTTGAACACGTCGAGGAAGTACTTCTGCTGATTCAGCGCATCGAACCTCGGCAGTACCGCATCTCCCACAGAGCCCGGCCACGCCGCAGCCGATCCTTCCACGGAAACCCCAAGTCCGGCGGACGCGGGAACTGTGATGGACGTCAGTCGAATCGCACTCATGGTATTGGCCGGCGGATCCTGCCAGCTCGTGTAGCCAATGTGCGATTGATCCATGAAGTGATCCCATTTCCCGTCCGCAAATGTCTTGTTGAAGTACGTCATCAGATCCGTGTCCGCCTTGAACAACGCACGCGTCCTCTCCGCATAATCATTGGCACTGGCACGACCCTGCGCGGCATACAACGCATTCTTCGCCGCCGCGACGTACATTTCATTCAGATTCGCCGAGGCCTTTGTCGGAAACAGGACCAGCTGGTAGAACGCATCTTTCTTTTCCTTCGGCAATTTGTCGAAGATTGCCTGCGCCTTCGCGGTAATCGCATTGAAATCCGCGACGACAGTTTCGGCTTCCTGGAAATTCACCAGGCTGTAGGTGCTGGCGTCGATAAGTTCCGGCTTCCGGCGCCCGTTGTACTTCGTGTACTTTGCGAGAATGTCTGCAGTATCGACCGCATACGGTGACCCGAATTCTCGGGCGGCCCAAAGTCTCGTATATTCGTGGATGTTGTCGTTGGTCCAGCGGTCCGTGTTCCAGGCCAGATCGAGAAAGTATTCGGTCGGAAGCTCGTAGCCCTTGAAGTGGCCGACATTGACGATCCACACACGATCGGCCCCGTACTGTTTGGCGAGACTCATCTGGTCCCAGATCTTTGCGATCGGGCTCGTATTCACCCACTGATAGCTGCGCGGTCCGCCGTGGTAATCGAAATGATAGTAAACTCCCGCACCGCCTGCGCGCTTCCGTTCATCGGCCGTTGGAAGTCGGCGCACGTCACCCCAATTGTCTTCAGCCCAGAGGAGCGTCACGTCATCCGGAACGCGCAGGCCCTTCTCGTAATAACCCTGGACCTCTTTATATAGAGCCCAGAGCTGGGGCACCGCCTCGACCTTTGGATTCACGACAGCAGCAATAATTTTGCGCTGCACGTCAACGATGCGTTGAAGCAGCGAAATGCTTTCGTCCTGCCCCTGAACCATTGCCGTATCGTTTTCACCACGCAGCCCAACCGTGTAAATGTTCTCGAAGTCCTTTCGCTCTTCGACACCGTCGCGCCAGAACTTCGTCATCGTTTCTTCCTGCGTCGCGAAGTTCCAGTTTCCGTATTGCTGCCGCAGATGCCAGTCCCATTCTTTCTGCGCGCGCATCATCGGCTCCTGATGCGAAGTCCCCATCACGATGCCGTACTCATCTGCCAGTCCTGGATTGTCGGGATCGTCTTCTGCGAATGCGTTGTTCCACATCGCGGGCCACAGGTAGTTGCCTTTCAAGCGGAGAATCAGCTCGAAAACCTTGCTGTAGAACTTGCTGTTGAAGTTCGCGACAGTTCCTGTGCCGCCGCCCGGAGTCGGATGTTCGCCGAATTTCGCACGAACCCAGTAGTCGAGATCCGGCTTTTCGTCATTGAAGAAAATGCCGCGGTACTTGACACTCGGTTCACCCTGCTGAAATTTTCCAGACTTGACGTATAACGCATCATTATGTTCCGGAGTGACGTCGCTCCACCAGTACCAGGGAGAGACTCCGATCTGCTCGGAGAGATCATAGATTCCGTAGATCGTTCCACGCTTGTCGCTACCCGCTATGACAAGGGCGCTGGAGACCCCTGGGATTGGATCGGAAACGGTTTGCAGGAAGAACGACTCCCACCTCCCAGTGATGCTGCTCGCGTCGATTTTCTTCGTGCGGATCAACTGATCGATAACAGGGCTCTTCCCCACGGTCCCAATGATGACCATATAGCGGGTGAGACCTTTGTTGTCACCTGTGATCGCCGGCTTCCTGTTGGTGATCCGTTCAATATCTGCCTGAAGATCGCCAACCGTCCGCTGCACACCAGGCCAGTCGGCGGAGTCGACGTAGAGCGTGGCCGTCTGTTGACCTTGAACCAGCGGGAAACTTCCGGGAGTGGGGCGGTGTTCATCGCATAGGACGCCTGGCCAATCGTCAGCATCAGGAAGAGTAAGGAATTCATGCGCGGAATTATCCGGCGGTTGCTTTACATCGTGCAAGCTCTTAGCCTCAATACGCGATAGAATCATCGCCAGTCCAGAGGAGGACATCATGCGGAAACTTTTTTTTGCAATCGCTCTCATCACGACGTTGGTAGGTATCGCTGCCGCTCAGCAGCCCGCAGGTGGGCGGGCGCCAGATACGGTGGCCGCGGCACGTCAACTGAAGCCGGGCTTCTTCCTGATCACGGGAGCCGGCGCAAACACCGCCGTGCGCGTTACACCCGAAGGCCTCATCGTTGTCGATACCAAGAACCCCTCAACGGAAGCAAACAACATCTTTGCAGCGCTGAATGCGCAATTGAAGGCGATCAGTCCGCTTCCAGTAAAGTACATCCTCAATACCCACCATCATCCGGATCACACGGGAAGCAATGGTGCGCTCGTCGACCTTGGCGCGAAGGTCATCGGGCTTGAGGCGCTGAAGTCGAACATGGCTGCCGATACTCGTACGGCTCAAATTCCCGGCCGCCCGACCGAGACTTTCGCGAAAGACTACGTCCTGAAATTTGGAGGAGTCCAGGTCGACGCCCACCACTATGGCAACGCCCATACCAACGACGACACTGTTGTCTACTTTCCCGACCTGAAGATTGCGATGATCAGCGACACGGTCACCGATACGAATCCCGTCGTCGATTGGGCAAATGGCGGCAGCGTCCTCGGCTGGAAAACGTCCCTCGATGCCATCCTGAAACTCGATTTCGAGACCGCGATTCCCGGACGCGGCGAGCCTCGCCCCAAAGCGGACGTTGCCGCATTCAAAATGAAGATCGACACCGTGATCGACCGCGGAAATGCCGCCATCAAAGCAGGCGCCACCAAAGATACCTTCATGGCTCAGGTCAAAATCGACGACCTCGGATGGATGGAACAGAAAGCGTTTTTCGACAACCTCTATGATGAGTTGACCAAGAAATAGTCGCCCAACTTTTGGGTCGAGCGACGAAGACTAGACGTTTTGCACAGTGGGAATGTTTGTGCCGCCAGCCGTCAAGTCTCTCCGTTTTAGATTGGAGCCTCACACGCCGCTTTGCGGCACCCTCTCCCTTCAGGCGAGGTATTCACCTGGCATATCGCGGAACGAAACGCTCACTCGATCCCATTTGAATACTTGAACTTCCAAATATTTATTTAAAGTTAACCTTTGTAGTGCGGATGTATGACAATTCCTGCGATACCCGCTTCTCCACCCGAAAATACCCAATCCCGGCTTCGGGTATTTTCGGGTATTATTGCGGGTATGCCTCTGGATCCGTTCCGAAACCTCATCCTTACACCGGACCTGCTCCGGCTTGTCGGCGAGATCGACGAGTTCAAGGGAGCGTGGAAGGCGCTCGGTTCCCTTGCGCCGGATCGCCTGGCAACCTTGCGTCAGATTGCGACGGTGGAGTCTGTTGGTGCCTCGACTCGAATCGAGGGCGCGCGTCTGACGGATCGGGAAGTGGACCTGCTTCTTTCGAACCTGGACCTCGGATCGTTCAAGTCGAGAGACGAGCAGGAGGTTGCCGGCTATGCCGAGGCCACCAAGCTCGTGTTCGATTCCTGGCGGGATATTCCGCTGGATGAAAATCACATCAAGCAATTGCACGGTGTCCTGCTGAAGTTTTCGGATCGGGACGAGCACCATCGCGGAAGCTACAAGACGGTCAGCAACAATGTTGAAGCTTTCGATTCCAAGGGACGGAGCGTCGGGATCATATTTGAAACTTCCAGCCCGTTTGACACGCCGCGCCTGATGCAGGAACTTGTGGCGTGGACCAATCGGGAGCTCCAGGGTAGCAGCCATCATCCCCTGCTTGTCGGCGCTGTCTTCATCGTTCGATATCTGGCCATCCACCCCTTTCAGGATGGCAATGGCCGGCTTGCGCGTGTACTGACCAATCTGCTCCTGCTTCGGACGGGCTACAGCTACATGCCCTACAGTTCGCTTGAACGCGTCATCGAGGAGAACCGCGAGCAGTATTACCGCGGGCTGCGCAGCGCTCAGGGAACGCTGGACCGGGACGAGTCCCACCTGATGGACTGGCTTCGATTTTTTCTGCTGTGCCTGATCGAACAAAAGAACTCGCTGGCGGAGAAGATCAAGAGAGAAAAACTGATGTCGTCACTCTCCGTTCTCGACGAGAAGCTGTTGCAGCTGACAAGACAGCATGGCCGGTTAACGCTAACCAGCGCTCTTGCACTGACCAGCGCAAACCGAAACACGCTCAAGCTCCATTTCAAGCAACTCGTTCAGGCCGGACGCCTGCAGCTTCTTGGGCGCGGTCGAAGTTCCTGGTACGAGGTGGGGTGATCCTTTTTTAGCGCGCAGACGACTGGCCGAGTATCTTCAACGTCGAGAGGGGATCCGGGGCATCAAATTCGACCGTGGCTTCGTTGCCTTGCCGGCGCTGCTTTCCATCTTCGACAACCACATGGCCGACGGCCTGGACATGCAAAGCCGGTTTTTCAATGGTGATGCTGTCGGCATAGATTGCCAGAGCATCAAAAGTGACCGACGCCGGAACATCCTGCCGATAGTCGCGTCGCCCCTGATACTCCGCGAGTTCTTTTGAAGAGGCGCGGTGGAGAAAGCGTACGAGAATTTTTCGCGATTGGCCGGAGGCAGTTCTTGATTCGAGAGACTCGCTTTTCAGATCTTCACTCTTGTAATCCGGCTGGTCCTGTCCGCCGCGGGTCTTATTCCCCTTCGTATATTTGACGAGCGTCATGAGATTCAACAAGGCGCTGGAACTGGGCTTTACCTCAAAGTCGGACCGGACTGCCGCATGATATTCCCCGGAATTCGGCGTCATCGAACAATTGGTTGTGGCGTTGTAGGTTCCTACCGGGAGGTCCACCTCGAAACGCCCGTCGGCGCTGGAGACGACTTTCCTGGGATTGGCGGCCGAGCGAAAAACAACTTCACAATTGGGCACACCGACGTTCTCAAAACTGTTGTCCCGTTCGACGAACGGCCTGTACCAGACTTCCCCTTTGATATGGCCGCTACCTCCCTGAGAAAAGCCAGGTGCCAGCGAAATCAGAGTCACGAGTAAAATACCCAATAGCAATCGCATAAGTGCTGTTGTCCAGAATTCGTTTTAGTTTGCCCAGTACAACCGGGTTGGATTATCGACAACGATCGTTTTCAATGTCACCGGATCGGGCGCCATCATACCAAGAAGATCGACAAGATGTCCGTCGTTTGGCATGTGCTTGACGTTGGGATGCGGGAAATCCGTCCCCCAGAGAATGCGGCTCGGCGCCACCTTGATGAGTGCCTGTGCGTATGGAATCGCATCCGTAAACGGAGGACCTGCCGCGGACAGCCGTTCGGGACCAGAAACCTTGACCCAGGCCTTTCCGTCCTTCAGCAGGTCCAGCAACGTTTGAAACGCAGGCTGTTCCAGGCCAAGATTGGTTTTCACGCGCGCCATATGGTCGATCACGAACGGAATTGGAAGACCGCGCAGCAGCGGAGACAGTTCCACCAGATTTTCCGCGTCCAGATGCACCACCAGATGCCAGCCCATGTCCTTGATGCGATCCGCCATGCGAACGACCGTGGAATGCTCGGGAACGCTTTCCAGGTGCTTTACGAAATTGAATCGCACGGCCCGAATGCCTCCAGCGTTGTAGCGCTGGAGTTCGCTGTCGGTAATGTCCGGGGAGACGATGGACGTACCGCGATACTTGTTGTTGGAAGTGGCAATGCCGTCGAGCGTGGCATCCATGTAGACGCCATGGCAGCTGGCATGAACGATGACGGCGCGTTCGATTCCCAGAAAATCGTGCAACTTTTTCAGCGCTTCCTTCCCGGCATCCGGTGGAGTGTACGCGCGATCCGGATGGTATGGAAACTTATCGGCCGGTCCGAAGATATGACAATGCGCATCGCATGCATTCGGGGGCAATTTGATTTTCGGTTTTGTCGGATTCGGATCGGGCGCGGCAATGATCCTGGTGCTCAATGATGGTCTCCTCGCTTAGGAGATTAATAGCGCCGCCGGTATGGACAAAGACAAAATATGGTGACGATGGAAAACAATCCGGGGGTAGTTACAAAAATGGGGTGATGAGGTGCGGCTTTCACCGCACCTCATACAGGAAAATGAATCTACGGAATACGGTGCATGACCAGAGCCCCGCCACCACCGCGACCACCACCACCGCGGCCACCGCCGCCTCCGCCACCTCCGGGAGCTCCGCCACCAGGACCACCGGGCGCACCCCCGGGAGCCGCGCCCGCTGCTGCAGGTGGGGCACCCGCGGGAGGAGCAGCGGCTGGAGGTCCCCCAGCTCCTGGAGCTCCGCCGCCACCAGCACCACGTCCTCCGCCACCACCGCGACCACCGCCGGCGATGGCGCGCGTAACGGAGAGGGAGTCGTCATCGCCGAGTGTTCCGGTCCAGGTAACCTGGGTACCGACTGGCGGGCCAGGCGCTGCGCCTGCGACGGGGCAGGGGTTGGGACGCGTCGTTACGAAGGTGACGACCTTGGCGTCGACAGTTCCACTGTCAATTGTCAGATTCGTATCCGGAGCGCCGCACAGCGCATTTCCGTACTCCACGATCGACCCGGTCACTTTGTTGCTGGCGTCGACTTTCAGATCCAGCACGACCACACCCTGCGCCGGCGCTGCGGCCGTTCCCCATTTGCCGGCGATTCCCTTGGACTGCCCAAATGCAACCACTGCAACGAGGCACGTGACCGCGGGCATGATGTATCGAAGTCTTCTCATTCCTGTCCTCCTGATTAATCCGAACTCTGGGCGAACTGTATAGCATAAGGGAGCGGGTCGACAGTAGCGCTCTTCAGACGGCTAGTGATCGGAAAGAACGCCGCTTCATGGAATACCTCGTTGCGGAAGGTCGACAGGAAGGCGGCGATTGCCCCAGGCGCCAGGTTTCGGATGAAACACACCCGGGCAGGCCGCTTCGCAAAACTGGCAATTTCCTGCGGCATTCAAATACCAGCCTGTGATCGTGTATCGGTCGCGAGCGATGATGCCCCGTTTGCAATTGGCGCAAATCGTAATGCTCCCTTCCAGATCGGTGACATTGCCGGTGTACACATATCGCAGACCATTGGTCCTCGCAATTTCACGGGCGTGGCGAAGCGTGGAAACCGGCGTCGACGACGTCTCGAGCATCTTGAAGTCCGGATGAAATGCAGTGAAATGCAGGGGCACGCCCGGACCAAGATTCTCTACGATCCATTTCGTCATTGCATCAATTTCATTGGAACTGTCGTTCTCGCCCGGGATTAACAGGGTGGTGATTTCCAGCCAGACCTTTGTCTGAGTCTTGATGTACAGCAGTGTGTCCAGCACCGCGTCGAGATGGCCTGCGCAGATCTTCGAATAGAACGATTCGGTGAATCCTTTCAGGTCGACATTGGCGGCATCGATGTGTCGATAGAATTCCGCGCGGGGCTCCGGACACATGTAACCGGCCGTTACCGCGACGGTGGAGATTCCTTCGAGGCGGCACGCATCGGCAACGTCGACGGCGTATTCCATGAATACGGTGGGATCGTTGTAGGTGAATGCAACGCTCTCACAGCCGAGCCGCTTCGCGGCTTGCGCAATGGTTTCCGGAGTTGCCATCGACGCAAGCGTGTCCATCTCGCGCGATTTGCTGATGTCCCAGTTCTGACAGAACTGGCAACCCAGATTGCAGCCTGCGGTACCGAAGGAGAGCACCGACGAACCCGGCAGGAAATGATTGAGAGGTTTTTTCTCGATGGGATCGATGCAGAATCCGCTCGAACGTCCGTAGGTGGTCAGGACAATCGCATCGTTTTCTCGAGCACGTACGAAGCAGAATCCGCGCTGGCCTTCGTGAAGGCTGCACAGTCGGGGGCAGACATCGCATCGGATGCGGCCATCGTCCAGGAGGGTCCAGTAGGAAGTTTCATGGGCGGGCATAGTTGAAGAATAACCCAATCCCGCTTTGAAGGGAGAGGGTACAGATCGCAGTTCTTTACCCCTCATCCGTTGCTTCGCACCACCCTCTCCCTTCAGGTGAGGGATGCATCCAACCTATTTCGCGCGATGCAGGATGACTGCGGCAGGAGCACCGCCACCACCACCTCGTCCACCACCACCGCCGCTCGCGGGAGGAGCACCAGCCGGAGCTGCACCAGCAGCAGGAGGCGCGCCACCTGCGGGAGCAGCAGCGCCGCCGCGACCCGGAACTCCATCCTCCTCTGAACAACCTCCAAAACACACCTGCCGGTAATCAGGCAGGTTCCCACTCGAGCCAAATACGCCACGAGGGCGCTGCAGAGTTACGACTACCTGGGGTCCACCGTATAAACATACAACTTCGGATTGTTTGGAGGCGCCGGCACCGCTGGCTGCTGCGCTGCCGCGGCAGCGGCAGTCGGTTCCACCGGTGCGGCAGGCGGAGCGCCTCGGCCGCGTCCTCCGGCTTGCGGACCCTGTCCGCCCATGAATGCGATGTACTGTTTGCCGTCGAGTTGATAGGTCATCGGCGGACCAATGCCGCCCGTTTGTCCGCTTGGCGCTTCGAAAAGTTTTTCTCCTTTATCGGCTGTGAAAACCTTCAATAGACCATTTGGCGTTGTCTGAATCACAAGGTTCGATGCTGTCGATAGCGTACCGCCTCCGGTCTGACCTCCACCCAGGGCGAACCAGCGCTCCTTCTGAGTAACTGGATCCCATGCGGTGAGAATTCCACCGCGTACCACCGCCCCATCCGCACCTCTGCGAACCGGGCCATACGGGGGCGGTGTCGCCAATGGAGCTGGCGTTCCCCCGCGCCCAGCCAGACCGAGATTCTGAGCTCCCGGATTCGGTGTGAATGTTTCCGCAGCGGTGAAATTGAAGGTATTGGATGCGCCGATCGGAATGTATACCAGCCCGGTATTCGGATTGAAGGATCCCTGAGACGCGTTGTGCATCTGTACGGGATATACGGTAACGCCTCTCTGCGAAGAGTAATACGCTTCGGGGTTGATCATGGGCCGGCCCTTGGGATCCATACCGCGCGACCAGCTGATCTGCGCCATCTCTCCGGCAGAGATGAATTCTCCATTGACGCGATCGATCACATAGAAGTAACCATTCTTGTTGGCCTGCATGATGACTTTGCGATTGCGATTGTTGATTCGCAGTTCGGCAAGCGTCAGATGCTGGATCGCGTCGTAGTCCCATTCATCGCCGGGAGTGCATTGGTAGTACCACTTCAGCACGCCCGTTTCTGCATTGAGCGCAATGATCGACGCGACGTAAAGGTTATCCAGATGCGGCGTGTTCTTTCCCTGCCGAATGTCCTGCGGCCAGGGCAAGCCGTTGCCGACGCCCACATAAACAAGATTCTCATCCGGATCGTAGGCCATTCCGTCCCAGATCGATCCACCCCCGCCCATCTTCCACCACTCGCCGGTCCATGTCTTGGCTGCGGCTTCCATGGCTTTGCTCTCGAACGGCTTTGAGGGATCGCCCGGCACCGTATAGAAGCGCCACAGTTCCTTTCCGTTATTCACGTCGAAGGCAGCAACGTATCCGCGGAACGGAGGAAACTCGCCACCAGCATTCCCGATGAAGACCTTCCCTTTCGCTACTCGCGGCGCCATCGTGATCGAATAAGGTGAAATCTCACCCTCCGCGGCCTTGGGAATCGCAAGCACGGACCACAGGAGTTTTCCGGTAGCCTGCTCCACCGCTTCAAGCCGCCCATCGACCACAGGAATAATGACCTTGCCTTCGTACAGCGCAATTCCCCGGCTGATGACTCCACAACACAAACGGGCCTTCCCCGGCTGATTCATCGTGCGATCGGCTTTCGGGTCGTAGCGCCAAATTTCTTTTCCCGTTTTCGCATCCACCGCGAAGGTAATGCTCCAATTGGTGATTCCGTAAAGCACGCCATTCGCGTACAACGGAGTCGCTTCCTGAGGACCGCCTCCCGGACCGACTTCATACGACCATGCCTGACCGAGCCGGGCGACGTTGGTTGCATCGATCTGCTTGAGCAGACTGTAGCGCTGTTCCGAGTAACTCTGGCCGTAGGTCAGCCATTCCCCGGCATTCTTGCCGGCGTTCTTCAACGCATTGTCGTCGATCTTTCGGGTTTGCTGCAGGGCGTACGACACCAGAACCATCAACAGGAGGCCGAATGCAGAAAGGACCAATCGTTGCTTGAACTTGTTGTTGCGCATAGGCCATCGGAGATATCAGAGCCAGCCGCAGGGTGTCAAGGAGAGTGTCGGAGAATGGATTACACTGGAGACCAGAATGAAGAATCACAAGAGAAGGAAGGAATGGTTCGATGACGAGGCGCTGTGGCGAGAGACCTTTCCATTCATGTTTTCCGAGCAACATTTCGCCGCCGCGATTGAAACGGTAAAGCATGCGCTAAAGCTCGCCAGGGCGAAAGGCAGGTCTGCCCTCGATCTCTGTTGCGGTCCCGGGAGATGTTCCATCCCGCTCTCCCGGCTTGGCTTCTCCGTCACCGGAGTGGATCGAATGAAGTATCTGCTGGACAAAGCGAGAGAGAGAGCTCGGGCCGCGAATCTCCGCATTGAATGGGTAAAGGAAGACATGCGGGATTTCGTGCGCCCTGAATCGTACGATCTGGCGTTGAGCATGTACACGTCGTTTGGATATTTCGAAGATCGGGGAGAAGACGACAAAGTCCTGTCGAATGTCTTCAGATCGCTTCGACCGCAAGGTGTATTCCTGATGGAAATGATGGGCAAGGAAATGCTCGCAAAAGTCTTTCAGCCCGCTTCAGTTGAAACATTGCCGGACGGTTCCATGCTGGTGGAGCAACGTCAGATTATCGACGGCTGGTCTCGCGTCCACAACGAATGGACCGTCATCCGAAAGAGCAGAGCCCGGAAGTTTGCATTTCATCTCAATCTCTATTCCGGCCAGGAACTGCGCGAGAAAATGGAAAATGCCGGATTCCGTCAGGTGAAACTCTACGGGAACATGGATGGCGATCCTTACGGCCCACGGGCGCAGCGACTGATCGCAGTTGGCCGGAAACCGAAAGGCACGGTCAGCCAAATTTAATTTTCATTGCAAGGACGGATCCGGAAAGAACGAGCGTGATTGCGTTCGCGATAATTACTGGCCAGGAATAAATGAAGATTCCGTAGAGCAACCACATTCCGATGCCAGTGCAGAGCATCAGATACATTCCAAGACTGATGTCCTTCGTCCGACGATGCTTCAGAGTTCTCAATACCTGCGCAAGGTAAGCAACGGTGGTTAGAGTTCCGGCAATGTATCCGATGATGGTAGCAGTTGCGCTCACTCGGCTAGCTTACCGCATCACCGCCGGACGCGGCCGGAAGCATCTCCCTTTAACAGCGCATTTACTTCGTCGACGCTGGAGCGAGTGAAGTCGCCGGGAATCGAGTGCTTCAAGCAACTCGCGGCAACGGCGAACTCCATGGCTTCCTGAGGACCAGGTAATTGCAGCATTCCGTAAATCAACCCCGCGGCAAAGGAATCCCCTGCTCCGATACGGTCGACGATGTTTGTTATCTCGTAATGACGGCTCACCATGAACTGCTTTCTGTCGTTCATGCACGCCGACCAGCCGTTGTGCGATGCGCTCCTCGATTCACGCATTGTAATCGCAATCGCGCGAAGGTTGCCGTAAGCAGCAAGAACGTCGCCAGAGAGTCGTTCGTACTGCATTGGATCCAGCTCACCCGACTTCACTCCCGCTGTCGAGCCCAATCCGAGAGTCATCTGCACATCTTCTTCATTGGCAATGATGACGTCCGCAAGTTTGGCCAGCTCGGTCATGACGCCGACCGCGCTCTTTCCCCACTTCCACAGATTCCTGCGGTAGTTCAAATCGCACGACACGGTCAGTCCGTTTTCGCGCGCCAACCGCATTCCTTCGAACGCAAGTTCCGCGGCCGTCGCGCTGATTGCCGGTGTAATTCCAGTTACGTGAAACCATTCCGCACCGTCGAACGCCTGGTTCCAATCAATGTCTCCAGGTCTCGCCAGCGCGATCGCGCTGTTTTCGCGATCGTAAACCACGCGTGACGGACGCTGGTTCGCACCCGCTTCAAGGTAGTAGATCCCCATGCGGCCCTTCCCTCGAACGATACGCGAAGTATCCACGCCGAGTCCGCGCAGTTGCGCAATCGCGGCGTCGGCAATCGGATTCTTCTCCGGTAACGCCGTGACGTAAACGGCCGGCAGACCAAACGACACCAGCGCAATCGCCACATTGGCTTCCCCTCCGCCAAACGTCGCTTCGAATCGCGGGCTCTGCAGGAAGCGTTCTGCGCCGGGTGAGGCAAGACGCAGCATGATCTCGCCGAAGGTAACGATTTTCTTGTTCATGGTTGTAGTCATGCCCGGGCGCTGCGGATTTTCTCGATGAATTGTTTTGCGAGCGTGGTGATGGTTTTAAAGTCGCCCGACTTCGCGCTGGCTGTGAGGTTTCCTCCGACACCGACAGCGACGCAGCCGGCCTTGATCCATTCGACGACGTTGCCAATGTCCACGCCGCCGGTTGGCATCAGCGATGCCTGCGGAAGTGGGCCGCGAATCGCTTTCACAAAGGATGGTCCCAGCGTGTCGCCCGGAAACACTTTCACGATTTCCGCACCGCATTCCATCGCTTCGATCACTTCGCGAGGCGTTGCCGCGCCCGGCATGTATGGAATCTGATATCGGTTGCAGAGGCGCGCCGCTTCCGGATTCAACGCCGGACTGACGACGAACTGCGCTCCGGACAGAATCGCGATCCGAGCCGTCTCCGAATCGAGAACCGTTCCGGCGCCAATGAGAATCTCATCGTTCTTATACTGCTTTGCGAGATCGGAAATGACGTTCGCCGTTCCCGGAACCGTGAAAGTGATTTCAAGGGCTGCAACTTCCCCGTTCGCGCATGCTTCTGCAATACGCGAGGCCTGCTCCGAGCTGTCCGCCCGGACTACCGCGACAAGTCCGGATTCCATGATCCGGCTCAACACTTTCAATTTCAAATTCGACATTCGCTCTCCGTTGTCACCGCAGTTGCCCGTATGGCGGCCAATTATCGCTTGTCGATGTGTATCGTCTGAACTATTTTGTTGAACATGCAACCTGTACCACCCAATAAGCAACTGGCGCTCGTTGAACGTCTCACAGAACAGTGCGGCGGAGCCTACAGCCCGGAAATTCGCCGCAAATATTTCATCACCGGACCGCAATGGGCCGCAGCCTATCAAGGTCAGGCGTTATTCTACGCACCCACACGGACGCCGGTCACGTTCGAAGACGTGATTCGTGAGTTTGGAAAAATCGGCATCGGATATTGGTGCACCCACGACAGTGACGTGATTCCCAGCGCTCAACTCGGCAAGGAAAGCCAGGCGGAGATTGTCAGCAGGATTCAGAAGACTCTGAAAGAGAACAACGTGAAGTGCTCGATGGTCACCACCGAGACGTTCTTCCATGAAGTG
>Ga0184628_10000853_pt1 | contig 15580 bp, 15 predicted proteins | sample PLM4_5_b1_FD_133149 | JGI IMG/M metagenome (GOLD analysis project Ga0184628, IMG submission 133149) | Groundwater sediment microbial communities from an aquifer in East River, Colorado, USA - PLM4_5_b1 | ecosystem: Environmental > Terrestrial > Soil > Riparian zone | place: USA: East River... | reverse complement strand
TAGGACGAGTTGTTCCATCGACGATTGCTCGAGGAGTAGCACCTGCTGTCTTATCGATGCCGTCGAAGTAGAGACGCCAGTTGTTCCCGGCATCCTTCGTGACAACAACATGATGCCAGATGCCCGAGTCATCCGCGCCAAGGACGCTCATAGCATCGCCGACACCGGTGGCGCCCGGCTGGAACGTCCCGTCGAACGAGAGGTACAGGAAGGCGCCCGACGACTCAAAGAACAGGTAGCTGTCAGTCGAGGCGTTCGCGCGGTTATACCAAAGTTCCCAGCTCTGAGTTCCGTTCCCAAGGTCTAGGGCAGCACCAGTGGGAACCGACAAATAACCGGTAACACCATCCAGCAAGATTGCTGTGTTTGGATCTGCTAACAGCGCACCATTCTGAGCGAGTGAGACAGTACCAATATATGTCCCATCATCGTTATTGGCTGTCTCATCGTTTGCTTTGGTTCCAGTGAGCTCCCCAAGACGCCAGTAACCACTTGGATTATCATTTAGGATGGTATCTGGATAAGAGGCGGGCGCAGGGACTGACGCTGGTAGAATCTTCGCGGTCGCGAGTAGTGTCGGGATCCCTACATACGGTTCTTGGAAAGCATCGGTCTGGAAAGCATCTGCTTGGAAAGCATCCGCAGACGGGTAGACCGACCCCGGCAAGATGTGTAGTGGAACTAGGCCAGGTGAACCAACCTGTTCGCCAGATGCAATTTCATCAGGTGAGATGATATTCGCAATGGCGATATTCGGTGTTCCAAAAGTCTCGCCGGAAGGAATACTTCCAACAAAAACACCGTCTAGAAGGAGAACACCCGATCCATCTTCAAGCAGGATACCGTCTGTGGCACTCGACTCAAGGAGTATACGATTATTAGCCACAGGAGCTCCTGTCGCTTAGCAGTTATCAAGCTTGGCAGAAACCTGCTCGATATTGCCCGCACCGGCTGTGCTGAAGTTGGCGGAGATACCAATTATCAGACCACTAGCCGTAGTATCAAATGATGAGGATGCAACTTGTTGGGCGTTACCAGCAACTTGCGAAAATCCAGTAGCTGCTAAAGCGTGGACCATGGATAGGCTGAACAACATTATTCCGGCTGCCCCGATATTGCGCAGGATAGCCTCAATGTTGTAGACAGCAGTATCTGTGACGGAAGTTGGTGCAGAAGCTTGAGTGAGCGTGGCAATAGCCGTGTCACTGAGTGATCCGAGTGTACCCTTATAGAGCTTCCAAACCGGAGCACCAGTACCAGCTGTCTTCGAGGCTACCACTCTCCATGAACAACGAGCACCAACCTGAAGCAGATGGGCCGGGATTACTAGCGCCGATCCTGTGAGATAAATCTCAGCGGTGGTGTAGGCTTGAGCAGCTATGCTCTGGTTAGCGATATCACCTACCGTTTGCATGCGACCATTCGCATCCTTGGTCACATACTGGAGGGTAGTCGTTTCTGGATATAGCGCCATTGAACCAGCAACTGGAGTCGCTGGAGTTGCCTCGGTATCGAGGACGATCTTGGCCATCAGTCAATCCTCAGTGCAGCTGTACCTTGAAGAGTCATCACCTGTGATCCAGTCAGGGTCAACTGCTTGACCATTACTGCGAAGCCTCCATCGGGAACAGTGAATGAGCCTGGAGCGTATACACCCGAGATGAAAGCAAATTGCTGGATTTGAGCTAGCGTCATCTTCTTAGTAGTACCGGCCTGATTAACTGCAAACTCATCAGTACCTGCTGGAGTTGTTACTCCAGTCAGATTAGAGATTTTGGTATCAGGCATACATCACCGTGCGGAAGTGAATTCAAAGTCGTAACGGTACATATCGATGTCCACAGAGCGGTTGGAAGTGCCCAAACTCTTATTGATCTGAACAGGACTGGGATCTGATTCACGCCCAGCCCCGACTGGGATATTGGTCGTGATTGGAGCGCCAGTCGCAACCCCATCTACATAGAATTGAACACTGGTACCAGCCGCGTTGACCTCAAACTCGAATAGATGGAAGATATTGTCGAAAGCAACCCCGGTATCAACGGTCGACTCAACGGAGTTAGCTCTACAAACTCCAGCCCACTTACCAGCGTTGACATTATCAACAATGCGGAAGTAGACACCATCTGCACCATCACCAGCTAGGTTATCGTTAATCCCAGCCCGAATGGTGTACCGGTTTGTTCCGTCCGAGACTAGGCTCGGCAATCGAAGAACTCCGGTATATCTAACCTTGCCGCCACCCAACCTGATCGAGTCAGTACCACCGGTATTGAACCCAGATCGACCTGTAGTACCAGTACCAGTACTAAACGTGAGAATACCCATATGAGTTGGGGGCTCATGTGAGTAAACAGGAGCAGTGGTACTATTACCTGAGTTCATAGAAAGACCGTTCGCCATGCTTGCAGCATTAGCAGGAGCTGCAATATAGAGAATCTCATCAATCATTGAAAAATGTGATCTGCTGTTTACCAGCGCGCCGACGGGAAATCCTCGAGTGACTGTTCCAGAAGCATCATAGGCAGCAACATAGTCGCTGATACCCATGATACCGCGTTCCAGTGTCATTCCAGACAGATCAAGGTATTGACTAGGGACGAGGAGGCCGGAACTAAGAGGTGCCCATCCTCCTACGATACCGGCCCCGTCGTGGGTATCATTCCAATCTGATGGTCTAACTACATTAGGGTTTAGACCATCACCAGCTGGATCTACTTTTCGATGGGTGATACCGGCCATGGATTACAGCTTGAAGATCTTGTTAGTGGTGTTATCCCACTGAACCGTGATATCTCCACCGTTCGGACCAACAGGCATTCCTGTGGCAGTATCGATGTAAGCGATTAGGGGCCAGTCAGACCCGTTCGCCGTAGCAGTGGATCTAAAGAGAACCAACGCTCCAACAGTCGGCCCTGAAACTGCTGAGAAGACGGTATCAGCCGCGTCGGCAATACCAGATGTTGCAGTCTTCGTCCCAAGGCTTGCCACAGAGAAGCCGATCCGGGCACCAGTTGGAACTGATGCGTAGAAGTTATCCAGTGAGGCGTTGAAGACGTAGGCTGTCGGCTGGTTAGAGATCGATACTAGACCAAGTCTAATCGGATCAATTAGCCAGTTGATCGAAGCCTGAAGAAATGCGTTCCGCCCCTGGTCGTAGAGGACGTTCGCCATCGATTAGCGCTCCCTTCCCAAAGAAGTATGCTCGCCAAAGGTTGGCGACCCAATCCCAATCGTGCGCTGGTGCATGTGCTTTCACCTGCTTATGTAGTGTTGCCCTCTGCTTCAGTGGTGTCTGAAGGATCTGGATGACTGCCTTCGCATATTCCTCCTGAACCTCAGGGCTGCGAACGTCAGTCGAAAGAATGACTCCACCACCCACTGTCTCTTCAAGAGCCGCCAGTTGATTGGTGACTGGGATTGCCCCGCCCAGTTGTGCTTCAATGGCTGTGATGCAATACGTCTCGCTGAAGTAGGTTGGGTAGAGCCAGACTGAAGATTTCTTGAATGACTCTGCAAGTTCAACCTGGTTCACTCGCCCATGCTGGACAACGTTCTTAGAGTTGAGTAGAAGGTTGGAAACCTTGTGCCTGAATTCCTGCATTTGCGGATACATCGGAGCGAACTTGTCGTAGTTGTTCCATCCGTAGTAAACGTGAAGCTCGGCCTCAGGAACTGCCTCTACTACCTTCGGCCAGATACCTTCAAGAATGATATCAAGGCCACGATCTGGTGAAGAGGAGTAAATGACCCTAAGTGGATTACGCTTGGCCGACGCTTCAAATCGGGTAAGATCAACACCATTGCCAATGATGATGAGCTGCTCTGGCTTAAGGAATGGATATCGCTTGAGCATATTCTCCTTATGCCAAGCAGTGAGGACTACGATTGAGTGGAACTTACGCGCTCGTTCTGGAGTCAAACGATCACCAGCATCAGTGTCGTGCATCCAAAGAACTAATCGCTTTGTGTTGATGTTCCAGTCAGCAGCGTCAGGATTTCTCCATGCAATGAAAAGATCACTGGGGACCTCGGGATTGAAGTGGGTGGCATCCCGATAGCCAACTGAGTTGTAGTATCCGGGCTCGTCAATGTTCGAGTAGACGATGACCCGGTTCGGGCTATCTGCGCCTTGTCGTGAGAAAGCCTCGCCAAGCTTGATGACTGCCGTCTCCGAGCCACCGAGTCCTCCAGTTTCGAACGTGCGCGGGTTCCAAGGTTCTGGTGCCCCCATTGCGCCGATCATGATAGTCTTATCGTACTTGATGCCGGGCTCGTACTCAGTGAAGAGCCAACCAGTTGAACCCCAAGGTTCACGGTAGTTGTTAATGATGCGACCCCTGTCCCACAGGAGACGCTCCATATCGAACTGATCCATGATCCTGAGGTGACCCTTGGGTTCGAGACGATCCCAAGCTGGAATACGACCCCCTTCCCACGAAAGGTAGGGTGTCGTCATAATGATGTGCTTAGCCGTCTTCTCGAGTCGAGTTAGGGTAGCAGCCGGATCGACAACGTGTTCAATGACTTCGAAGAAGACACCGAGGTCAGCCTTATCACCTTCCCACTCACCGATCTCATCGACATTACCAACCTCAAACCTGGCATCGATATCCCATTCTCCGGCTCGCTTCGAGGCAAGCGCGACGCAGCGCGGATCGAGGTCAAATCCTGTGATGTGAGCATTAGTAGCTCCAGCGAGTGGCAAGGAGATGAAACCATCCGAGCAGCCCCAGTCGACGATCGTCTTGGCATTGATGCGACGGGCAACTTCCAAGGCGAAAGCCATACGTGGGTACTTGAGCCACTCAGGATCACGGATCATCTCGTCGCTCATTGAAACCCAGTGAGGATTACCTGTGTAGAAATCCTCCATGATCTTCGGGTCGACGATATGTCCAGTCTGGAACATGGACCGCTGCCAGGTTTCCTGGATCATCGGATGCTGCTCGACGTGCTTAGGAATGATGTCGTACAGCTTCCGAACCTTGAGCCACTCGTCGTTTCGACCCAGTTGCTCTCGGATCATAAGTACGGCCTGAACTACTCGTTGGAGATTAATCTCATTCTTGAGTAGCTCGATCTGCTGACCAACGATCCCATCTGCCTTGATCTGATACGCCTTCTGGTAGTTCTCGAGTGACATCTCAAAGTCCCCGAGGTGAGCATATGCACCTGCGAGAACTATCAGAGGCGTGAATGTGTAGTCCAGTGGATTAACGATTAGCATGGTCTGTGGCACTGGCTTCGTAGCCGCAGCCTTTGACCATTCCAGAGACTCAGCGTACTTGTCCATCGCTGCGGTAGTTTCAGCCAACCCGAGAAAGGCATCTGGCCAGTTTGGCTGAATATGAATGGCCTCAAAGTCAGCAACCATCGATGCCTTGAAGTCACCCATCACGCGATACATGTCCGCGATCCGGTGCTGCATCTGGTATTTCTCTTCAGTCCAACCGCTCAGCTGAACGAAGCGCTGACCATGCAGGATCGCTTCCTTATAGTTTCCCCGACCGGCATTCTCTGTACAGAGGTAGCCTAGGACTCGGGGATCGGGGTTGGGTTCTTGCTCGGCGAGCTGCTTGTAGAGGATCTTGATGTTTCGGTCTGGTTCGTGCTTGTCTGCCGGCTTATGGTGGCGGACGAAGACATCATCCACCAGACGGCTCGTTTCCGCGAACCCCTTAGCAGCGAGGACCTCATGAACTTTGCCGAGCCAGTGCCAACCACGATCGGGAAGCTCATCTTGCAGTCGAACTACACGCTCACGAACGAGATAACAAACACAGTTGCCGTTCTCGTCCCGGGCGTAATCATACCCCATGTAGAACCCGTCGACGTTCGGGAACAATCGGACCATATCTCGGATGTGCTCGCCCCCAACGAGCTCATCGTCACCGTCCAACCACATGAAGTAGTCGCCAGTTACCTTCTCCATCACCAAGTTACGAGCTGCAGAAAAGTCTTCAGTCCACTTGATGTCGAAGTATTGGATCGGAATATGCTCCAGGATCTTATTCCAATCCTGGATGATTTCTAGCGTGTTGTCTGTGGACTCCCCACCTAGACCGATCACGATCTCATCTACGTAGGGAGCCACAGACTCCAAACACGCTTTGAGGGTTCGTCCCTCATTCCGCACAATCATCCCGAGGGAGATGCGGAAAGTCATTGCCGCCACCTATATCCTTTCTAGTGCCTCCGAAGAGGTCACAGGACCAAGTTCCTATTACGGAACGATTGCACCAATGGAACCCCGCCACTCGACCGCACGGAACTCGAAGTCGTGGCGGATCTTGTACTTGACCTCATCGAACTCGAAGGAATACGGATCGTTCCCTCCGAGAATAGCTCGCACGCCCGGATCCTTGAGCCCGATGAACGGGGTCTTGTTTCCGTTAAGGTTGATCGCGGCGATCGGCGAAAGCCGGCCAGTCGGATCAGCCAGGACGTAGTAGTTGTTCGCGTCCGTGAAGAACGGCTCGATGATGATGTTATCGAAGTGTCCCTGCATCAGGTTGACTTCCAGAGCGGAAGCACCGTTCGGTAGAAGCTGGTTCTGGTTCAGCGCCTGGGCAACGAAGCGAAGCTCCGTCGGGATCAACAGCGTCCGTCCCGCAGGTGAGACGATCGCGTACCCCTCCTGATCTGTCATGTCGTCGAACTTGAGGTCCAACGTCTGCAGGTCAAGAGAACCCTGAACTGTTGCCGCCAGTGCTGTGGTAACGATGTTACCATGAGCGGCACTGAACAGAGCATTCCCGTCCCACATGGTCGGGTTACTCTGAAGCGTAGTTACCGCAGCCCGCTTGGACATCGTGCGCGCGAGAGCCTCAGCAAGAAGCGTCGGGAGCTCAGCGATCTTGTTCAGCCGGTCTGAGATGAGGAGCTGACGCGTCACAGAGAACGCGGCACCCCACTCTCGCAGGCGGAGCTTCGGACCGTCGAATTCCTTGATTGCAAGCTCAGGATACTCGCTGTTCAGAGCATGCTCTGGAATGTCAGCGAACCGGCCCCACAGGGAGCTGGTATACTCCTCGAAGTCTTCGAGTGAGGTATCTCGAGTGTACTGATCCCAGACACCCTGAACCTCAGTGAAGCGCTCAAGGAAAGTATGGCGAACGAGCTTCCCGAGGTAAGTCGGAAAGTCGCTCGTGGACATCGCCTCCTGTGTGTCGAGCTCCCCTCGTTCAGCAGCCTCTCGCGCTTCGATATAAGCATCGAAGATACGGAGTCGCTTCCCGATAGGGAGCCCGAGCGCATTCAGGAACTCGGACACTGGATCCTCCTTCTAGTACTGGTTCTCTGGACCGAAAAGAACGACCGGCAGGAACGTTGCACCAGCGACAGCAGTTGCCCAGGATCGTCCGATTGCCACAGCAGAAGCGGCCAGAGAAGCCGTGTTCCGATAGAGGGTCAAGGAAGTGGCCTGAGTGATCGGTGCCGCGTAGATCTTCACCCCAGCTGGCACGATGGAAGCATCAAAGCCGAAGATACCCGAGGCATGGGTACCATACGGCAGAAGCCAAACGCCATCAAGGATGTGCATGTGATCGCGAGCAGCCGCTGAAGGCGTGAAGCTGTTGAAGACCGCATCATCCTGATTGATGCCGTAGAACCCATCCTTGAAGGAGAGGGCTCCCACATTGTGCTGAACGGTGGGTGTGAACTGGCGACGTCGGCCAGCCTCGACGAATGTCTTAGCCATCGGTTTCTAGCTCTCCTTCCCGGAAGCGCCCGAAGCGGCCTTTTCCTTCTTCTTGCCAATCCCGAACTGGGCCTCAACCGACTCACGAACAGAAACGACGTGGCTCTCGCCCTCACCTTCCTGTGCGCCAGAAGTGCCCATGCCAGAAATGCGCGGCTTGCCTGCACCAGCCTCAGCCAGCTCAGCCTTGGCGCTGTCGACGGCTTCCTTCACGTCAGCCTCGACGTACTCCTGAGCATCCGCGAACTGATTGACGATCCGAGCCTGCGTCAGCGACTTCAAGCCTGACTTCGCGACGAACTCTCGAACCTTCTTCGTGGTGTCGGTCTGCTTTCGGAGCTTCTCATCAGTAGCCGTCTGGATGCTGGTCACCTGCTCCTGAACGAGCTTCACCATATCCTCGCGAGTCATGGTGACGCTCTCCTGCGCAGTCTTGTTCTTCTTGTCCGTAGTACCCTCCTCGTCTTCCTCATCCGACTCGCTTTCCTTAGCGAGCTCGGTCTTGAACGCTTCCAGAACTGCCGGCGCGTGGGCCTTCAGATCCTCGAGCGTAACGTCAGTCCATTCCACTTCGTCAGCTCCTTCGCTCTCCCGTGCAAATGAAATGATTTCCCCACCAGCAGCTGGATACACAACCCAGTCAACTGATCGAGCTCCTACGACTTCCTGGACATCCTCGATACGATCACGGCCCTCCTGCACGTAGTTAACGCGGATCCGATGATCAGCGGAAACCCCAATGTGCTTCTTGGCGCGTTGCGCGTAGTCGTAGAATTCCTTGTTGAAGAATTCGACGTTGCCAACAACGGCATCCTTCTTCACATCGTAAGAAGTGCTTTCCACAGCAGAGACGAGTTCGCCCATGCCTCGCTTCGTAGGCGGCTTGTCACTGTGGTTGACGAACATCCGGATGCCGTCGTAGATCCCTTCCTTCGCAGCTTTGCGAATGGACTGGGAACTGTAATTCCGGAGCTTGCCCTTAGCTCTACCCGCCTTGATGATTACAAGACTAGCAGTCATCTTGCCAGTCTCTTCATCAGTATGGAACTCGGCCTCCGAGACGTCGATGATTTCCTTAACGGTCGGCATAACCTCCTCAGTAGCTCTCATGATGGTGGCGCAGTATGCCTTAGGATCTTTCTTGTCAGAATTCGCCTTCAGACATGCTGCAAAGTTCTTGTAGCCTCCGAAAGGCATTCTACTCCTCCGAACTCTCCTTCGGATAGGCCGGACCGGAAAGTCGACGAACGTTCCCAGACTTCATGAGCTGGTACTTACCACCGTTCGAGGTGACGAAAACACGAGTGCGGTTGTTGTGAGCTTCTACGTCAGTTGCCTTATATCCGCTAGCACTAAGGAACTTAGCGAGATAGTCTTCACCGTCCGCCTTAACCTTCGTGGTGCGAGTAACAGGCTTGGTCTCTTCAACCATGTTCTTCTCCTTAGTCGAGGTATCGATCTGCGACGTCCGGTGCAGGACCCGCGAGATGCGCGATGCCATCTGGATCAACTCGGTACTTCCCTCCGTTTCTCGTCAGGAAGATACGAGTTCCGAAGTTGAAAGAAAGAAGATCGTCACTGCTGTAGCCCGTTGCCTCGAAGAACGCTTCCTTCAAATCCCCCTGTTCCGAGGTCAGGCTAGGTTCCTTGAGCAACGCGGCTAGACCCATGAGCAACCTCCAATAGCAGCCCTCTCAGTCTATCTGCCAGCGCTTCACCCGGCACTGGCGCCCCTGTGGCCAGAACAACTCTACACCCACAGCGAGTGAGTCCGAGGCAAACTGTTCCATCACCTGGAGAACCCGGAAGGGCTGTCAATCCGAGTCCACTATATCGATCCCGTTGATAAGGTCCCTCAATTGATGCTCGAAAACACTCGTCACAGTGTTCTGTGATTCCCAGCTGCCATCTATAGGGACCAGTGGGCATTGCCTCTACTCGTCCACGCTCGAAGATACCCCTTAGGGCTAGAAGATAAAGACCCGCACGAGTAACAGGATCGAGGCGAATGCTACCTCGAGCAAGATCACGCCCAAACTGCCGTAGAAAACCCGTTTCTTGGTCAAGTTCATCGTCTAGGATCCTCACGTCACGGTCAGTCAGAGTATAGAAGGGGAAGACTGACATCGCCCCTACTGAGTAAGCGGTGAAGAAGGCTGTTCGGACAGCCACCCTGGCTCGAATGGTGTATCCTTGAACACTAATAGAACCGGAGGCAACACCATCACTGAGACGTACGAGTTCTGAACGAAGTCGTCTTGCAGCATCCAAGAAAGATCGCTCAAGATATCGTTCGTCAACGACTCCAAAAGCCAAGCTCCCAACGTTAAGGAACGGTGCATCGGAAGTCTTGTAATCGGAGAACCCATTACGCTGACTTCGGACCATTAGCTTCCTTGATCCCCTTACCTGCGATCAGGTGCTTCATGTTGGGATCAACTCCTGCGTTCGGAGTATTGCCAGCGACTGGATTATCTGCTTGCGCTGCCAGTTGGGCCATCTGCTGTTGCTGCTGGACTCGCATCGCTTCGGCCTTAGCCATCTCAGCTTCAATTTCTGGCATCATGGCATCAATGTTAGGCACCTGCATGACTGACAAAACTGACCGGATGGCCTGCCTCTTAACAGCCATGTTGTTTGGAGCGATATCCCTAACAATCTGCGACCAGGAAGTCGTGTACTTGACAACGTCCTGAGAAATGATCGGTGGGAACGTGAACCCAATCCGCTGAAGGTCTTCTGACGCTTGCTTCTCATCGTCGGTAGCAACTGTCAGAACGTAGTAGAACCAACCCTTGAAGAAATCATCGATGAACTGCTGCCAGTCCTCATAGGTCTTCACCATAGGCAGTTCCATCGACTGAGCAGTTGCGAGGTTAGCGTCTCCACCTTCCCCGAAGTAGTGAGCCATTGTACCAACACCAGCCCCACCCGTGGTCAGAATGAGTTTGGCGTCTTCCTTGGCGTTAACTGCTCCAGTATCGGTTTTCATCCATTCCAGGTCAACCGCATCGTTTGAGTCGTAAATCGCACCGGCCGCAGGGCGAGTAAGCCTGCGAACATCGGTAGTATCACCAGCGTTCTGACCCATCGGAAGTCCGCCGAGCTGACCACTGAACCGAGCAACGGTGCTGGGGCTACCCTTGATCTTCCGAAGATAAGAGATAGCTTGAGCTGCAGCGTTGATAGCGGCCCGACCCTCCATGAACTCACGGAATACTCGGAACCACTCGCGAGAGGCGTAGAGTTCTGAAAGACCCCGTTTACCGCTCTTCGTCCAGAGCTCGTTGATCATTACGTGGCGGACCTTAGCCTCGCCGATCTTGCTCTTGGGAACCTTGACCTTCTTGAGGATATCCGGGTATTCCTCTTCCTTGATCCGGTAATCCCAGTAGTAGACAACCTTTGGGTTGCCGATCGGCTTAATCATCTCCGCCTTGCCATCGTACTCAGTATCCATGTACGATCGACGGTAGAAGACTGGCTTCAGACGATTATCTGGATGATAGATGATGTTTGTGATTTCCTCGATGGGGAACTCAGAAACCTTAACGTAAGGCTCGATGGTCCCTTCGAAGCAACCATAGAACTTCTCACCATCTGTGACGATATCATCAAGCATCTGCTGCATCGACTTATGAGTCGTGAATGCAAGCTTGTTCTCATCGTCGTTCCAGAAAGCCTCAAGAATATCCCGAGTTGGATCTGACTGATCGAGGAGAACCTGTTCCTGGCGTGAACGTGCCGCTCGAGATATCTGTACTAGACGGGTGGGCGGCGGAGGAGGCGAACTTGACCCCACCTTATTCTCGAATGGCAGAACGTCCGCGCCAGGAAACTGGTTCCCATCAGTGCCATCATCAGGCTCAGGTGGCTCAGAAGCCAATATCCATTGCACGCCCTTACCGAGTGTGAAGCGGATGATGAGCTTGACGGCCTGTTTGGCAAGAGGATTATCGTGACGAAGTCGGCGCAGACGAGCCAGCACCTTCTTACGATCACGAATTGGTAGAATTTCTTCAACCTGGTTCATATCGAACAGGTTGAGATAGTCTAGGTCCTCGATCTGACGCTGGAGAAGCTGGTTATCAGAAACCACGCTTTCCAGAACGTTAGCAATCTCCTGAAGCTCAGAGTTCTGCGACTCGACTACATCATCGAGCCCAGTAACCCTCGCAATTGCTTCTTGTACTGCGTTCACGGATTATCCCTTCGTTCACGTACAGTACTCAGAGTTGTAGTCGAAGTACCTGCGGTCCTACGTCACATCACTCGAAGTAGAATTGGAGGTCGTGGGGCGCGTAGTCGTACATCGCAACCCAGGAGCCGTTGTACTTCTCACCCTGCCCCTCGCGGAACGCCCGCGAACCCCATACGGGAGACGGCGGCGAATTGGTGAACCCCGACCCATCGACCCGCCCGGCGTTCTCCCGAATGGGGATCGCTAGATAGGTCGTCGCAGAGTCAGTCGATACGACAAGATCGTATGTCGTCCCAGCTGTCAAGGTGAAGGCCGGGAACGTGATAGTGGCCCAGCGACCACCGGCCAAAGATGCTTCGTCCCACCGACCGCCGATCGGATCGGGTGGTGGCGAGATGGGCGCGAATGAGGCGGCAACCGAGCCAACTGCCAGCTGAGTGGTGCCCTGTTTCAGTGACAGAACGATTGCCCCAGTGCCTACTGTGCGCTTAACTCGGACGGATGCGCTTCCGATAGTCACGTCCGAGGTTGGCGTGAACCGTTCTCGGATCATCTGCGATCCGTTGACCGTGCCGTAGTAGTTCGGCGTGACTGCGTAGTACGCCTGCCCGTCGTGACCACCATCAGAGTAGGTCACGTCGAATACTGGGCTGTTGGCGTACTCAGCCCAGCCCCGTGACGACTTCCAGTCGAGCACCTTCATGTCAGGTGCCCACAGAACACGGGACGTACCATCGTTGAGAGTGAAACAGTTGGCGCTGATCCAGTTGTTGATTGGATCCGGATCCACGTTGCGGATGACCAGCGCTACGACCTCACCTGCCGGCAAGGTAGCCGTCACCGCGATTGGGATGGACACCTCACGGTCGGACACCGCCGGATTGCCCGGCTGGTACTGCGCGCTCTGACCGAGAACGGTGCCATTGGGTAGTCCGTTTGTAGTCCGCTCGAAGCTGTAAACGAGCGTCCCTCCTGTGCCCCACGAGTACCCAAGGCCGTTCTGGGAGTAGGGAAGATCGGAGCGGACGTTGATGGCGGCAGATGTTGTAGTACCGCCACGAGCCCTGAACGTATAAGCCAGCGCGTACCCGTAGCCGATGTAGCGGTTGTCCTTAGAATCAGCTTCGATAGCCGACCCGTAGAGTTCACTGGTAGGTGGTGGAGGTGTCGGAACCGGCGTTGGTGTTGGTGTTGGCGTCGGAGTTGCAGTCGGTGTAGCGGTCGGAGTCGGAGTCGGGGTCGGACCAGGTGAAGCAGTCGGACAACTGTGACCGTGGCACGGCTTAAAGATTGGACGACCAACGACCGTGGGCACGATGAACAGCAGGGCACAAAAAAGCCCAGTAACGATGAATGCCCGGTAGTACACTGTATCTTTCATGACTCAATACTCATGCCCAAGACTCACCATGTCTGAGATATTAGGAACCAACTGATCTAGATCCGTGTACTCATGTGTTACTGAGTCTGAAGCCATATTGAAGAGCTCCGGGAAGTAGTTATAGTAACCGTATCGAGTTGCATCCATGGCATGATTGTCCACGTCCACAGGCCGCTCGGAGGAGTTAGCTTCTACCCTGCGCCGAGCATTATCGGGATAGTGATACATGCCATGTTCTTTGATGGCGTTTCGACATCGTGGGTCGTACGTGATCCGAGGTATGATGCTGTCACCAGAGGACCTCAACGGATCTTTGAGGAACATGTGGTGGACCTCGATGCCTTTCGAGATGTTGTTAGGCTTCTCTGTGCGCGTCCGATAGCCTCGAAGTCGCCAAGTAGCAACAGCTTCAGCTGCTGCCTTGTCGACAACGATGTCCATATCGTCTCTGGGATTGCCGTAGTCGTTAATGATGTACGGTGACCACATCTCCTCAGCAATCTTGATGATCTGAGCCGTTGTATGCTGTGTCTTGTAGATTTCATCCAAGACATGAACTTCCTCCTCAGGTGTTATCTGAGTGAGAAGTGCAGCGTACGGAGCCGCAGTACCTGGGTCGATCCAGATAGAAGTGCGAAGGAGTGGATTGTAGGTCTGTGGACGAACGTGAACCTCATTGGCGAACTCTGGAAAGACGAGCCCACCGTATGCGATGAACTTAGCCTCCCATTCCTGAGCGAATGCTTCAGGCGTTGTGTTCGTCTTTGCCTCAGCGATTTCTGCTTCTGGCAGAATGGGGTTCATCCTCGACGGAACTGTCCAGCTTTCCCACCAGGCATTATCGGGATTGTCTCGTTCCTGGCCCTTGTTGTAGAAGTCATGGAACCAGTTAAATCCACGAGGAGTAGATGAGAAGAGGGCTCGTCCCTGTCGATCTGCAAGAGCTGGTCGAATGTACTGATGCCAAGTCCGTTCCTTAAGACGAGCCGCTTCTGCGAGGACAACAAGATCGAGTCCTTCTCCAATCAGCTGGTCTGGGTTCTCTTCCGACCGGCACTCGATGTGAGAGCCATTCTCAAAGGCGATGAAACCTTCTCGCTCCGACTTCCGGCGGATTGGAATGAAACCCTGTTCCACAGCCAGGCGCCAGACAACGCGGAACTCTTTCTCCGCCAAGTCCATCGTAGGACCGACGATCCAAACCTGAGACCCAGGGATCACGCATTGTGCGAATGCTTCCCTACCGCCTAGAACTGATTTCCCAATCCGGCGACCACCGTTGAAAACACGGAACCTAGCCGTCGACCGGTGAATTTCCGCTTGGTAGGGAAAGGTCTTCAGGCCCGTAGCCCGGAAAATCGCCGCCATCCGTTCCGGAGTCAGGGCGGAAGAGCGCGGCGAGGATATTTTCATATCGGTTGTTAACATTCACGTCACCTTCAACCGTGATCGCCATCCCCTTGCCGCCGACGGTCACGCGGTCGAAGACGCGAAGCATGTCGAGCAGATCCATATCCTTAAGATCCTGACCGCTAGTTCGACGGTTCAGTTCTCGAAGGATCTTGCCCTTGATGCGTGAAGCCAGCAGTCCGCGAAGTTCATCGATGCGACTACGGAATTCTGGGTCGGTCCAGTACTTCTTAATCTGACGGGGGCTAACGCCAGCGTACCTAGCAGCCATCTTCTGCGTTGCGCCAACGGCTAGAGCCTGCGCTGCCATCTCCTGATGCGCCCGCATCGCCGCGTACCGCAACCGAGGGTTCTTCTCAAAACCTTCCTGGTAATCGTCCGCGGTTTTACCCGTAGGGTTCACCAGGCGAAGCCCCCGGTTAGTTGGCTCAAGACGATTACGAACCTGGGACGTCATATCCTGTGGTTCGATGATCATCAGGTCCTTGGATGGTGCCATGGTAACCTACTTCAACTGAGCATACAGGAGAACAGCGGCAACGATGATGAGACCCCAACTCGTAAGTGCCTGCCCGCGAGCTCGAACCTCATCAATCGCTGCCAAGATGATTGCAGCGACGAAAGCAACGATGTAGAGTGTTTCCATCTAAGTTTCTCCAATTGCAGGGAGCTGGTCGTGTAGATCTTCTACCTTAGAGTGGGTATCGTCGATCGTAGAAATAACTGCCTGCTGGGTCCCAACTTCTGTGGCTAGTTCTCGGGCACGATCAACGCCTTGACTGACCAGAGCTTCATTAAGGTCAGCAATCTTGAGATTTACGTTGTTTGCAACTTCAGCCGCTTCGTGGGCATCATCTCTAGCACCCTGACTGATTTCTGTGTT
>Ga0184628_10000852_pt1 | contig 15598 bp, 15 predicted proteins | sample PLM4_5_b1_FD_133149 | JGI IMG/M metagenome (GOLD analysis project Ga0184628, IMG submission 133149) | Groundwater sediment microbial communities from an aquifer in East River, Colorado, USA - PLM4_5_b1 | ecosystem: Environmental > Terrestrial > Soil > Riparian zone | place: USA: East River... | reverse complement strand
CTGGGCACTGTAAGCTCGAAGCTCCTGGGTGCGTTTAAAGCCATTAGTGTCTAGGTAACACTAGGGGTTTTCAATTGTCAATCGCGTGCTACTCTAACTCGATGGAACCCGATTCGATGGAGGTGTTGCCGGCAGCCGAAATTCGGGGCATAGTGCGGGTTCCAGGAGACAAATCCATCAGTCATCGGCTGGCAATGCTGGGCGGAATTGCCGATGGCACCACCACGATTCGCAATTTCGCCGAAAGCGCCGATTGTCAGAGTACGCTGGAATGCCTGAGGCGCCTCGGTGTGACAATCGTTCAGGATGGATCCACCGTTACGATCGATGGCCGCGGTCTTGATGGCCTTCAGCAATCGGTTCGCGAACTCGATGCCGGCAACTCCGGAACGACGGTTCGATTAATGTCGGGCATTCTTGCGGGTCAGCCATTCGAAACTACCTTTGTCGGCGACGCTTCCTTGTCCCGCCGTCCGATGCGGCGCGTGATGGAGCCACTTCGGCGATTTGGGGCAACCCTCTCGGCTCAAGACGACAACTACCTGCCGCTTCGAATTCGCGGAGGCAGCCTCATGCCAATTGACTACACGCTCCCCTTGGCAAGCGCCCAGGTGAAATCCGCAGTCCTGCTTGCCGGCATGTTCGCAAATGGAACTACCCGTGTGCGGGAACCCATGCCCAGCCGCAATCACACCGAATTGGCATTGAAGGAATTTGGCGCAAAAGTGCGGACTCAGGACGGAATGATCGAGATTGATGGTGGTGCCCGGCTAAAGGGTGGAACGTTCACGGTTCCCGGCGATATTTCCTCGGCCGCCTTTCTCATTGCAGCGGCCGCCACTCTGCCCGGATCGCGGCTTCGTCTGGTGGACGTCGGAATGAATGAAAGCCGAGCTGGTTTTGTATCCCTCCTTCAGGAGATGGGCGCCCGCATACGCGTCGAACCAAAGGCGCCCAGCGGCGGGGAACCGATAGCGGACATTCATGTGGAGGGTTCCGAGCTTTCTGGCATGGAAATAGCTGGCGCGTGGATTCCCAACGTCATTGATGAACTGCTCGTTCTTGCAGTTCTCGGAACGCGCACCCGTCAAGGCATACGCATTCGTGATGCTGCCGAACTTCGATCCAAGGAGAGCGATCGGATTCACGCAGCCGTGGCCAATTTGCGAATTCTGGGAGCCGAAGTGGACGAGTTTCCGGATGGGCTATTCGTGCATGGCGGACAGAGGCTGAAAGGGGGAACGGTGAAATCGTTCGATGATCACAGGATAGCGATGGCCTTCGCCGTTTCGGGTCTGTTTGCTGAGGGACCGGTAAGGATTCTCGGTGCGGATTGCGTCGGGATTTCCTTCCCGGGATTCTTTCGAACGTTGAACGAAATTTCTAACTAGCCGGTGATTCGATTGGGGGCGGCGGAGCTTTGATCAGGCGCACACGCATGATGCGGCGGCCAATCATCTGTTCGACGCGGAAGATATTGCCTTCGAACTCGATTTCCTCTCCTTCCCTTGGCAAGCTTCCTGTGCGGGTCAGCAGGAAACCCGCCAAAGTAACGTACTGAGCCGACTCTGGAACATTCAGCGACAGCCTTTCATTGAGTTCGCGAATCGATATGCCGCTGTCGATCAGGATGCTTCCGTCAGAATGCGGAACCATGAAGTCCACTTCGACATCGTGCTCATCCTGGATTTCACCCACTATCTGTTCAATCAGGTCTTCAATGGTGACGATTCCCTCAACGCCGCCGTGTTCGTCCACCACCACTCCCATGTGGGTCTGCGCGTTTTGAAGCATTCGAATGGAGTTGTTTAGTTTCGCAGTATCCGGAATGAAGACCGGTTTTCTCAGCAGCTGGGAAAGTCTAAACGTTTGAGGATGGTGCAGATACGGCATCAGGTCTTTTCCGTGCAGGATGCCAATGACGTTATCGAGGACTCCCTGGTAGACCGGGAAGCGTGTATATCGCGTCGTTTCGACGACCTGGAGGATTTCGGCCATCGGAGTGGAAATATCCAGCGCGGTGACTTCCGGCCTCGGCACCATCACATCCTTCACCTGGCGTTCGGAGAATTCCAGGACGCGCTCCAGCATCTTGACCTGGTCTTCCCGGTTACCCGCGGTTATCAGCGCCCGAAGTTCGCCATGGCTTGCGACGTCTGCCGGAGGTCTCGTGGATTCCTGAACATTCTTGTAAAAGACACCGGCAACCTTGATGCCCAATCGAGTGGCAGGGTACAAAATCTTCATACAGACCGCGATCGGTACGACGATCTTCAGGCTGATGCGTTCGGGATAGCGGGCTGCCAGCGCCTTGGGTCCTAATTCGCAGAAGAGCAGAATGAACAACGTCAGCACGACAGCTTCAATTCCGAGCGCAATTTCCACTCGTTCCGGATTGAGCACCAGGCGGGATACCAGCGCTGCCGAAACTGTTGCCGCTCCAATACTTGCGAAATTACTCCCAAGAAGAATGGTTGCCAGCAGATTTTCTGGAGCATCGAGCCAGTCCGCCAGTTCATTGGCCCGACGGTTACCGGAATTTGCCAGGTGCCGGATCTTGAATCGGTTGGTTGAGAAAATTGCAGTTTCAGCGAGGGAGAAAAATGCGGACAGGACGAAAAAGACGAGGAGCGTCAGGATGAAGAAAAGACTCGACATTGAAGTCGTGTCTAAGCGACCGGAACTTTGCCGCAGGCCTTCGTAACAGCCTTGTCGATTCGTTCTTCAATTTCCACTTCGGCTTTACCCATGACGGTGGAGATCTCGGAAATCAGAAGGAATCGTGCGCGATCCAGCATGCGCTTCTCGCGGAAAGACAGGGGTTTGACCTTGCTGAGGTATACCAGGTTCTTGAATACCTCGGCCACATGGAAGACGGAACCGGAGCGCATTCTCTCCGAGTTTTCCTTGAATCGGTCTTTCCAGTCGCGTGCGGAGAAGAAATCGCTGTTCGTCAGGTAGGTAATGAGCTGGTCGACATCTTTCCGTTCGATGATCTTGCGGAGGCCCACATCCCCTGCGTTTGCGGTGGGGACCATGACGAGAATGTCATTGGAACAAATTCGCAGTAGATAAAATCTTTCAAACTTACCCTGGACGAGACGATTCGAAATTTTTTCAATTATTCCAACACCATGGTTGGGATAGACGACCTTGTCACCGATTTCAAATGGATTCATATTGAGGTAGACGGCCCTGTTATTGTACGTGTGCCATCGTCCGAACGTCAAGCCAGTATTGCGTTTCAGGAAAGGGTCTATTTAGACAACTGTGCCTTTATACAGGAGGGTCCTTATCGTTCGAGCGTGCGCTATTGGGGATTTTGTCCTGAATCTTCCAGTATTGCGTGCGCTTGCGCTCGGGGACCCTCATGCCCGATTCACCCTGGTTGGATATCCGGAAATCCTGTCCGTGGCAACGGGCTTGATTCCGGTTGAAGCCATCCATTCCATTGAATCCCCGCCGTGGTCCAACCTATTTGCAGGACCGGTTCCCAACCTCGGCTTCGATACGGCCTGGGTCTGGATGAAGGAATCCGTAGTCGCCGATCACCTTCGCGAATCCGGCGTCGGTAAAGTTATCCATGCAGCAGCATTCCCTGAAAACGTTCATGCCTCCGAACACCTGCTGTCCACAGCAGGTCTCGCCCCACCCGATCTGCCGGATTTCTGGTTGGAGGGATCCAATCGCGTGATCATTCACCCCGGAAGCGGCAGTCCGTCCAAGTGCTGGCCCTGGTTTGAGGAACTCTCGAATCAGATTCCCAATTCTGTCGTCCTGCTTGGGCCCTGCGAAACGCAATTTCAGACAAGCCGCCCTCGTTGGGAAGGCCTTCGGCTTCAGAGTGTCGCCGAAGAGATACGTTCGTGCCGCGCTTTCATTGGCAACGATTCCGGAATCACACACCTTGCGGCATACTGGGGTTGCCCGACAATTGCGTTGTATGGTCCGACGGATCCGCGGATTTGGGGGCCGATCGGACGCCGAGTGACGATTCTTTGGAAGAATCCGATGAGCGAAATTTCTGTAGATGAGATCAGGAACCTTTTATGAGCAAGTCCAGGCCGGCGGATATGACGCCGGACGAATTCAAGCAGTGGGGACACCAGTTTATCGATTGGGTGGGCGAATATCTTGCGCATCCGGAACGGCTGAATGTCCTCTCGCAAATCGAACCCGGCGATATCCGCAGACAGCTTCCCGTTCTGCCGCCTCAACAGCCTGAGTCGATGAGCGAAGTGCTGAAGGACCTGGGAAATATCATCGTGCCCGGCCTCACCCATTGGAATCATCCGGATTTCTTCGCCTACTTTCCCAATACCGGATCGGGTCCGGGTATTCTCGGCGAACTTGTTTGCGCGGCGTTTAACGTCAATGGAATGGTATGGAGGACTGCTCCTGCAGCGACGGAGCTGGAGGAGCACGTCCTTGGCTGGTTGCGCGATCTGATCGGACTGTCCAAAACCTTTAAGGGCATCGTCCATGATACGGCATCGATCTCCACCTTCCACGCTCTGGTTGCCGCGCGGGAAACCATCCGCGAACGCAACGTGCGCGACGAAGGCATTGGTGGCCCGGACGCTCCAAGGCTGCGCATGTACGCTTCCGAGCAGGCCCATTCGTCCGTGGAAAAAGGAGCCATGGCAATCGGGATCGGCCGTCGAGGTCTGGTGAAGATCCCAACGGATCCTGAATTTCGAATGGATCCAGCCGCCCTGGACGCGGCGATTCGAAGGGATCTTGACGACGGCTGGCGTCCATTTTGTGTGGTGGCCACAGTAGGGACAACTTCGACGACCAGTGTCGATCCAGTGCCGGCAATTGCAGACATCTGCGAAAAGTATGGTCTGTGGCTTCACGTCGATGCTGCCTATGCCGGTTCTGCGGCAATCGTTCCTGAGTTTCAATACATTCTCGATGGGTGTGACCGGGCGGATTCGCTGGTGACCAACCCGCACAAGTGGTTGCTGACTCCGGTGGACTTCAGTGCATTCTATTGCCGCCGCCCAGACATCCTTAGGCGGGCTTTCAGCCTGACCGCGGAATATCTCACGACTGCCGAAGGCGAGGAAGTGACCAATGCAATGGATTACTCCCTGCAGCTCGGCCGCCGATTTCGCGCACTGAAATTCTGGATGGTGATCCGGTATTTCGGTGTGGATGGCCTCCGTGATGTAATTCGCGAGCATATCCGGCTGGGAAAACACTTTGCGTCGCTTGTGAAATTGGACAATCGATTTGAAATTGTTGCACCCGTTCCGTTCAGCTCCGTGTGCTTCCGCCTCAGGGGTGGTGATGCTGAGAACCAGTCGCTGATCGACCGCGTCAACGCGACGGGGAAGATATTTATTTCTCATACGCGATTGAATGAGAAGCTCACGATCCACTTTACGGTGGGGAACCTGCGAACCACCGAAGATCACGTCGACGCCGCATGGCAGCTAATTCAAGGTCTAGTCCGCAATCGTTAGTGAAGCCCCGGTGTTGTCCAAATTGGAATGGCGTTGCGGGCAAATCCCTTTCCTGAAGCGATAGGGTGGAGCATCAAGATAAGGTGGGCCGGGTGAGGGGTAAAGCGATTTTGGATCTGTACCCCTGAACTCGCCGCTGTTACTTCCCATCCCCAATCACTTCAGCAAACTTTCGTGCCGCCAGGTCGAGACGTGGACCCGGAACGAGCAAGTAGTCCTCACCCACGACGAAAACGTGCTGGTTCATCACTGCCGGCAGCTTCGCGAGTGCATTCCAGTCCTTCACGCGGCGTTGTGCTTCGCCCTCCGGCATTCCTGAAGGAAGCGTTTCGATGATGATTTCGGGGCCTCGTTCGACGATGGCTTCAATGGAAGGCTGCATCACTTCCTTGTCGACATCGCTGAAGACATTTACGCCTCCGGCAATCTCGATCAACTCATTCTGAAACGCATTTTTTCCAATACTATAGAGCGAACCGAGCACGCCGACTCCGCGGCTGTGCACCAGCAGTACTTTCGGATGGTGAGCCGGCGCGTGCTCCCGAATATCCGCGAAGGTTTTTCGAATACGCTGCTCGATTTCCTTTGCCCTGTCTTCGGCGCCCACGGTATGTCCCAATGCCATCATGTATTCCAGAGTCTCGGTAATGCTGCCGTGCGTAAATGGATAGATTCGGATGCCGAGTTCCTTCATTCGGTCTCGCAGGATGTCCTGGGAGCCATACGTAATCACGAGGTCGGGTTTGTATTCGATGATCTTTTCGACGTTTGGGTTCAGCAGGCCGCCGATTCTTGGTTTGTTTTCGGTCCCTGGCGGCAATTGGTCGTAGTCACCGACTGCGATGACGCGGTCTGCCAGTCCGAATGCAAAAAGCATTTCTGTGGCGCTGGGCACAACCGAAATGATCCGTTGTGGAATTTGCGGGGCCGGCGTCGATGGCGCATGCGATCCGCATGAGACCATCGCCAGCGACACGATGGATAGCATCGCGATCAAAAAGCGATTCACGAAATGTGGTCCTCTCCCTCGAAAGGTAATTCCTCCGGGAGGTTTCCTGACTTGACGACCTATTGCACATCGCAGATGTCGTCGAACAGTTGCGGGGCAGCAGCGGATTCAAACCGCTTTCCCTCATCGGAGTACGGTGGATTGTATTGCGGACAGAAGAAAATCCGTCTGCGGCGCGTATGATAGCATGCCGATTGAGGGGCTCCCTGATGGAACAGACGCAACCGCCGCCGCTACTGGACTACATTTCCCGTACTGAACTCGAATCCCGATGGGTCCGTGTTCGCCGCGAAATGAACTGCGACGCATTGCTCGTCATACAGAACGTTGATCTCTACTACCTGACCGGTACAACTCAGAATGGCGTCTTATGGTTTCCACGCGAGGGCGAGCCGTTGCTTGCGGTTCGGAAAAGCTTCGAGCGAGCAAAGACGGAATCGGCGCTTCACAACATCGTACCCTTGAAGAGCTATTCGGACTTGCCCGCCCTGATTCCGAAACCCGGAGCAACCATCGGGCTCGAATTCGATGTCCTACCGGTCTCCACGTATCAGCAGATCGCCAGGCAGTTTCCCAACAGCAAGCTCATCGACGCGTCAATGGTGATTCGCCTGGCGCGCGCCGTAAAGACACAGTACGAAATCGAATGCATCCATCACGCGGCCCGGCAGCTGGACGTCATGTTTGCGGACGTTGCGACTCAGTTGCGGGAAGGCATGGCGGAATACGAACTTTGTGCTCGCATTGAATTCGTGATGCGAATGGCGGGCCATCAGGGACTGACTCGTGTGCGGCGATTCAACATGGAGATGTTCTATGGAGCCGTCTCGTTTGGCGATACCGCGGCATACCCGCATGGATTCGACGGACCTGTCGGAGTGCGAGGGCGCTATACCGCAGTTCCGGCAATGGGCGGACTCAAGCGGCTCCGGCGTGGCGAGCCGGTCGTCATCGATGTGGTTGGAGGCTCTGCCGGCTATATTGCCGACGGTACCCGTATCTACTCGCTTGGTCCCGTTTCCGGTGAACTTCGCGATGCACACCGGTTTGTACTCGAACTCAACGAATGGATTGAAGGACAGCTGATGCCCGGGAAGATTCCCGGAGAGATATACGACGAGATTCTGCGCCGTGTTTCGAATACGCAATATGCGACTCGGTTCATGGGCATTGGCGATAATCAGGTAAGGTTTGTTGCGCACAGCGTAGGACTGGAGCTGGATGAGATTCCCGTGATCGCTCCGAAATACAGCGTTCCCTTCGAGGCAGGTAACGTCATGGCCGTTGAGCCCAAGATCTTCTTTGAAGGAATAGGAGGGATCGGCACGGAGAACACATACCTCATCACAAACCATGGTCCCGAACGTCTGATCCGGGCGCCGCAGGAAATTTATATCGTCTGATCGAGAAATCCCTCCCCGTTCGGAAGCGCGCTGACGTTCCGGTAAACGAATCCCAGCATCAGTGCATAGACAACCGCGTCGAAAACAAAGACCGAAGGAATGCTGAAGTGTTTTGCCAGCAATCCCGAAATCAAAGGCGCTGCCGCATTTCCGAGCGTGCTTGTGGATGCCAGCAGCGCAAATCAGGCGCCTCGATGTTCTTCAGGGATGAAGTGGTAACGGCGATCTGGTTCCTGCGCCATTGTTCCAGGCGCCGGAACAGATTCATGATTTCCCGAAGACTCGCAGCAGTCCGAGTATGGTTTTGGCGTCCTGAATGCGCCCGTCGTCGACCATGCGGAGGGCATCGGCGACCTTCACGACATCGACTTCAATTACTTCGTCCTCATCAGGATTGATCTGGGTCCGGGTAAGGCCCGTAGCTTCGTAGAGCCACATGTACTCGTTGGTGAAACCCGGTGTGGTCCAGAAACCGGCACGCTGGACAATGTTTGCGGCGTGATATCCGGTTTCCTCTTCGAGTTCGCGACGGGCCGCATCCAGCGGGTCTTCGCCGGGATCGAGGCCACCTGCCGGAATTTCAAGAAGTTCGCCGCCAGTGGAGTGGCGGTACTGACGGACAAGCAGCACTTCGTTGTCGGTCGGCCGCGCCACGATACAGACGGCCCCGGGATGGACGACGATCTCGCGCGTGGCTTCGTGTCCGGCCGGCTCGATGACGCGATCGACCCGAACCTTGATGTGGCCGCCATTGAAGACGATCTCCCGATTCAAAACTTTCGGATTCTCCATGTTCAGAGCTTCTCCAGAATTGCCTTCAGAGCTTTCATGAATTTGTCGATTTGCTTCGTCGTAATCACGAATGGAGGGAGAAACCGAAGAACCGTATCGTGAGTACAGTTGATGATGAATCCCTTTTCGAGTAACAGCTTCACGATGTCTTTACCGGGAACCTTCAAGTCAACGGCAAGCATCAAACCTCGTCCCCGGACTTCCTTCACGACATTCAGATGCTGAAGCTCATCGAGACGGCTTTTAAAGTACGCACCCGTAGCGCGGACGTATTCCATCAGATTGTCGTCCTCGATAATCTTGAAATACTCCAGGCTGGCCCGGCACGCCAGCGGACCTCCACCAAATGTTGTTCCATGCTCTCCGGGGTTGATTGCGGACGCGACTCTTTCCTTCAGCAGTACTGTCCCCAATGGAATCCCCAGCCCGAGAGGTTTGGCGCATGCCACCAGATCCGGGAGGAGTTCCTTTTCGTTCTTGCCGATGAATTGGTGGAACGCAAACCATTCTCCCGTGCGGCCCAATCCGCATTGAATTTCGTCCGCGATCAGCAGGGCTCCGCGTTCGGAGGTAAGGGCCCGTGCAGCACGATAGAACTCCTCCGAAATCGGGCGGACTCCGCCTTCACCCTGAACCGTTTCGATCAGAAGCGCGCAGACATCATCGGTGAGCTTTCGTTCAAGATCGGCAGCATCGTTGAATTTGACGAATTCAAATCCGGGTAACAGGGGTTCAAAGGGTTCCCTGTATTTCGCCGTGGACGTCGCCGACAACGCACCGTATGTTCTTCCGTGGAACGAATTTTCGAGCGCGAGAATTCGGAATTTTCTTTTGTCGCCCGTATTCCCGGCCCGTCCTCCCCATGCGCGTGCAAACTTCAGACAAGCTTCTATGGATTCGGTACCGCTGTTGGTGAAGAATGCGCGATCCAGTCCGGAAATGGTACAGAGCTTCTCCGCCAGACGGCCCTGATATTCGTGATAGAAGAGATTGGAAATGTGCAGCGGCCGCTTGATTTGCTTGCGCAACATCTGTTTCACGCGAGGGTGGTTGTAGCCCAGAGCGTTCACGCCGATACCAGCCAGCAGATCCAGATATCGATTGTTCGAACGGTCGATGAGCATGGCGCCATTTCCGCGTTCGATCAGGACGTCGTACCGTGCATAGGTCCCCAGAACGTACTTGCTTTCAAGTTCTTTTACGTGTGGTAGTTGCATGAGTTGAAAAGATTAGCATATCCTCGGAACTCACATCGACATCGGTCAAACATCTGGAGGGACTCATGCTTAAGGAATTCAAAGAATTCGCACTGCGGGGCAACGTGCTGGATCTCGCAGTTGGCGTCATTATTGGCGCAGCTTTTGGAGCGGTCGTTGTATCGCTGGTTGGAGACATCATCATGCCACCAATCGGAATGCTGATGGGTGGCCTGGATTTCAAGGACCTCTTTTATCCGCTGGACGGAAAGGTTTATCAGAGCCTTGACATTGCGAAGAAGGCTGGAGCTCCGGTCATCGCCTATGGCAGTTTCATCAATTCCGTCGTCAACTTCCTGATTGTCGCTTTCGCCATTTTCCTTTTGGTGAAGCAGGTGAATCGCTTCAAGAAGCCGGTCGTGGTGCCTCCCGGTCCACCGACCAAGGATTGCCAGTTTTGCGGAATGAGCATTCCCATAAAAGCGATTCGTTGCCCCCAATGCACGTCGGACCTCAAGTCGGCCTGAATTCCTTCTGAGATCGCAACGCGAAACCTCATAACTTAATTGAGAAGGACGACAATGATTATTCGACCTGTAAAAGTTGTGTCTGCAACTCTAACCTGTTTGTTCTTTTTCTCCAGCTTTGCCTTTGCCCAGGCGCCGGCACCCGCTCCGGCAGCGGCCCCGGCCCCGGCTCGTGAGTACTCGGGAAGTTTCGGAGGTGGGATCACGCTGACCGGCGGCAATTCCGAAACGAGAAACTACAATCTTGCGTACTCGCATATCCATGAGCGCAAGAACGGGAACACGGATAAGATCACGGCGCTTTATCTTCGGGGGAAGCAGAACGATGTTCTCACCCTGGATCGCGCATCCGTCATATTTCGAGACGAATACAAACTGTCCAGGCGGGTCTTCCTGTTTGGTGAAGTCAGCTACCTTCACGATCCATTTCGGGACATCAACTATTACGTCGCGCCAGTGGGCGGAATCGGTTACAAGTTCGTGGATAACGACCGGACAAAGCTGCAATTCAGCGGAGGCGCCGGAGGAACCTGGGAGAGAAACTCCTATGTGCCCGTGAAGAGTTCCGGAGCCGTAAACGCCGGGCAGAATTTCTCACAGAAGATTTCCACGTCTTCAGAGTTTACAGAGACCGTGGCAGCATTCTGGAATACGAACGACTTTTCGGATTCATTGACGGCTTTTTCCGCGGGCATCACGACGTCGATCAGCAAGCAATTCGAATTGAAGGTGGAATTTCGGGACAGCTACAAAAACAGGCCTCCAAATCCCGCCGTCAAGAAGAATGACACAGCACTTGTGATCACGTTTCTTTTGAAATACTGACTTCGTATCCCGGGCGAGGAGCTCAGCCTGGGCGCAATAGTTCGATCAATCGCGCGCGAGCGGTCAGCAGCCCTTTGTAGCTCGCGACGGAGTCGGGAATGGTTTGTAATGCGCGGGTCAGCCCGGAAGCAAAATCCAGGTTCAAGCGAAGCCGCTCCAACGGTTCGATAATGAGCCGAATGCCGAAAAGAATGCCGTTGGTTCGAGGCATAGCCACCAGCGATTGATATTCCACTCGAAACCAGACTTCGTTCAACTCGACGGATGCGTCCAAACGGGGCAGCCGGCGATTCGGATGCTGATTCAGTTCCTGCGTCCGGCTCAACCCCCAATTGATGCGTTCCCATGAAATACCGGGTTTCATTCTTGCGAGGAACTGCTTCACCGGGTTTGCGAATTGCGCATTAAATGTGGGGACGGGGGTGTGAATTGCATCCAGGGGCCGTCCCAGTTTCTGTTCAAAGCTCCACGAAGAAGGAAAGCAAACGCATCCACCGACAAGTTCGGGCTGAGAATTCTCTACTGTACGAAGAAATAGCAGGTCCGGTTCCCACAAGCGCCCGAGCGCGACACAGGTTTCGATTGGAGTGGTTTGTCTGGATACCGGAATGTCGAGGCTTCCTGCAAGTTCTACGACTTCCTCAAGGATGGACTCCCCGGCCGTAAGTACCGCTGCGCATTCTCCGGCATTGTGGTCCAGCCATTTCCGACGCTCGGCAAGAATGGTTCCGCCGTTGGATGTGTTGGCGAAGAATTCGCGAATATCACCACGCCGAAACCGCATATGAAACCCGAAGCTGCCGTCAGGAAAGATATCGTCGGTAGTGTATGGAAGATCCCGAAGGTTCACGGGGCACTCACCAGGCTAAGAGTCTGAAGCGAGTGTGACGGGTCACTTCCGGTTTTGCAAGACAACATCCCTCTCATTATTTTTGAAAAACCGGCAGGGGCGAAGTATAGTGCAGCATTATGAAACGCAGAGAATTCCTTTCAAGTGTCGCGGCACCTTTGGCAATGATGCCCCTGGCTTCCAGACTGTCCGCACAGGCGGCGCAGACAGCGCCTGCGGCATCTCGCCCGGTCCGCCTGAAACAGAGTGTCATGAGTACCGTATGGGGAAATTCCACCCCCATGTTTGAAGACAAATGCAAGGTTCTGTCACGCATCGGTTTCAAGGGTATCGATCTGCCCACCGCAGCACAGATTCCGATTATGCAGCAATACGGTTTGGCGCCGACAATGATGACGGGAACCGGCACGACAATGCAGAACGGTTTCATTCGAAAAGAAATGCACGACATGATCGAGGCCGAGTGTCACAAGGGCATCGATAGCCTCGCCAGTCTCGGCTGCCCGATTCTGATTGGGTTCGCAGGGGAACGGCGTGGGATGTCGTATGAAGAAGCCGCCGACAACACCGTTGCAATCTTCAACAGGGTAAAGGCGCACGCCGAGCAAAAGAAAGTGACGCTCTCCATCGAAATCACGAACGCCAAGGTTGTCGCGGATCAGCGTGTGGACCAGACCTTCAGCCACGTGGCCTGGGGTTTCGACGTTTGCAAGAGGGTCAATTCACCTTATGTCCGCATCGTTTATGACATTTACCACGTTCAAATCGCCGATGGCGATGTGGTTCGCGGTTTGCGAGACAACACGGACAAGATCTGCCACTACCATGTCGCCGGCGTCCCTGGGCGGAACGAAATCGATGAGACGCAGGAACTCAATTACCGATTCATCGCGCAGGCGATCGTGGATACCGGCTATACCGGATTCATTGCCCACGAGTACAGGCCAAGTGCTGGCAAGGATCCTATCCAGGATCTGGAAAAGGCTTTTGCAATCCTGAACGTGTAAAAAGCCAACTCCGGTTGTAGCCTTGTATCCATGCCGAACATCGTTCGCGGTACATGTCACGCGATCCTGGCTTATGATATCGCGTTCTCCGTCGATCTGAACGAAGCCGAACGCCGCATCAAGGACGTCAAGCAGCGGGAAACGATCAAACACAAGCGGCGCGCTCCCCAGTACTTCCAGTATCAGCCGCCTCCTTTGCGCGTCACACATGAAGTGGAGAGTCTTTCCATCGGGAAATTCCTGACGAATCCCGGGGTGGACGTGATTCTTTATGATTTTGGCGGCGCATCCGTCGTTTACAACATTCCCCTGGCTGGTCCTCTTTCGAACCTGCTCGCGCTGAGTCACGATCTGTATGAGAATCCAATTCTCCTCGAAGACTCGCGGCGACGCGTTGAGCAGATTCTGGCGGTAATCGACGGGGCCGTTTCCAAGCCGAACGTTTCAAAATTCGTAGAAGATTACGCCATCTATCAGATCGATGGATTGAGCCCGCCGTCTGCTGTTTCGGAAATCGTTACCGAGCACCGGCAGACACTGGCACAGACACTTCGGGCGGAAACCCGCGAACTCTCCGAAGATGAAGTCGGCGATGCGATGTCGTGCCGGATATCGTTTGGCCGGGATGACCTTACTGTAGTCGATTGGAACTCGGCGATCGTGATTGATCCCGAGGCTGAGGACATCATCGCGATTCTCGAATTTGCGAATGTCGAGCTGATGGAAATGCGAAATCTGGATTACCGGCTGGATAGCGCGCTGACGCTGGCCTATGAAACGCTGTCAAAGCGGCCATGGCGCCGATTCCCATTCGGTTCCGATCCGGCGCAGCTCCAACGCGTCGCGCAATGGCAGGTCGATTCCGCCATTCTCTTCGAAGGCGTGAATAATGCGCTCAAGCTTGTTGGAGACCAATATCTGGCGCGTCTTTATCGAGCCGCCGCGGACCGTTTTCACATGGTGGAGTGGGACGCGACGATCATTCGGAAGCTGGAGACGCTGGACGGAATCTACGGCAAGATCTCCGATCTGGTGACTGCACGCCGCATGGAATTGCTGGAATGGATCGTTATTGCCCTGATCGCCGTCGAAATAGTCATGCCATTCTTCAGCCGACTGTTCGGTAAATGAATTGATTGTTGTTGGCGTTACGGTGGCGCGATTGTGCTTCCTATGCGCTCAAGGTCGTTGGATAAGTTCCAGACGGTTACCCGCTGGATCGATCGCCATGCCGATGACGATGCCGGTGTTTCCGTATGGACGCGCATCGCCGTCCATGGACCCGCCGGCGGCCTTGATGGCCGCGACCGTCGCGGTCATGTCCTTCACGTTGAGGATCACATGTGGGATCGGGTCCTTCAGTTCGTCGGAGTCGCGATGCATGATCACGATAGGCTCGCTCTTGTTGGCCTTTGCGGCTTCGACTGTTGCGCCGAAATTCACGAAGATTTCCGGGCCGCCCGCTGCGTTGATTCGATTCACTTCCTGCATGCCGAACGCGGCCTGGTAGAACTTCGCCAGCGCAACGGTATCTTTCGCGCCGACGCGCACCGAGTTCAGCGTCACCTGCGCGTGTGCGGCGCTTGCGAGCAGCAGTGCGGCGCAGACAGCGATCGTAGTCGTGCAGATATTTTTCATCGAAGTCTCCAGTAGCGTGTTTGATTGGCAAAGACTGCCGGGCGACTATAAAACATGTTTCCGCCGTGGTCACAGCTATTTTAAAGAGGTCGAGTTCAATTAGTTTGCCGCGGAATGGAATCCTCAAATAGTATGAGCGCGGCAGAACCGAAAACATCGTTTGATCAGGAAGGTGCAATGTGACGGCATCGGCAAATCGCTGGAAAATGTGGGTCGCGGTCCTGGCAGTTGTGGTGAGCGTGGGTGTTGCGAAAGTAATGCTTGCCCACAAAGGACTGCTGGCGCTGCAGAATGATCCGAAACAATGGGTCATGCCCAACGGCAACTACTCCGGTTGGAACTATAGCGGGCTCGACCAGATCAACCTTGCCAACGTCCGGAACCTCACGATGGCCTGGAGCTTCCAGCTCGGCATTCTGGACGCGCATGAAGCTTCTCCTCTGGTGATCGGCAATACCATGTATATCGTCACGCCGAAACCCAATTACGTTTATGCGCTCGATCTCACGCGGGACGGCGTCATCAAATGGGAATTCCGGCCGGAGATGCCCCAGATGGAAGCCGCGATCAAGGCCGCATGTTGCGGGGCACAAACGCGAGGACTGGCATACGCAGACGGCAAGATCTTTTACAGCACTTTGGACGGTCAGGTCTTCGCGCTGAACGCCGAGAACGGGAAAGTCGTCTGGCGCGCCGAGACCGCCAATCTCGCGGCTGGTGAAACCGTGAGCGCGATGCCGCTTGTGGTGGGCGACAAAGTGATCATTGGCGTGATGGGTGGAGAACGCGGAGTCCGCGGCCATATCACAGCGTTCAACATCGAAACAGGCAGCATGCGCTGGCGCTATTACAGCATGGGCCCAAACAACGAAGTCGGCAT
>Ga0184628_10000850_pt1 | contig 15621 bp, 8 predicted proteins | sample PLM4_5_b1_FD_133149 | JGI IMG/M metagenome (GOLD analysis project Ga0184628, IMG submission 133149) | Groundwater sediment microbial communities from an aquifer in East River, Colorado, USA - PLM4_5_b1 | ecosystem: Environmental > Terrestrial > Soil > Riparian zone | place: USA: East River... | reverse complement strand
CGCGGTGCGCCCTTCGTTGTTGGCGTGGTTGGCGTCAAGACCGAGGTCCAGCAGTATCTTCACCGCAGCCAGATTGTGGGCGGGAGAACGCTCGTAGGTGACGCCATCCACCCAACCGATGCCGCCAGCTACGGTCAGCGCCGAGTCGCCGTTGGCGCTCACGGCCTTGGGATCGGCGCCGTGCTTGAGCAGCAGCGCCATCAGGTCGGTGTCGCTCGACTGCGCGGCGCGAATGAACGGGGTCGCCCCGTCTTCGAAGAACCACTGCATCGTGAAGATGGTGCGCGTGAGCGTGTTGTCCTTCACTCGCAGGTTCGGATTGGCGCCTTTGACGAGCAATGCTTCGATCAGCTCGAGGTGATCGAGATCCGGCTTCGGCACCGGATAGTCGCCGCCCTCGATGTTGCGGTTGTCCACCGCGAGATAGAGAGGTGTCCAGCCGCCCTTGTTCGCCAGGTTGGGATTGGCGCCGCGGTCGAGCAGCAGCCTGGCCAGCTGGTAGTTGCGGTTGTTGACCGCGGTCAGCAGCGGCGTCCAGCCGTACTCGGTGGTCTGGTTGATGTCGGCGCCGGCGTCGAGCAGCGTGCGTGCCGAGGCGATGTCGCCCTCGCGCGCGGCGAACGTCAGCGCCGTGAGGCCACCACCGCCGCTCCCGACGAGGCCAGCCACGACGACCTCGCTGTCGTCGTCGGGTGGCGCGGCAGCGGCAGCCGCCGCCGGGGCTGCAGATCCCCCGCCCCTCGCGCCGGCACCCGCCGCAGCGGCTGGCGCCGCATTGCCGGCGCCGCCGGTGCGTGCGCCGGCACCACCGCCACGGGCGCGATCCGGCGTGAACGCGTTGCGCGACGCGCCGAGATCCACCCCGTTCTCGTACTCCCACTCGAGCTGTTCTTCGTAGGTGCGCCCGGCGGCCTTGGCACGTACGTGGCGCTTCTGCGCTTCCTCGACCGCGCGCGTGTTGACGCGCTGCGCCATGTAGTTGCGCGGCAGACCGGCAGCGCCCGACTTGGCGGCGTAGTCGGCACCGGAGGCGAGCAACACCTCGACGGCTTCCGGATGGCGCTGCTCGACGGCCCACATCAGTGCCGTCGTCCCGCGCAGCCGTTCCTTGGCGTTGACATCGGCACCGGCTTCGACGAGGAGCTTCACGGCCTGCGGCCGCCCGTTGCGCGCCGCATACATCAGCATCGTCTCGCCGTTCGGCCCGACGGCCTTCGCATCCGCGCCGGCTTTCACGAGGCGATCGATGAGCGGGGCGCTGCCGTAGAACGCGGCCATCGCCAGCGGCGACATGCCGGCGCGGTTGACGACGTTGGGCTTGGCGCCGGCGCGCAGGAGCGCCTCGGCGGCTTCGAGGTCGTCGTGGTACACGGCCCAGTGCAGCGCCGTGGCGCCATCGCGTTGCGGCGCGTTGACGTCGGCCTTCGTTTTCAGCAGCGCCTGCAGCGCGGCGTGGTCGCGGTGCATGACCGCGTCGGCCACGTCACTTCCGGCGCCGCGCAGGCCGGCGGCGAGAACCGTGACGATCAGGAGACAGGCGCCCAGCGCCCAGGTCGGGTTTCGCATATCGAAGGATTGTTCGGGGCCCCGTCGCCGATCATAACCCCTCAGCCACCTGACGCCCCGCCGAAGGCGGGGCAATTGGATAGTGTCCCAGGCTCACTCGGGAGCAAACGCCAGCACGACGTTCCCCGGTGCCCCTCCGTCGACGGTGTAGCCGGAATTGACGAACACCATGCCGCCGCCAATCACCGGACCTGGACCGTCGAGCGACCCGCCGCGCGCCGGGACGCCGTTGACGGTCTCGAAGGTGCGCACGGTGTCGTAGTCCCAGACCACGGCTCCGGTCGAGGCGGCGTACGCACGCACATGGCCGTCGAGCGACCCGGCCAACGCGACGCCCGGCAAGGCGCTCACCGCACCGGACTGTGCCGGGCTGCAGCGTGGCCGCGCATCGCACGGCACCGGCGGCGTGTGCCAGACGCGGGCGCCGTCGGCCAAGCGCAGCGCGAACATGCCGCCGCCGCGGTTGCGGTCGGCGTCGGTGAACTGCGTGTAGCTCAGCATGATCCGTCCCAGGTCCGACAGCGCCACGTACACGTTGCTGCTGTCGGCCGCCGATCCCCATTGCACCCCGCCCATCGACCCGCCTTCGCCGACGCGCGTCTCCCACAACCGCGCGCCGTCGCGATCCGGATCGACCGCGTAGACGTTGCCCGACTTGTGGCCAGCGACGAGCGCTCGGCGGCCGTTGCCGAGCGCGACGAGAATCGGCGAGGCCGCAAAGTCGAAGTCCGGCCCCTTGGCCTCGGGGCAATTCGTCTTGTCCTCGAGGCGGCACGCCGACGTGTAGGCGTCGCGCGCCGTCACCTGGTGCGTCCACAAAATGCGGCCGGTGTCGAGATCCAAGGCCATGAACGCGTCGCTCGTCGCCGTCGGCGGGTCGCTGTAGTTGTTGCCCGTCGTGACGTAGAGCGCGCGCCGCACCGGATCGACCACCGGGCTGGACCAGATGGGCGCCCCCGACGGCCCCCACAACTGCACCCCCTTCGCGTTCTTGCGTACCGGGCGCGGCTCGTCCGGAATCGTGTAGCTCTTCCAGATTTGGCGCCCGGTCGCAGCGTCGAGCGCCACGACGCTGCCGCGGAACTTGCAGCATTCGTAGTCCGTCAGCGACCCGACGCCTTCCTCGCTGGACGAAACCGGGACGTAGAGCCGGCCCTCGTGCAGGATGGGTGAACCGGTCAGCCGGGCCGAGGGGTAGGTTTCCGCGGCCACCTTCCAGACGAGCGCGCCGGTGGCCGCGTCCACGGCGTAGGCATTGCCGCGCGCGTCGCCGAAGAACGCGCCGTAGCGGCCCGGCGCGCCGAGCGGCCCGACGCTGATGGCCGTGCGCACGATCGCACCGGCGCCGAACGCCCAGTACACGCACCCGGTTCGCGCGTCGAGCGAGTACACGTTGCCAGCGATGCTGCCGAAGAACAGCCGGCCACCCGCGAGCGTCATGCCGGCCCACGACTGGACGTCACCGGGCAGACCGAACGCCCATTTCAGTTTCAGCCGCGGCACGTCGGCGGCCGAGAGGCCGGCACCCGGCGCCGCCTGGAAGCGGGTGTTCGAGGCGTTCTGGCCGAAGCCGTTCCAGACCGGCCCCGCGGGCGTCATCGTGAACGTACCGCGGCCCGCGGTGCACATCGCCTTGGCCGCCGGTGCGAGCGAGAACGGCGTGCCGAAACTGCGCCCGCTGGCGAACTCGGCGATCGCGCGCCGCTCCTGTGCCGTGCGCAGTTGCGTCATCGCCACCATGGGTCCGGCCTCGAGCGCCTCGAGGATCCGCTGCGGGCTCATGGCCCGCAGCGCCTCACGCGAGGGCGCGCGATCGACGGCCGTGTCGTGACACGACGAACACATTTCTTTGTAGAGGGCGGCGCCGTCCTGAGCCGCAGCGGCGCACGGCAGGGCCAACCCGATCAGAGCCACGAACGTCGGCAACAGATGCTTCACAGGGTTCCTTGGCAAGTGGCCATAGCTTACGCGCGGGAGGCCAAAGTCGTATCGGGCCGCGGGTGAGTCGTTCGTGGCCGCGGAGTAGTCTCACGTGGCCGCGGGTCTTCAGACCCGCCTCACGTGACGAGCGAGCTCGGCGCGCGTCAGCCGCCGCTCGAGAGGCCGCCGTGCATCCGGCGGCCGGCCTGAATCAGGCTTTGAAATCGTGCGTCTCGACGAACGGGATCCAGCAGGGGGTCGCGCTCGAACCACGGATAACACGGAAACCCCGTGGCCACTGCCCGCTCCAGCCAGCGGATGCTCTCGTCGGTCTGGCCGAGCTGTGCAAACGTGGCGCCGAGGCTGTAGGCCACGTGATGGTCCATGTACGAACCGCGCGCAATCGCGGTCGCGCGCGTGCGCGCGCGATCGCGCAGGCCAGCAGCCGCCTCGATGGACGCGAGCGACGCCTGGGCGCGAACGTCAAGTTGACCGCCGCGTTTCACCGAGGCGAGCATCTCCTGCGCGCCAGCCACGTCGCCGGTGTAGTAGCGGGCCAGTCCCAGATAGTGCCGAATCACTGGCGCATCCGTCTGCTGGAGCAGATCGGTGGCCTGCCTGGCCGCGGCAGCGTAGTGCCCGTCGAACAGCTGCACGACGACTTCGAGCCGTGCGCTCTCGACGTTCGGCGACGGGTTCAGCGCACGTGCGAGCCGCGCTTCTTCTCGCGCCAGATCGAAAAGGCCGAGGTGGTAGAAGGCGCGCATGCGCACGACGTGCGCGAGATCGAGCGAGGGGTCGAGCGCAAGCGCCGCCGCCGAGCCGGTGAGCACGGCTTTCCAGTTGAATGCTCCGTACAGGGTCCCCGCTGCGCTCGCAATCGCCAGACGCGCATCGGCCAGTGACGGGTCCTGCTCGAGGGCGCGACGCGCTTCCTCGTCGGCTTTCTTGCCCCACTTCAGCGCGTCGGCCTCGTACGCGTACCGCACGCTGAACCACGCGGCCCCCGTCGCGAGACCCGCACGCGCCAGCGCGTAGTGGTCGTCGAGTGCCAGCGCCTGCTCGAAATACGACAGGGCCTCCCGCATGTTCGCTTCGGTGTAGTTGACGAGCAGCACACGGCCGCGAAGATACAAATCATATGCGGCGGGATTCTGCGTATAGCGCACGTGCAGGCGCGCACGCTCGGGCGGCGACAGCTCCAGGCGCAACGCCTGGGTAATCTGCTCGGCGATGTGCGTCTGCACCTCGAGCAATCCCCCACGGGGCTCGTCGTAGCTTCGACCCCACACGGCGACGCCGTCGGCCCGCACCAGCTGCACGCTGATACGGTAGATGTGCTCCGCCGGCTGGACTGTCCCGAGCAGGAGGTACTGCACGCCCAGAGCGGTTGCGACGCGCACGGGGTCGGATTGCGCATCCTTATAGGGAATCACGGCGGTCGTAGGACGCAACCCGATCTGCGGGATATTGGCCAGCCGTGTCGTGATCGCGTCGGCGATGCCAACGCCAATGTACGACGCATCCTGACTCCCCGATCCGTCGAGCACCCGCAGCGGCAGAATGGCCAGGTGCGGCGTGCCGGTGCCTGACGTCTCCGAAGTGAAAGTGGCCGTGCCCGCCTCGCGCTCGACAATCCAGGCGCCTGCGGCTACCGCCAGCACGAGGAACGCCGCCGCCCAACGAAAGCTGTGCGGGCGCGGGAGCGGCGGGCGCGGGAGAGGGGCGGCTGGCAGCGCCGCTTCCTGGGTGGCCGCCACCGACCCGTCGGCGGCGGGGGGCGTGGTCTGCACCACCGCCACAGGCGCAATGAACCGGTAGCCGCGCCGTGCCAGCGTCTCGACGAACTCGGGGGCTTCTGCCGAATCCCCGAGCGCCTGGCGAACCTTCTTGATCGCGGTATTCAGCCCGTGCTCGAAGTCAACGAACGTGTCGCTCTTCCACAGCCGTTCGCGCAGCTCTTCCCGTGTGGCGATCTCGCCGGGCCGCTCGAGCAGCGTCGCCAGCAGCTGGCGCGGCTGTTCCTGCAGCCGGACGCGCTCGCCCAACCGGTAGAGCTCTCCGGCGGCGACGTCGAACTCGAAACGCCCGAACAGAAGGCGCGGGCGGGGCCCTTGACTGTTCATGGCAAAGGCGGAAGTCGCACGGAGTGTAAGCTCTGCGGCCGGGGCCGGTCAATGGACCGCCAGGCCCGCTCCATGGCGTGAAAAAACGTCACGGGTCCCTCCGAGGTGACGAGTTCACCACCAGTTCACCCGAAGTTCACCCGCGGTGCATGGCTTCCCTCCAGCCAGTCCGCTTAAGGTCGGCGGTGCATCCATCAACGGCAGAAGCTCGGAAGAGTCAGGAGGAGGTCATGACGAGGAACTCTCGCGCGCGGGCGTTCGCCGCGGTTCTGACCGGAGGCGTCGTGGTTGGCTCGTTCGTGCTGGCGAGCGGAGGCGACCAGCGCCCGGTGAACGGCACAATCTGGGCCGCCAACCGCGGCAGTCATACCATCCGGGGCTTCGACGCCGACACCGGGGCGGAGACTCACACGATCGCGATGGCGCCCGCCTCCCAGCCCGGCGACCTCGCCTATGCCAAAGGCAAGCTCTACGTCACGGAAGAGTTCGGGACGCCACCGGCAATCGCGATCGTCGATCCCGAGGCCGGGACCGTCGTCGACCGGATCTACTTCCCGGCAAACTCACGCCCGCATCATGCGCACGCGAGCGAGTCGGGCAACCTCATCGCGGTAGGGCTCTACGGGACCGACATGGTTGCAGTCGTCGACACCCATGACGACTCGTTGCTCGGCCCGTGGGATACGAACCCGCTCACCACGAACGGCCGGGTACACGCGGGCGTGTTCTCGACGGACGGCCGCACGCTGTACGTGACGAGCGACGCCTCGAACGAAGTGATCGCACTCGATCCGCGCACCGGGGACGTGCACTGGCGGATGACGGTGCCGGGCGCCCACGAGCTCGCGGTGACCCACAACGGGAAGACCGCCTACGTGAGCCGGCGAACCGCCAACCAGCTGGCCGTGATCGACCTAGAGCACCAGACGTTCCAGGACGTGCTCGGGCTGCCGCTGCCCGACTCCTTGCGGCTGGCGGCCAACGAGCGCCTGCTGACGGTCGGTCTTCGCACGCTGCCGGCACGGTTGGCCGTCGTGGACACCAGCACGTTCGACGCGCAGCTCGTCGACCTTGCGCCCGGCGAGGCAACAACCCTCGGCGCCCATCAATGGACCTCGCCGAGCGGGCGCTATACGTTTGCGGCGTTCGAAGGCGGACCGAATCCCGGCGTGGCTGTGATCGATCACCACGCGGGAAACGTGGTGGTGCAGAGATGGAGCTACCCCGGACGGCCGCACGGCGTCGACCACGTGCTTCCGTAGCCGAGACGGCAACGGCTTACGGCAGCGCCTCGGCGCGGTCGGCCGGTGCCGGCGAGCGCTCGCGAAGGAATGCGGCGATGTCGGCGCTGTGCTCCTTGGCGCGCAGGACCGACTCCAACGCCGTCCGGCCCTGCTTGTTGCGAACATCCAGGCGCGCACCGCGCTCGACCAGGAACTTCACGAGAGCCAGCGACCCCGCGGCGGTGCCGGACTCGGCGAAGTTGGTCGTGGCGGCGACGTGCACGGCGGTATCGCCCGCTGCGTTCACCGCGTTGAGGTCCGCTCCCTGCTCGAGGCTGAAGGCAATCGCGTCGCGCGCCATGGCCTCGGTGCCGCCGATCGGTCCGCGGTAGCCCAGACCCGCCGCGAGGAGGAGCGGCGAGTTGCCGTTGTCCTGCGTGAGCGACGGATCCGCGCCGCCCGCCAGCAGGATCTTCATCAGCCGCACGTCGCCGGCTCGCGCCGCCCGCATGTACGGCGTCGCACCTGTGCCCAGCTTCCCGTCGCCGCCCGTATACACCCGCTTCAGCACCCGCGTGGTCAGCCGCGCGTTGGGGTTGGCGCCGTGCGCCAGCAGCGCCTTGACCATCTCCACGCTGCCAGCGATCGTTGCCGGCGGCGGATCGGGCCGGCCGAATCCGAGCTGCATGGTGTGCAGATCCACGGCCGCGTACAGCGGCGTCATGCCGGTGCGGTCGGCAATGTTCGGGTTCGCGCCACGCTCCAGCAGCACCAGGGCCACGCGAGCGTGGCCGTTGATGACCGCGAGCGAGAGCGCCGTGGCGCCGTCTGGATCGGTCGCGTTCAGGTCGGCACCGGTATCGGCCAGCGCCGCCACCGCCTCCCCCGCGCCTTCACGGGCGGCATACATGAGCGCCGTCCAGCCGCCCTTTGGCAGCACCGTCTGGCCGACGTACGAGATCCCCTCCTCGAGCGCGTCGCCGATGACACCAGGCGGCGTGTGCGGAAACGCCGTGAGCGCGGCCCGGGCGTTGACCGCGGCGCCGCCACGGGCGAGCGCGCGAACCGCGTCGGCGCGATTGTCGAGCGCCGCCCACATCAACGCCGTGGCGCCCGTCCGGGCGTCGGCGGCATCCACCGTCGCGCCGTGGCGCAGCAGCGTGTCCACGGCATCGGCGCGGCCGGCGCGGGCCGCGAGCATCAGCGCGGTCTGCCCGTCGCGCAGCGCGGCGTCGGCGGCGGCGAGTGTCGCGCCGCCTTCGAAAAGCAGATTCAGCACGGCCGCATTGCCGCTGCGGGATGCCAGCGCCAGCGGCGTCATGCCGTACCGGTTGGCCGCATCGGGCCGGGCGCCGGCCTGCACGAGCGCTCGTACGACGGCGACGTCTCCGGCATGGGCGGCCCAATGCAGCGGGGTCGTGCCATCGGCCTCCGCGGTATTGACGTCGGCGCGGTACCGCGCCACCGCGGCCGCGGCCGCGGGTCCGCCGCTCTTGACCGCGGTCGCGAGCGCCGTCAGGTCGCCAGCCGCCGCCGTCGCGGTCGAGGTCAGGAGTCCGGCAAGCGCCAACCGGACGACGTCACGCTTCATCGAAACAGCTCCACCGTCCCGTCGCTGTCGCCGAACCGGTCGAGCGAGGCGCCGAAACGATTGGCGACGGTCAGCCAGAGATTGCCGATCTCGGTCTTCTCGCGCAGCACGACGTGACGGGCACCGCCGCCGACGCCACCGCCGAGCGCCAGCATCGGGAGCGGGTCGGTGGCGTGCACGTTGGAGTTGCCCATCCCGCTCCCATAGAAGAGCAACGACGAGTCGAGCAGCGTCCCATCGCCGTCTCTGGTCTCGCGCAGGGTGTCGAGGAACTTGCCCACCATCTCGAGACACCAGACGTTGATCTTGGCGTTGCGCGCGATCTTCTCGGGCTGCTCCCCGTGATGCGAGGTGACGTGCCACGGATCGGGAATGCCGATCTCGGCAAACGTCCGCTGACTGCCCTCGCGCGACATCATGAAGGTGAACACCCGCGTCAGGTCGGCGCGGAAGGCCATGGCGATGAGGTCGAACATCAGCGAGGTGTGCTCGACGAACGACTCGGGGATGCCGAGCGGCTTGTCACCGAGCTCGACCTCGACCCGCTGCTGCCCTTCGGTACGCTGGATGCGCTGTTCGATCTCGCGCACGTTGTCGAGATAGTCGGACACGCGCGCGCGGTCGCCGGCACCAAGCCGCGCCCGCAGCACCCGCGCCTCGGCGGTGATCGCGTCGAGCAGGCTCTTGTCCTCGGCCAGGATGCGGCGCCGCTCCGCATCGGAGGCGCCGTCACCGAACAGCCGCTCGAACGCGATGCGCGGGTTGATCTCCATCGGCAGCGGCGTCGTCGGCGACGACCATGAGATGGTGTTCATGTAGGCGCAGCTGTACCCGGGCGTGCAGCCGCCGACGTAGCCGGTGAAATCCTCGGTGGCGAATTCGAGCGACGGGAACGGCGACTCGCGTCCAATCTGCCGCGCCAGCACCTGATCGATGGTGGTGCCGATGCGGTAGTCCTGACCTTCGGTGCGCTTCGGGACGGCGCCGCTGAGCCACCCGGAGGCGGCGGCCGCGTGCATTTCGGCCACGCCGCCGGCGCGCATCAGGTTGCTGACCACGACCATCGAGTCTTTGAAACGCTCGAGTACCGACAGCGAGGGCGACAGCTGGTCGAGCGGTCCGCCGGCGGGCGGCGTCCACGACGCCATGTCGGCGCCGTGCGGGATGTACATGAACCCGAACCGCTTCGGCGTGGCGGCCGGAGTCGCGGCGAGCGCCGTCGCCGCCGGCACCATCGCATCGAGCAGCGGCAGGCTGATGGCCGCGCCGAGGCCGCGAAGAATCGTCCGGCGTGGCAAGGCAGTGCGGGTGATGTACATGGTCAGCTCCGTCCGTGAAGGGTCGGTCGCGGTCGCGCCGCGCCGTCGAGCCCGGCCCGGGTTTCGAGCGTCGCATCGGCCCGGGTCGTGGTTCGCATCCGGAAGGGCACGCTGCAGGCAATGCCCTCGGCAATCGCCGAGAACCGGTAGCCGCCGGGCCGGGCCTCGCGCACGATCGCGCGCACTGCGGGCATGTCGGCCGCCACGAGCCCGCGCCCCAGGGCGTAGGTCATCAGCTTCTCGACGAAGGTGCGGACGAAGATCTCGGGGCGCGCGGCCAGTGCGGCGCGCAGCCCGTTCACACCCTCGATCGCCGTGCCGTCGGCCAGAATGTCCCGGGTGTCGAGCCGGGCGCCCGATTCGCTCGTGGCCCGCCACGCGCCGACCGCGTCGAAGTTCTCGAGCGCAAAGCCAATCGGATCCATGAGCTTGTGGCAAGCGGCGCACGATGGGTTCGCCCGGTGCCGCTCGAGCTGCTCGCGCATGGTGCGCGGTGCCACGGGATCGTTCTCGGCCAGTGCCGGGACGTCGGGCGGCGGCGCCGGCGGCGGCGAACCGAGGATGTTGTCGAGAATCCACTTGCCTCTCAGGACCGGCGACGTGGTGGTCGCGTGCGACGTGGCCAGGAGGACGGCTCCCTTGCCGAGGAGCCCGCGGCGGGCCTCGGTCACGCGCACGCGCTGAAAGCGCGCGCCGGTGACGCCGGCGACGCCGTAGTGCTTCGCCAGCCGTTCGTTGACGAAGGTGTCGTCGGCACTCAACAGGTCCATCACGCTGCGGTCCTCGGCGACCACGCTCGCGAAGAACAGCTCGGCCTCGGTGCGCATGGCTTCGCGCAGGTTGTCGTCGAAATCGGGAAAGAGGTCGGAGTTGGGCTGGATGCCGCGCAGGTTGCGCAGATACAGCCACTGCCCGGCGAAGTTGTCGGTCAGCGCCCGCGCCTTGGGATCGGCGAGCATGCGGCGCACCTGGCGGGCGATCGCCGCCTTTTGCCGCAGCTCGCCCGCGGCGGCCGCACGCAGCAGCTCGTCGTCGGGAATCGAGCTCCAGAGAAAGAACGACAGCCGGGATGCGAGCTCGTAGCCACTCACCGCGTGCGCCGTGCCGGGCGCGACGCCGGCCGGCTCCGCCTCGGGACGGAAGACGAACGACGGACTGGCCAGGATGCGCCGGACGACCGCCTCGACCCCGGTGTCGAAGCTGCCCGAGGCGCGCTCGCGGCGATACGTGTCGAGGAGCGCCGCCGTCTCGGTGGCCGCCAGGGGCCGCCGGAAAGCGCGGCGGCCGAACGTGGTGGCAATGCGGCGCACGCAGGGTTCCTCGCTGGCGGCCGCGGCTGGCCGGCAGGTGAACACGCGGCGGCTGGCGGCCTGGTCCGCGCCGGTGGCGTTGAACGGACCGGTGACGGTGATCGAGTGCACGTGCGGTGCGCGCTCGGCGCCAAACGGGTTGTCGAAGTCGCGAAGAAACGGCTGCAGCCGCACGGCCTGGAGCGCCGCGGGCGTTTCATCGAGCAACGTCGCCACGAGCGGGCGCTGTCCCGCCTTGACGTGAGCGCGCACGCGCAGCCGCCCGGTCTCGATGGCATCCGACGTCGCCGTCGGATTGCGCTGGAGCGCGATCAGATCGTCGCGGCCGCCGATCGTCGCCAGCAGGAGGCGGGCGCCGTCGAGCGACAGCTCCACATCGTGGGGATACTCGAGACCGCGAATCGCACTGAGATTGGTGCGCCACATGCGCACCTGAAACTCGTAGTCGCCGTCGAGCGGGAACGTGTGCGTGGCCAGGAGACCGCCCACCGTCCCGAGGGGCATGCCGTCGAGCTCGCGGCCCTGCGATCGATCCTGCCGCACCGTGTAGGTGGCGCTGCCGGCGCCGATGCGTGGATCGCCGACCGCGACCGCGCTGATCTTCCGTGCCGCCGAGAGGTAGGCCTGCAGCAGCGCGGGCGACGACCCCTGGGCATCGGCGACATTGTCGAAGCCGAAGGCCGCCGTGTCCGGCGGCAGCAGCGACGCAACATCGACGTCGAGCCCGAGCAGATCGCGGATGGCGTTGGCGTACTCGGCCCGGTTCAACCGGTGCAGCGCCGGCCGGCCGGGATCGGGTCGCACGGCCGCCGCGGCATCGAGCTCTCCCTCCAGCGAGGCAGCGAGCGCGTCGAGCACGGCGCGGTCGGGCCGGCGTGCGCCCTGTGGCGGCATCACGCCCAGCCGCAGCTTGCGGACCACGCGCTCCCAGACGTCGGAGTGCTGAGGGACCGCGGCGAGATCGGCGCCTTGGAGGCTGAGGCCGCCCGTACGCGCGCGGTCGTTGTGACAACCGATGCAATAGTCCTGAATCGTCTTGGCGTGCGCGCCCGGGGCCGCCGCGGCCACGGGCGGCGGCGACTGCGCCCGCACCCCTGAGGCAACGGCAGTGATGGCGGCGGCGAGAAGGAGCGTGGCCAGCGTCGCGCGCATCTCGAATCGAGTGCGCTCATTGTCCACTATTTCTTTCGACGGAGACGCCTTCGGCCTGCGCAGTCGGCAGGCATACCAAGAACTGGGGATGCGGACGCGAGCGGGCCGCGCTAGTGGCCTGTCCTCTAGTCGGCGGTCACGAGGCCGTGGCGCACCGCGTAGAGCACGAGCGCCGCGGTCTTCCGCACGGCCAGCGTCTTCATCAGGTTGGCCCGGTGTGCGGCAATCGTGTTGGCGCTCAATCCGAGCGTCGCGGCGATCTCGCGATTGGACTGCCCGTGCGCGACGAGCGTCAGTACCTGGCGCTCGCGCTCGGTAAGGCGCTGATGCGCGGCGTCGGAGGCGGTGCGAACCGGCCCCGCCGCCGACGGCGCTGCCAACGCCGGGCTCAGGTACATGTCGCCGCCGGCCACACGGCGCACGGCCTGAATGAGATCGCAGTCTTTTGCGTCGTCGAGCGCCAGATACCCGCGCGCCCCGGCGGCCAGCGCCGCGCGCACCGCCGCGACGTCGCTCGACCGGCCGAGCACGAGCACCGGCGTGGCGGGATGACCGTTTCCGATCTCGCGCGCCTCGGCCGCGCCACCGCGGTGCGTCACGGCGCCCACCACCACCACGTCGGCGGGGGACGTGCGCAGGGCGGCAACGGCCTCGACCGCCGTCCCCACGCTGGCCACGACGGCGATGCCGGCGGATTCGAGCAGCTGCCGGAAGCCGCTTCGCACGAGCGGGCAATCGCCAGCCAGCACCACGCGGATCGACCCGCTGTCGCTCATGCCCTCTCCACTCGCTCGGTTAGACACGCTTTCCACTGAGGCGGGTCCAAAGACCCGCGGCCACGTACACCCACCCGGCCCACCTGACCCCTTAGAACAGCCCCACGGTATTGCCCTGGGCGTCGATGTCGATGTTGTGGAACGCCGGCGTCTTGCCGAGGCCGGGCATCCGCTGCATCTCACCGCACAGCGCCACCACGAAGCCGGCCCCCGCGCTCGGCTCCAGCCCGCGCACCGGCAGCGTGAACCCGGTGGGGCGGTTGCGCAGGTTGGGATCGTGCGACAGCGACAGGTGCGACTTGGCCATGCACACCGGCGCCGTCCCCAGCCCCAGCTTCTCGATCTTCTCCAGGTCCTTGCGCGCTTGCGACTCCAGGTCGACGTTGGCCGCGCCATACAGCTTCGTCGCAATCGCCTCGATCTGCTGCGTAATCGGCGTCCCGGGCGGCGTCAGGAAGCGGAACGTGTTCGGCTTGTCGCACGCCGTCACCACCGCCTTCGCGAGCTCCACCGCGCCGGCGCCGCCGTCGGAGTAGCCGGTGTGCGTGACCACCGTCTCGGCCCCGGCCTGCGTCGCCAGATCCCGGACCAGCGCCACTTCCGCCGGCGTGTCGGTCGGGAAGGCGTTGATCGCCACCACGCACGGCAGTCCGTACTGCCGCACGATGTGCACGTGCGCCGCGAGATTGTCGGCGCCCTTGCGCAGCGCGGTCAGGTCTTCCTGCGCCAGTTCCTTGAACGCCTTGCCGCCGTGCGACTTGGTCGCCCGCACCGTCGTCACCAGCACCGCCGCGCTCGGCGCGAACCCGCCCACCCGGCACACGATGTCGCAGAACTTCTGGAACCCCAGGTCGCTCGCGAACCCCGCTTCCGTCACCACGTAGTCGGCCGCCTTCAGCGCCATGCGGTCGGCGATGATCGAGTTGGCCGCGTGCGCGATGTTGCCGAACGGGCCCGCGTGTATCAGCGCCGGCTGCCCTTCCAGCGTCTGCACCAGGTTCGGCTTGAGCGCGTCCTTCATCACCACCGTCATCGCGCCCGCCACCTTCAGCAGCTCCGCCGTGACCGGCTCGCCCGTGTAGGTCGAGGCGACCACAATCCGCCCCAGTCGCCGCCGCAGGTCCTGCAGGTCGCTCGACAGCGCCAACACCGCCATCACTTCCGACGCCGCCGTGATCACGAACTGGCTCTCGCGCGGCACGCCGTGCGCCTTGCCCCCCAGCCCCACCACCGTGTAGCGCAGCTCGCGGTCGTTCATGTCCAGCGTGCGCGGCCACATCACCGACGAGGGGTCGATCCCCAGCGGGTTCCCGTTGTAGATCGAGGCGTCCAGCGCCGCCGCCAGCAGGTTGTGCGCCGCTGTCACCGCGTGGAAGTCGCCGTTGAAATGGAGGTTGATGTCCTCCATCGGCCCGACCTGCGAATACCCGCCGCCGGTGCCCCCGCCCTTCACCCCGAAGATCGGGCCCATCGACGGCTCGCGCAGGCACAGCATCACCTTCTTACTGAGCTTGCCGAGGCCCATCGTCAGCGCCACGCTGGTCGTCGTCTTGCCCTCGCCCGCCTTGGTCGGCGTAATCGCGGTCACGATCACCAGCTTGCCGTTCGACCGGCTCTGCAGCCGGTCCAGCAGCGCCAACGTCACCTTCCCCCGGTACTGGCCTGAGGCTTCCAGTTCCCGTGGCTCGATACCCGCCGCCGCCGCAATCTCGCCGATCGGGTGGAGCCGGGCTTCCTGGGCAATCTCCAGCGCCGATTTCATCGTGGCTGTCGTCATCGCTCTCCCATCAGACGCTTGAAGGTCTAGGCGCGTTGGGTGGTGTAGAGAATCGTGGTCTTCGTCCCCGGCCGGTAGGGAAACGGCGCGAAGTGGACGTCGTAGCCAGCGCGTGCCCCGACGGCCCGCAGCAGCGCCCCATTCACCCAGGTCACGAGCGACCCGTCGAGCTTTCCGGGGCCCCGGAAGCCTTTCCGGTAGTCGTCCATGTCGCTGACGAAGATGTCCTGCACTTCGAGGTAGCCGCGCGGGTGGAGCAGCGGCAGCGTGTTGGCGAAGCTCTCGCCCGCCCCGCGCGACACGTGAAACCGCACGTCGTCGGGCGCCTCGGCCAGCAGGTCCTCGAGATGCTCCTTGCGCAGCCCCGGCGGCACGTGTGCGTCGTCGCGGTCGTCGAGCGCGAGCAGCCGCTCCTCGAGCTTGAAGGCCTCCCATAGCCGCCGCCAGAACTCGACACCGCGCTCGTCCGGAAACACCGCGTGCGGGCCGCCGTCGAGCAGCTGGCGGGCCGCCGCGGGCAAGGCGTCGCGCTCGATCCCGAAATCGGCCACCAGGGCATCGACCGCGGCGCCGTTCAGATACGCGCGCGCCTCGATCAGATACAGCTTGCCGTCGCGGCGCACGAGGTCGTCGAACGGCAGGTTGTCGTACGTGTTGGTGGAGTGGACGTACATGACCTTGAAGCGGTACTGACCGAGCGCGGCGAGCGGGTTGAGGGCGTCGAGCGGCACCCCGCTCACCTGAGCGCCGTGGTGCGCCACGGCGGCCAGCGCGCGCTCGAGGCTCGTCGGCGAGTAGTCGCCGAGGATGAAGTGCATGCGCGGATAGAACGTCCCGCCCGCCTCGGCATCGAACGCTTTG
>Ga0184628_10000847_pt1 | contig 15663 bp, 14 predicted proteins | sample PLM4_5_b1_FD_133149 | JGI IMG/M metagenome (GOLD analysis project Ga0184628, IMG submission 133149) | Groundwater sediment microbial communities from an aquifer in East River, Colorado, USA - PLM4_5_b1 | ecosystem: Environmental > Terrestrial > Soil > Riparian zone | place: USA: East River... | reverse complement strand
CTGCTCCTGAATGACCTGCGCGGCCGTGAAGACCTTCGAGATCGACTGGATGGACACCTCGGTCGTCACGTTGCCGGCCGAGTAGACCTTGCCGTCCGGCGTCACGAGGACGATGCCGAACAGCTTCGGATCGACCTTGGCCAGCGCCGGGATGTAATCGGCGTTCTTGCCTTCCGCCAGGTTCTGGTACTTGGCGAACGCTGCATCGACCGCCTTCTGAATATCAGCAGGCGCCTGCGCACGTAGCACAGGAGTGGAGAACACGAGCAACGCCGCTGCTACGAGCAGGGCGCCGCCACGAATCGACTGTGTAAACGCACGCATCACTAACCTCCGATTTTGTGGGAGAAGTTGTACTTGAACGAGACCTGCACCTTGTAGCCGTCGTACTTGAAGCCATCACCGGTCCCGGTGCCGAAGTTCTCGCGGCGGCCCCACTGGAATTCGCCGCCCACCATCACGTTGGGCGCGGGCGTGAAGAGCAGGTTGCCGAGCGCGTACATACCGCTCTTGAAGGCGTCCGGTGACGTCAGGCCCGCCGTGTAGTCGTTGTCCTGGTGCGAGAACCCGACGGCGCTGCTCCACTTGTCGTTCCACGTGTGATCGAGGAAGAACACGGTACCCAGAATCGGAATCAACTCACCCTTGATTGGCGTGACCGCGTTGCCCGGATTGGCGACGATACCGACGTCAACCGGGGAGTCGTTCATGTAGTTCTGGATGCCTTCGCCGTAAACCACCTGGATGCGAATGGTGTCGTTCTTGCCGGGCTTGAGGTTGGAGCTGAAGTTCAGGCCCCAGCCGGTCGCGGCACCGCTGAGCTCGAACGCGTCGGCGAGCATGTCGTCCCACGCGATGCGGCGCACGGCACCGGCCACGCGCACGTAGCCCTTGGAGAAGTTACGGGTGTACTGCGCCGTGAAGTCCGGAACCGGGCTGCGGCCCTGGATGTTCTGCACTTCAATACGATCGGACAACAGGCCGCCGTCACCGCTGGCGCCCGGCCGTTCGAGGGCGAGCGTCAGGCTCTGGTTCTCGCCAATGCTCGGCATGTAGCGGAACTGCACGTTGCGGAAGAACACCATGCCCGTCGGGCCCCAGTACTCGAGTGAGTTCGGGAACACGTCCGGATCCATGAACACGCTCCACGTCTGGCCGGCGCCGAAGTGACCGAGTTCGCCGTAGGCATGCCGCAGCCGGAACGTGGTCTGTCCCTCGTCCACGCCCGTGCCGAACAGTTCGAATTCGAACGTCGTCTTCAGATCGCCGAATGACGTCGGCGTGGAGGCCTTGACGCCGAGCCGGCTCTGACGAACTCCCGCAAACGTGCTGACATCCTCACCATACTGGCCGTTGAACGACGGCAGCTTGGTTACCCGCATGGTGTCGAACCAATTCGGGTTGATGGTCTTGAAGTTCGTGCCCAGATCCAGCATCGCAAAGCCATAAATCGTCATGCTCGGCTTTGAATCCTGGGGCGTCGTCGTCGTCACCGTCTTTGCCGCCGGCGGCGGCGTCGACGTGCTGTTGGTCTGCGCCCAGGCGCTCGATGCGCCCACGAACAACGCCAGTGCCATCACTCCGGCACGGACGATCTGATACGCGGGTTTTTTCTCGTCACTCATTGATCTCGCTCCTCTATGCTTCATCCACTGTATTCCGGACATTGTCGAACTCAAGAGTCTATCTCTTGCAGCTGTTTATTGCCTCATCGCCTCGCGTTGGCGGCTTCCCACGCCCGCACCCGGCGGCGCGCCTGGTCGAACAATCGCTCATAGTTGCCCTTGAGCAACTTCTGCTTCGCGTCAGGCGTCAGCCGCGCAAACATCGGCTGGTACACGTCGACGATCTTGAGGTAACTGGCCTGATCGGCCGGCGCCACCTCGTCGGTGCCGAACAGAAAGCGATCGGGGTACTTGTTGATCAGGTCGGCCGTCGCCGCCGTGGATTCCGGCGTGGACACGACGTACTTCGCCAATTCGGTCCAGGAGATGTCGACGTAAAAATTCTTCATCTGCGGATTGGCGATGCCTCTTTCCATCATCGCCAGGTGATCCTTCACGGGATGGACGATCCGCCCGACGCCGGCGTGCGCCCAGATCACGACTGACTGCGGATGCCTGAGCATCAGGTCGCGGAACTGCGGCACGATGTACGGTTCCTGCCCGGGCTTCGGAAACGGCATGTCGATATCGTTATGAAGAATCGACACCAGGCCGGTCTCGGCGGTGAAATCCAGGATGCGATCGAGCGCCCCATCCGTCAGGCTCGCGGTCTTCCCCGCCACCTTCGACGACACGAATTCCTTGTGGATCGAGAATTCGCCGATGCCTGAAAACACGCCAGGGAACGTGAGCAGCACGCGCTTGATGTGATCGGCCGCGTACATATCCGCCGGGTTGAAGCCGGTGATCATCGGATCGAAGCGCGCCTGCTCCGCCGGCGTCAACGACTTGTACGCCATCGCGATGAAGGCGTCGGTGAACGAATAGTAGTAAAGCGGCGCATCGCTCTGCAGGTAATACGTGGGCGCGAAGTCCCCGCTGTTGTTCTTGTCCCACATCTGCTGCAGCGGGATGCCGAACAGCGCGACGCGGCCCACGCGGTTGCCCATGATCTTCAGGAAGTCATGGATGTTCGTGCCTTCCTGCACGTAGTTCGTCAGGTGGAAGTGCGAGTCGTTGACTTCGTAGGCCTGACCGGCGGCGGGCGCCTGCTGGGCGACGGGCTTGGCGATCATCAGCGAGCCGCCGACCGCGAAGACAATCGCGATCGACGCGATGCCGACGATGAACTTGCGGGTCATGATCGTGCCTCTTTTCCGCGCCATTTAGAAGAAAATCGAGAACGCCGTGGAGAACGTCGTGCCCTTCTGGCCGGCGGTGTAATACCCGAACGTGCTGCTGACCGGTGAGTGATTGACCTGCTGAATCTGGACGTTCAAGCGGTGGTTCCGCGTATCAAACGGATAGTAGTTCGCCCCGCCCAGGTACTCACTGCTCTTGGTAAAACCGACGGACGTGTCGCCGAAAATCTGCGACGTCGCGCCGTAAAGCTCCAGCTTCTTCTTGATCGGATAGAACGCGCCCTGCAGGTAATAGCCCCAGTCATGAACCGCGGTCACCGCCATAGGCCCGTCGGCCTTGAAGTCATCGAGCCAGCGGTTGTAGAACTCGGTCTGCAGGAAGAAGCCTTTGTATTTCATGCCGGCATCAATCGAGAGCAGCCGGTAATCGACGTTTTGGACGGTTACACCAGGCGTTAGCGCGCCCGTGTCGAACACGTTAAGGCTGTCAGCCAGCTTGATCAGCGTGTTGCCCGTCGCACTGGTCACCGAGTCCGTATAGCGCTCTTCGGGGCTGAAGGTGGACGAAAACCCGACGCGGGTCGCCAGCTTGTCGTGATACTCCCAGTCGCCGTACGCGCCGCGCGGACCGAATTCCTTCGTCGTCGGCATCCACCACATTGAGGCGCCGGAACTCCAGGTGCGGTCCAATTGCGTGCCCTTGACGCCGAGCGCGCTCAGGTTGTTGCCGGTCATCACGTTGTACCAAAGCCCGGGCGTGATTTCGCCCTGCGCCCAGATACCGTTCGAAAAATACGGACGGAAGTATTCGTCGGCCATCACGCGGTCATGGCCGAGCCAGTACGGATGCGAGCCCTGCAGCGATCGCGTCCCGGGCAAACCGTTCAAGCCGCCATACAAACTGAACTTGCGCGAGAACTGGTAGCCCATGCTCGCGAAAATATTTTTCTGGTCCGTCGGATTGACCGTCCAGAAAAAGATGTTGTAGACGAGTTTGGGATTGCCGACCCAACCCTTGAGGAACACCATGATGCGGTGGGGGTACAGGTCGTTGCGGCCGTCGGTCGTGTGCTCAACGCCAAAATGATCCGTGTAGGTCTGAGTGCCTGGCATTTGGTTGATGTAGCGAATCAACGCATACGCGCTGATTTCGAGCTGACCAACGCCACTGCGGCCGACCAGCACGCCTTCACCCGGATCGAACTCGCCCCAGGTCTCGACGCGCTCGGATGGTTTGCGCGTCGGTGTCGGCTGAGCACCGGTGGCGGGGGGAGGTACCGCCACCGGTGTCGCCTGGCCCAATACGAATAGGCCACCGCAGCCGTTGCTGACCCAAATGCCTTTGTCGTCGTAGCCCCAGGTCTTGCCGAGGAGACAGGCCCCCGGGCCGCTTTCCTTCTCAAGCGCAACGCCACCGGAGGTATTCGCCGCACACTCCGTACGCGTACCGATTTCAGACGAACATGCGACCCGAGCGTGCGCCGGCTCCTGGGCCGACTGCCCGAACGCCAATGTGGTTCCGACGAGCCAGATGCCCAGGGTCAATACGCCAATCCAGACGGTTTTCTGAAAACTATTGTTCACAGTCGGTCTGAACCAGCAAGAAGGATGCCGGGCGCAACCGTAGGCGGTTCCCACGATTGCATGTTTTTCGGCCTGTTTTGTGGAAATATTCAGGCGGCGCGGGTTCTGGTGACTACCGGCCGTGAGCCCGCCGACTACTAACCGTGGGTCGCGCTTTGGTCGGGCTTTACCGCGCAAGCCAGCGGACGTCCAGAGCGTCCAACTGAGGTAGCATGCGAACCAAGATGAAACGACTTCACCCCGCCCTCACACTGCTCCTAATCGTCGCGGCGACCACCATCTCGGTCACCGTGGGGGCGAGGGCGGACATCCGGGTCGACAAGGATCCGAAGTTCGATTTCACCAAGCTCAAGACGTTTGGCTGGAACGCCGTGCCTGGCGAAGTGAAGATCTGGGTCACTCAGGCATCCAATGAGAAAGCGGAACCGGCGAAGCGCAAGTTCGAACCGGTGTTGATGCAGGCCGCCGAGGCCGCCATGACGAAACTCGGATACGCCAAGGCCGCGGGCGCCGCACCGGATTTCGAAATGATCTACTACGTGTTGATCACGACGGGCAGCGCGTCGCAGCACATGGGCCAGTTCCTGCCCTCGTACGCGCAGTGGGGCATCCCGCTCTGGTCGCCGAACACGACCGCACTCGTCATTTATCCAACGGGCGCGATCGTGCTCGACGCCACGGTTGGCGGCAAGATGGTCTGGCGCGGGATTGTGGAAGCCAAGGTCGAGATGGCGAACACCGACGAGGAACGCGCCAAACGCGTGACGGAAGTCACGACGAAACTCGTCGAGAAGTTTCCGAAAGTGGTCAAGAAATAATCCGGGGACTTCGTCCTTACTCTGGGGGCTTCGCCCCCAGGCCCCCAACTCGCTCTGTCGCGCGACTCGTCCGATGACCGCCCGCGGACAAGTCGCGGCTCCATGCGCGAGGCTCGCGCGCTGACCGCGCGCTCGCTTTCACCTCGTCGTACCTGTCGTACCCGTCAGAACGTGAGCTTCCACCTGATTGAGAAGAAGCCGCGTGTCTTGGAGCCGACGACAAACGGATCGACGAACTGGAAGTGCGCGGAGACCTTGCTCCAGCCCGTGATCGCGACGTTGTAGAAACCTTCGAAGCCATTCTCGTCGCGCAGCCGAATCGCCGGCGACAACGTGTCGATCAGCGTGTTGCTCACGCCGGCAAAGTAGTAGCCGGCGCCGAAGTTGTCCTGGCTGCGATTCGGAATCGGGCTGTTGCCGCCGATCCCAATGTGCCCGAAGATGTCCAGCGGACTCGGGTTGGAATCCGAGGCGCCAATCATGCCGAACAGACCAAAGCCCGTTTTGGTCGCCGGGTCCCACCACAGGTACTGATCGAACGAGAAGTCGAACGTCCACGCGTTGGATTCCTGCACGAGCGATGCGCTGGGCGGAACCCCGGGAATCAAGACGAAATCCGACTGATCGAAGGAGTTCGCGGAGACGGAACTCGCGGTGGCCGTGAACACGTAGTGCGACGGCGTTTCCCAGATCTTGAGGGGCAGCGCGACGGACGCGAGAAACGTCGCGCCGTTCTTGAAAAACCCCTCTTCGGTGGATTCGTACAAACCAACCGTCACAAACGGCTCGGCATTCCTCATCGTCTTGAAAAACACGCCCTCTGCAACCGCTGGCGTGGTTCGCGAGAGGAGTGGCGGCTTCACAAAGGCCATGTTGGTGAAGTTGTCGAGTCCCTGACCGCCGGAGAAGGGTGTCTCGTACCTATCCACCATGTTGAACCGGCCGGCCTCAAATCCGTAGTTGGCGCCAAACATCTTGGAGACGTAGAGGCTGCTGATCTGCGCCTTCGATCCCTCGGATTCGGGAAACAGCAAGGCCGTGTTGGTCGGGACGAGCGTGCCACCCGCGAAGAGCGGCGTGTCGCCGTACCGGAATTCGATGTGCGTGGTCGCTGAAACGCCTTCGAGACCCATGTTGCCGAAATCCTGCGTCGCTCGCACGTCGAACTTGCCGCCGTAGTCCCATCCGCGTGTGTCCTGCGACCTTGGCGAATTCTGAAAGAACTGCGTCCAACTCGCGCGAATCTTGAGCCCGCGCTCGCTCATCTTGGTCCGGAAGCCGCCCCAGTCGCCCAGCATCTCCGGCCGCTTCACCCAGTCCTGAACGGTCAACGTATCTTGCGTGGCGCCAGTTCTCGGTACGAAACTCACGCCGCTGAGCCTGACACCTTTGATTTGCGCGGACGCGGGCACGGCCTGGATCAGGGTCAAGCCCGTCGCCGTCAGGAAGATCATGGCGATGCGCCACAGAGAGCTCTTGAATGTGGTCGTAAGAATCATGGTTCCACCGTACCACGGCACCATGCTCCGAGTCAGGCGTGAAAAATCCATTACCGAAGTCACGGCCCGTCGTGAGAGCCGGCTTGCCTGGCACGGACACAGACAGACCGATGCAGCGCCAGTTCATCAACATCTCTGGCGCGATCCTTGCCACAATGATGCCGATGCTGAAGCGAACGGCGGTGATTCTCACGCTCGTCGGCCTCATCCTGGGAACCGCCGACAGTCCAGCCTGGGCTCAGACCAAGACCGACATCGTCACGCTTCGCAACGGCGACCGGGTCACCGGCGATGTGGAGGGCGTCAGTCGCGGCCGGCTGCAGCTCAAGACTGACGATGCCGGGACGATCGATATTGAGTGGGACAAGGTCGTCCAGGTGGAAGCCGGGCGGCTGTTCGAGGTCGAGACGTCGGCGGGCCGCCGGTTGCTGGGCAGTCTGTCCGGCACGACGGTTCGAACGCTGATCGTGTCCACGCAAACCGAGGTGGTGCAGTTGCTCATGGACGACGTCACGCGCATCACGCCCATTGGCAAGAGCTTCTGGTCGAAGCTGGAGGGCTCGATCGATGCCGGGTTTTCCTACACACACTCGAGCGGTATCGCGCAGGCCACACTGAATTCCTCGGCGCTCTTTCGCAAACCCAGTTCAGAATTTCGCATGGATGGATCGGCGACGCTCACTGACAATCGCGACGGAAACGACGAAGATGATCGGGCCGCCGCGAGCTTTACCTACGTGCGCTATCGAGGTCCGCGCTGGTTTATCTCCATGGCCGGCCGGCTTGAGAACAACAAGAGCCTCGGACTCATCCTGCGGTCGCAGGCAGGAGTCTTTGTCGGCCAGCGCCTGTTGAACACGAATCGAGCCCAATTCGACGTCGGCGGCGGCGTAGTCGCCAACAACGAGCAGGGCGTCGATACGGAAACCACGCAGAACGTCGAAGGCTCTCTGGGCGCGCGCACGTCCTTCTATTCGTACGACAAACCGAAGACCACGATCGATGCCTCGTTCCTGTACTACCCGAGCTTTAGTCAGTGGGGCCGCCAGCGCGTCCAGTTCGACGGGGCGCTCAAGCACGAATTGTTCAGCGATTTTTCCGTTTCGGTGAGCCTGTACTACACGTTCGACAGCAAGCCGCCCCAGGAAGGGGCCAAGCGCACGGACGTCGGCCTTGTGACCTCGGTCGGATGGAGCTTCGGGAAGTAAAGCCTCGCGGCCCCGGGCGGGTTATTTCCAGGCGTGGCTGTACGAAACACCGATGGTGCGAAAATCGCCGCCGAGCGCCGTCCGCAGACCATCACTGTAGGCGATGCGAATCTGCCGGTTGATGAACGGAATCGGAACCGCGACGGTCACGCCGATTCGGGAATTAGAAATCTTCGACGCAGCCTCCACTCCGTTGTTCGTCAGCCGGCCGCCGTAGAAGTAGTTCGCGTCACCGGCAATCCAGTAACCCCGGCGAATCGTATAAATGAGATGTCCCTGCACGGACGCAATCGGGGCCTGGGCGAGTGTGTGCCCGTTGACGTAGTTCGTGTTGTCCGTGAAGAAACCTGTGCTGAAGTCCCCTTCCACGGTCCATTTCCCATGCGTCGATGAGATGCCGATTTCCGGCTTGAATGCCCATCGATTTCGGCCAATGTTGATGAAGCGGTCTGCCTCGTATTCACCAAGCGGCAGGGACATCGTGAGGCTGAGGCCAACCAGCACTCCGGGACGGTAGGCGGCGTACTCTTTGGGCGTCATCGCCGGAGCGCCGACCAGGTTAATCCCCACACGAACGACCGGATCGCCAATGCCGTTCAGCCACCGTTCCGCTTGCTGTCCGAGAAAGATGCCCTGGGCATGGCCATAGACGTAGGGCAGGACAAAAATGACATTCGCAAATCGTCCGGCCACGCGAAGCGTGCGACCGTAGCCCACGGTACCGACGCCGAGTTTGGCGTGCGCATTCTCGACCGGGAGTGTGGGATCGAAGGACAGCGCACCAGTGCTGAAGCTGCCCGACGTCGTGATGAGGTTGAAGCCGACCGGCGCGGGCGTGTAGGCGCCCGGCACGAGTTCCTGGGCGCCGGCCGCACCGGCCAGAAAAAAAACGACGGGCAGCGTCAGCGACGCTGCCCGTTTGAAAATCGCCAAGTCGCTCAAGAAGATCTACTTCTTGGCCTTCGGCGGGAAGTCCTTGAGGATCTTCTTCACCGCTGACGCGATGTTCTTGTCGCGCTTTTCCGCTTTCGCCTGCACGTCCACTTCCTTGACGCCCATACCGCGGAACACCAGCGACTTCTTGTTGGCGTCGGCGATGTCGATGATCAGCGTGCCCTGGAGAATCTCGGTCACGCGGACTTCCGTCCCGCCCCAGCCGCCGCCCCAGCCGTAGCCGTACGGGCCGTAGGCCATGCCCGTGCTGTACGTGCTGATGTCCTGCTTCTTGTCAAACGCCACGTGATAGATCACCGTGACGTCCGGCTTCGCGTCGTTCTTGGTCAGGCCCTTCGCCGCCATTTCGGCGTCGATGGAATCGGCGATACGCTTGTCCACGAACACATCGCCCACGGCCGTGCCGGGCTTCTGCGCGTAGGTTTTGAACGCCGCGAAATTCGCGGTCTTGTCGTAGTCGAAACTCGTCTTCTGCGCCAGCAGCACTGCCGGCACGATCAAGCCGAACGCCAGGAGGGCGACGGGCAACGTCATGCGCTTCATGTCAGGTCCTTTCGGTGTCGAGTAAAACGCTGAGGGCGATCGCACTCGCGAGCGCCCCCAGCGCAAAAACAGTTAGAAGCGGAAACCGAACGTGAGCGGAATGTAGTACCCGTCGGCCTTGCCGTTCGTCGACGTACCAGTTGCAAGGCCGCTGCCGATCGTCGCCGGCCCCTTCGCATAATGGAACTTGGACTCGATATAGAACTCACCGTCCTCGCCCATCCGGAAGCCCACGCCGCCACCAATGTTCAGGCCGCCATCCCATCCGCCACGGGTGCCGACGACGTCCGTGATCGGGACCGTGCCGCAAATGTACCAGTAGGGGTCGCACACAATGCCGGTGCCGACGTATTCGGTGACCGTCACGCTGCGGTAGTACGCGCCGCCGCCGCCGGAGATGTAGGCGCGCACGGAGCTGTCACGCGGCGTGAGGTTGAAGATCAGGTTGAAATCAATCTGGTGGCTATCGTGATGAGCCGTGAAATGGCCGCCCAACAGATCCACGTAGTTTTCAGCATGAAACCGGTTGAACGAGTACTCGGCCTGCACTCCGATCCGATTCGTGACGTCGAACGTCACGCCGGCCGAAGGGCCAAAACCCGTGCTGAAGCGATCGCCGAGAGCCTTCGTGATGAAGGTCGGACCGAACCCGACGTTGAAGTGAAAACGGCGGTCTTGCGCCTGCGCAACTCCCGGGATGCTGGCGAGCAGGGCCGCCCCGAGAATGAAGGACTTCACGAATCTCATAGCCAATTGACTCCTTATGTTATTGAAGAACCCGATCACCATAGCATAGCCCTCGCAAGAGTCCGGCCAAGGACGGCTGAGGCAGGGATGACCGCTAACCCATTGAAGACAAAGGTGGGCAACAGAAGACGTCGCGAGGCACCGAGAGCGGACTCACGACCGGCCGTGAGTCGGGGGACTACTCGACTTCTTTTTCGGTCGTCTCGTCGGCAGAGATGCGGAGGGACTTGAGAAAGCGACGGTCGTTGGCGCTCATCTCGAGACCGGTACGACCCGCAGCCTTCCGCGCGCCGCTGCCCTTCGCACCGGCGACGGCTTCGCGGCTCGCGAACGTCACGACCGCTTCGAGCGACACACGCATGTCCAATCCGGCCGCGCGAGCTTTTTCGCGACAGGCTTCGACGCGCGCATCCTTCGAGACGGCAGCAGCGACCGCATCCGAAAGTTCCCGCGCCAGCTGCTTCATCGTTGAGTCCATTCAGTCCTCCAATACCCGGACCGCGCGCGTTCGAAAAGTTGAGCGCATTGTAGACACCGTACCGGAGGGTGTCAAACTCGAAAGTGTCAGTCCACACGGTGACACAGAGGGACGCGGAGACACGGAACACTTTTGGGACGAAGATCCCGGAACATGGCAGACTAATGCCGCGCATGAAAACGACTTCCGGGGCGCCTGACGCTTTTGTGAGGCCGGACGCCTCTCGGACGGGCATCGCGACCGAATCTCCCGGCGAATTTCCGTACACCCGGGGCATTCAGCCCACCATGTACCGCGGCCGGCCATGGACGATGCGCCAATATGCCGGTTTTGGTACGGCTGCCGAATCGAACGCGCGCTACCGGTTTCTCCTGGCCCAGGGGGTCAGCGGCCTCAGCGTGGCCTTCGACCTGCCCACGCAAATGGGCTACGACTCGGACCACGCCATGTCCGCCGGCGAAGTGGGCCGCGTGGGTGTGGCGATCGACTCGATCGAGGACATGGCGCAACTCCTCGACGGCATCCCGCTGGATCGCGTGTCCACGTCGATGACAATCAACTCCACCGCGATTATCCTGCTCGCGCTCTACGTCGCGGTGGCACGGCGCCAGGGCGTGGCCGCCTCGGCGCTGTCAGGCACGATCCAGAACGACATCCTCAAGGAGTACATCGCCCGCGGCACCTACATCTATCCGCCGCGGCACTCCCTCCGCATCGTCACCGACATCTTCGCGTGGTGCGATCACGAACTGCCGAACTGGAACACGATTTCCATCAGCGGGTACCACATCCGCGAGGCCGGGTCGACGGCCGTGCAGGAAGTCGCGTTCACGCTGGCCAATGCCATTGCGTACGTCGAAGCCGCGAAGGCCGTGGGCCTCGATCCTGACCGGCTGGGACAGCGGCTCTCGTTTTTCTTCAACGCGCACAACGATTTTCTGGAAGAGATCGCCAAGTTCCGTGCGGCCCGCCGCCTCTGGGCCCATATCTGCCGCGATCGCTTCGGCATGACGAACCCGCGTGCGATGCAGTTGCGCTTCCACGCGCAGACGGCCGGCAGCACGCTCACCGCGCAGCAGCCGGACAACAACATCGTGCGAGTGACGCTGCAGGCGCTGGCCGCCGTGCTGGGCGGCGTGCAGTCGCTGCACTGCAATGGCCGCGACGAAGCGATGGCGTTGCCGACCGAAGAAGCAGCCACCATTGCCCTGCGCACGCAGCAGATCATCGCGTCCGAGTCGGGCGTGGCCAATACCGTTGATCCCGTCGGCGGCGCGTGGGCGATCGAACAACGCACGGCTGACATTGAAGCGGCGGCGCGCGAGCTCATCGAATCCATCGACGCAACCGGCGGTACCCTGGCGGCGATCGAGTCCGGACGCATCCAGCGACAAGTGCAGGACGCGGCCTATCAAACGCAGCAGGCCATCGACCGCGGCGACCAGATCATCGTCGGCGTGAATCAGTATCAGACGGACGATCCCGCCACGATCGACCTGCTGCGGATCGATCCCGAGGGCGAGCGCCGTCAGGCGGCAGCGGTCGCGGCAGTTCGGTCGTCGCGCGACGCGACGGCCTGGCGCGCCTCGATTGACGCGGTCGAATCGGCCGCGCGCGACGGGTCGAACCTGATGCCGCGCGTGCTGGCGGCGGTGGAAGCGCGATCAACTCTTGGAGAAATCGCCGACGCGCTCAGGCGTGTCTTCGGCGAATACCGTGACAACAACCTCTGACGCGCCACTGCTCGCCGTCGACCATCTCCGGACCGTCTTCCGTTTGGCGGACGGCCGCGATGCCGCCGCGGTGGACGACGTCAGCTTTCACATCCGGAAGGGCGAAACACTCGGGCTGGTCGGCGAATCCGGCAGCGGCAAGTCGGTCACGGCGCTCTCGATCATCCGGCTCGTGCAGCCGCCTGGCCGCATCACCGGCGGCCGCCTCCTGTTCGATGGCCGCGATTTGATGACGCTGGGCGAAGAGGACATGCGTCGCGTCCGTGGCCGCCGCATCGGGTTCGTGTTCCAGGAACCGATGGTCGCGCTGAATCCGGTCTACACGCTCGGTTCGCAGATCACGGAGACACTGATGGTTCACGACCTCGCGCGTGGCGCCGCCGGCATGAAGCGCGCCGTCGAATTGCTCGAGGCCGTACGCATTCCGGATCCCGCGAGACGCGCCAGGGAATATCCGCATCAGCTGAGCGGCGGCCTTCGCCAGCGGGCGATGCTCGCACTGGCACTGGCCGCGGAACCGTCACTCCTCATCGCCGATGAACCGACGACGGCGCTCGATGTGACGGTTCAGGCGGAGGTGCTCGACCTGCTCCGGGATCTGCGCAAGATGTTTGGTTTGTCGCTGCTGCTGATCACGCACGACCTCGGCGTGGTCGCGGAAATGGCGGATCGCGTCGCGGTGATGTACTGCGGGCGCATCGTCGAACAAGGCCCCGTGGCCGAGGTCCTGGGTGGTTCGACTTCGCTCACCACAGGCCCCGCCCATCCGTACACCCGGGGCCTGCTCGCGTCGGTGCCGGATGGCCGATCGGGCACGCGACTCGTCGCGATTCCGGGCACCGTTCCGGCGTTGGGCCGCGTGGGTGCGGGCTGTGCGTTTGCACCTCGCTGTGGCGATCGATTCGATCCATGCACGACCGCGGTGCCCGACCTGACCCCGCTCGGCCCTGGGCGCGACGTCCGCTGCTATCTGCATTCGCCGGCGCCGACGAACCCGGGAGGCGGCCGATGAGCACGCCACTGGTCGAGGTCCGCAACCTCGTGAAGGAATTCTCGACGCGCGGCGGGTGGTTTCGACGATCGGCCCCGGTGCGCGCCGTCGATGACGTCAGTTTCACGATTCAGACGGGCGAGACGCTCGGCCTTGTCGGCGAATCCGGATCCGGCAAGACGACCACGGGCCGTTGCCTGCTTCGGCTGGTGGAGCCGACATCCGGTGACATCCGGTTCAAGGATCTGGACGTTCGCGCGCTGTCGGCGAGTGAGTTGCGAAAGGCGCGGCGGCACTTCCAGATCGTGTTTCAGGACCCGTACTCGTCGCTGAATCCGCGCATGCGGGTGGGCTCGATTGTCGAGGAGCCGCTCATCATTCATCGCATCGGCACGAAGGACGAGCGGCGCGCGCGCGTCCGGCACCTGTTCGAACTGGTCGGCCTGGATCCTGACGCCGGCCCCAAGTACCCGCACGAATTCAGCGGCGGCCAGCGCCAACGAATCGGCGTCGCTCGCGCGCTTGCACTCGAGCCGTCGCTCATCGTCTGCGACGAGCCCGTGTCGGCGCTGGATGTGTCCGTACAGGCGCAGGTGGTCAACCTGCTGCTGGATCTCCAGAAGCGGCTCGGTTTGACGTATCTGTTCATTGCGCACGATCTCCGGCTCGTGCGCCAAATCTGCGATCGCGTGGCGGTGATGTACCGGGGCCGGCTGGTCGAAGTCGCGCGCGCCGAGGCGATTTTTACGTCACCCGCGCATCCCTACACGAAGGCGCTGCTATCGGCGATTCCGTCGATGAAGCCCGGCGACAGGCTGGAGCGTATTCCGTTTGACGCGGCCGCATTTGACCCGCGCCCCTTGAAGGAAATCGCCCCCGATCATCTCGCTGCGATCTAGTCCACGATCACATGAAGAATGCGCTCTTCTGCTCAGTGGGCGACAGCTTCTGTCTGCGCGTTCACGACGTCCTTCTCGACCTTCCCGTCCCGGATGTGGATGACGCGATGGGCATGGGCCGCGACGTCGGGTTCGTGCGTGACCAGGATGATCGTGTTGCCGGCTTCGTGCAGGCGGGCGAACAGGCTCATGATTTCGACGCCCGTCTTCGAATCCAGGTTGCCGGTCGGCTCGTCCGCCAGCAGGATTGACGGATTGTTGACCAGCGCGCGCGCGATCGCGACGCGCTGGCGCTGACCACCTGACAGTTCGTTCGGACGGTGGTTCTTGCGATCCGCCAGTTCGACCTTGTCGAGCGCTTTGTTGGCGCGTTCGTGCCGGGTCTTCGCGGGCACGCCGGCGTAGATCAACGGCAGTTCGACGTTGTGGAGCGCCGACGCGCGCGGCAGCAGATTGAACGTCTGGAACACAAACCCGATTTCCTCGTTCCGGATGCGCGCCAGTTCATCGTCATTCATCTGACTCACCTGCTTGTCATTCAGCAGGTAGGAGCCCTTGGTCGGCGTATCGAGGCAGCCGATCAGGTTCATCAGCGTGGACTTGCCGGACCCTGACGGCCCCATGATGGCCACGTACTCGCCGCGCTCGATGGTGATGGACACGCCGCTCAGCGCATGCACCTCTTCGGCGCCCATGACGTAGGTCTTCCAGAGTTCGCGGGTTTCAATCAAAGGCATAAGGAAACTCTACTCAAGTGCTTCGTACTCATCTTTCAGCTTCGCCACCACGTTCGGGTCGGCCAGCGTCGTCGTGTCACCGAGCGTCTTGCCTTCGGCGATATCGCGCAGCAACCGCCGCATGATCTTGCCCGACCGCGTTTTCGGCAGGTCGGCGGCAAACAGAATCTGGTCGGGTCGCGCCAGCGCTCCAATCTTGCGGACGACATGCTCCTTGAGTTCGTCGATGAGCGCCTGATTGGCCGTCACGCCTTCCTTGACTGTGACGAACGCGGCGACCGCCTGGCCTTTGATTTCGTGCGATTTTCCGACGACGGCGGCTTCCGCCACCTTCGGGTGATCGACCAGGGCGCTCTCCACTTCCATCGTGCCGATCCGGTGGCCGGCCACGTTCAGGACGTCGTCAACGCGGCCGAGGAGCCAGTAGTAACCGTCCTTGTCCACGCGCGCGCCGTCGCCGGTGAAGTAGATGCCGTCCTTCCACTTGCTGAAGTATTGCGACGCGTACCGTTCGGGATCGCCATAGATGCCGCGCAGCATGCCCGGCCACGGCTTCGTGATGGCGAGCAGCCCGCCGCCTTCCTTGACGCGATCGCCCGCGGCGGTTCGCACTTCCGCGGCGATACCCGGAAACGGTTTCGTCGCCGACCCGGGCTTGAGCGGCGT
>Ga0184628_10000845_pt1 | contig 15694 bp, 15 predicted proteins | sample PLM4_5_b1_FD_133149 | JGI IMG/M metagenome (GOLD analysis project Ga0184628, IMG submission 133149) | Groundwater sediment microbial communities from an aquifer in East River, Colorado, USA - PLM4_5_b1 | ecosystem: Environmental > Terrestrial > Soil > Riparian zone | place: USA: East River... | reverse complement strand
GTGATACGTTGCGTCCAGGATTATGCCTGGTGGCCCCCGGCGATTTTCACCTCGCATTGATCCGCTTCGGACGCGGCTACCGGGCCCGTTTGACGCAATCGCCACCGGTGCATCATTGCCGGCCTGCAGTCGATGTGCTCTTTCGCTCGGCGGCGGAGCATGCGGGTGCTCAGGCGGTGGCCGTGCTGCTAACTGGGATGGGTGTGGATGGCGCTCGCGGGATGAAGGCCCTGCACACCGCCGGCGCGCGAACCATCGCCGAACACGAGGACAGTTGCGTGGTATACGGCATGCCGCAAGCCGCCATTAAGCTGGGCGCCGCCGATCAGGTCGTGCCCCTTCCGAAAATGCCCCAGGCCATTCTGCAGGCTCTCGCCCAGCCTGTCCGCGCATGAGCCACGCCTCCCTCAAACCAGACCTCTCCCGGATCGGTGAACGTGCCCTCACCGAAGTGCTCTCCACGCTTCTGAAATTGCCCGCCTCGCCGCAGCCCTTCGCCGCCCAACAACTCCAATCCCAGGCTCCTGATCAACTCGCCGCCACAGTCTTGCTGTCAGGTAACGGACTTTCCGGGTCCGTCCACGTCCAGCTCCCCCCTGCGTTCGTTGCCCGGGCTGTCAAACACCTGACCGGCCTCGACGGCCCTGAACAGGAAGCGATGCTGGAGGATACCGCCGGCGAAATCGCCAACATGGTCGCCGGGCGCGTCGCGGCCAATTTGGCTGCACAGGGGTATCCCTGCGGTCTGAGCACCCCGTCCGTTTTCCGGGTTGCGACTGCGCCGGTGGAAACCCGGCCGGGCATTAACCAGGGGCGAAGCGACCTGGTGTGCGATGGCCATCGTCTGTCAGTCGAAATCCAGTGTTGTCACCCCAACCATTAACCATCAACCATCCACCATCAACCCACTGACCCCCACCATCCTCAGCATTGACGACAGCAAGACCATCAGGCTCGCCCTGGCCCGCCTCTTCAGCCCTTTTGCCTGCCAGTGGCGCGAAGCTGCCAATGGCGAAGAAGGCCTGGCCATCGCGAACCGGGAGAAGCCGGACCTCATCATCCTGGACCACAACATGCCCGTCATGGATGGCCTCACCATGCTCCGCAAGTTGCGTGAGGACGCCGGACTCAAGCGCACCCCCGTCATCATGCTGACCGCCGAATCAGGCTTGGAGAACCTCGGCGCAGTCGCGCGTCTCGGCGTCCGCGACTATGTCACCAAGCCCTTTCGCGATGAAGAATTGCTGGCCAAAGCCGGTCGCATTATCCCTTTGATTCCGCGCCCACAACCATGAACGAGGAAGATCCCCATCCCAAACCGGCCATCGGCTCGGCTGCAGCGCCAAACGCAGCCCTTGCCACCAACCCGTTGCAGCAGGCCGCTGTGTTGGTCGTCGACGACAGCCGCACCATGCGCCTCGCGTTGATACGCGCCCTTAACAACCTGGGCTTCCGCAATATCACCGAGGCGACCAACGGCCGCCACGCCCTCGAGCTCGTCCTGGCGAATCCATTCGACCTGATGCTCCTCGACATGGAAATGCCCGAGATGAATGGCATGGAAGTTCTGGCCGCGCTCCGGGCCAACCCGGTCCTCGCCGGGCTTCCGGTTATTGTCATCTCCGGCGCTGAACAGATGGAAAGCGCCGTCCAATGCATCGAGGCCGGCGCGGAGGATTTTCTCCCCAAACCATTCAATCCCACATTGTTGCGCGCGCGGGTGACCACCTCCCTGGAAAAGAAGCGGCTGCGCGACCTGGACCGGCAGCGATTGACCGAGTTGCAGGCCGCCAAGTTGAAGGCTGAGGAAGCCACCAAGGCCAAATCCGATTTCCTGGCAAACATGAGCCACGAGATTCGCACGCCGATGAACGCCATCATCGGCCTCTCCCATCTCGCCCTCAAGACACCGCTCAACACCAAACAGCGCGATTACGTCAGCAAGGTCCACAACGCCGGCATTTCGCTGCTGGGCATCATCAACGATATCCTTGATTTCTCGAAGATCGAGGCGGGCAAACTCGATATTGAGAAGACGGATTTCCGGCTCGATGAGGTGATTGGTTCGGTGACGACTCTCACCGCCCAGAAGGCGCACGACAAAGGCCTCGAGTTCCTGGCCCATGTTTCGCGCGAGATTCCCGAAGGCCTGTCCGGCGACCCGCTCCGCCTGGGGCAAATCATAACGAATCTGGTCAACAATGCCGTCAAATTCACCGAGAGCGGCGAGATCCGCCTGAAAATTGATTTGCTCGAGCGTGCCGGAGGAAAGGTTCAACTCAAGTTCTCCGTGCGCGACACCGGCATGGGCATGACGCGGGAACAATCCGCGAAACTCTTCCAACCGTTCGTGCAGGCCGACGCATCGACCACCCGCAAACACGGCGGCACCGGGCTGGGACTGACCATCTGCCGGCGCCTGGTCGAACTAATGGGCGGGCGCGTCTGGCTCGAAAGCGAGCCTGGGGTGGGCAGCACGTTCTTTTTCACCGTCTGGCTCGAGGTGGGTGCGGCAAAAGTTTCGGGAAGAATCGTGCCAGAAAGACTCGCAAAGCTGCGGGTATTGATCGCGGACGACAACCCCGTGGCGCGCGAAATCCTCGCGGAATCGGTAAGTGCCATCACCAGCCACGTCAAGCTGGTGGCGTCCGGGGGCGAAGCCATCGCCGCCGCCAGGGCCGAACCGTTCGACCTCCTCTTAATGGACTGGCGCATGCCCGGGATGGACGGCCTGCAAGCCTGCCGCCTGATCAAAAGCGACCAGACGATTGCCAAACAACCGGCCATCGTGCTGGTGACCGCCTTTGGCCGCGATGAGGTGCGCGAGGAAGCGGAGCGACTCGAACTGGATGGCTTTCTCGCCAAGCCCGTGACCAAATCCATGCTGCTGGAGACGTTGGTAAACGTGTTCGCACTGGAGGTTGAGGACGCGGATGCCCCTGTAGGCGACGACGTGAGGAGTCGTTCCCAGGCGGCGCGCTTGCGCGGAGCACGCATTCTGCTGACCGAGGACAACGAAATCAACCAGCAGATCGCCATCGAACTTTTGGAAAGTGAAGGCGCCACGGTGAAAGTAGCGAACAATGGACGCGAAGCGGTGGAGATCCTCTCAAACGGTGCCCAACCGCCACCGTTCGACATGGTGCTCATGGACCTGCAAATGCCCGAGATGGATGGCCACCAGGCCACGGCCAGGATCCGTTCCGATGCCCGTTTCAAAACGATCCCGATCCTCGCCATGACGGCCCATGCGACCATGGAGGAGCGTGAACGCTGTCTCGCTGAGGGCATGAACGACCACATTTCCAAACCCATAGATCCGGCGCGCCTGTTCGAGACCGTGGGGCGGTTCTACAAACCGCTCACGGCGCAGGTAGCGGCAGACGCGGAAAAGGCGGGCTCCGGCCCGGCAGTGGAATCTGTCGGTGAGCTTCCGTTGGTGCCCGGCCTGGACACAGCCGATGGCCTGACCCGCGTCGCCGGGAACCGAAAACTGTATGTGAAGCTGCTCCGTCAGTTCGTCGATCAGCAAGGGCCGGCGGTTGGACAGATTTCCACGGCCCTGGCGGGGGGCGACGCCCCGCTCGCGGAACGGCTTGCTCACACGCTCAAAGGCGTGGCCGGCAACATTGGCGCCAAGGGGGTGCAGTCTACTGCGGGCGCTTTGGAAAAGCTCATTCGCGAGAGAGTTGCGCCAGCGGCGCTGGAACCGGCGAAGCAACAGGTTGCCGCAGTGCTGGATCCGTTAGTGGCGGAACTGCGAGCCGCGCTCAATTCATCGCTGCCCGTTTTGCCCGTCGAGCCCGTGGCACCCGGCGAGGTCAATCCGGCTCAGTCGCGTGAGGCGGCGGCGCAATTGTCCAAACTCCTTTCGGACTTCGATCCCGGTGCTGTAGACTTTATCGAAGTTAACCACCAGGCGTTGCGCCCGTTGTTTCCAGGTGAAGCCTGGTCACAGTTCGAACAACTTGTACAAGGGTATTCCTTTGGCGACGCGCAGGCACGATTGGAACAGGCGTTGAAAGGGCAAACAACTACATGAGAAAGGAATTTTACAGGAGGAAACAGAGAGAATGGAGAGGCACCCAAAGAATAGTTTTCCCAACACCAAATTCTTGAATCGCAATGCATCCTCTATTCAATAAGGCTTCGGGTCTGACAGAAACAATTATTGCTGCGTGCATCGAAGTTCACCGCGAGAATGGGCCAGGCTTGATCGAATCGATCTATGAGTGGTGCCTTGGCAAAGAGCTCGAACTGCGAGACTTGAGCTCTACAAGCCAGAAGAACGTCGTCGTGGCCTACAAGGGCTTCACTCGCGAAGAATCACTCCGTTTCGATCTATTGGTCGAGGACTGCGTTTTGGTAGAAGCAAAAGCGGTGGAGAAGATCCTGCCGATCCACAAAGCACAATTGCTCAGCTACATGAAATTGCTGAACGTGCCCATAGGCTTGCTCGTCAATTTCCACGAAATTAAAGTCACCGACGGCATCAGCAGGTTAATTCTCCCAGGAGCAAATAGATGAAGACAAGGACAAGACTGGTACAAGCCGCTCAAACGCAGAGCCCACTCTCTTTCCCTCTCTGTTTCCTCTGTTACCTCCTGTTCAAACTTTCTCCTGTTCGATGAAAAAACTCTCCGATTGCCGAGTGCTGCTCGTCGACGACGCCAAGGCCAACCTCGACATCCTGGTCGAGGGCCTGAAGTCTGACCACAAGCTTAGCCTGGCAATGAACGGGGAGATGGCGCTTCAGGTTGCCGCCCGCACCCCTCCTGACCTGGTGCTCCTCGATATTGTGATGCCGGGTATCGACGGCTACGAGGTCTGTCGGCGGATGCGGCAGATGCCAGAAACCGCCGAGGTGCCGATAATGTTTCTGTCCTCGCTTGAAGAGGTGCAAAACAAGACCCGCGGCTTTGAAGTCGGCGCGAATGATTACCTGACCAAGCCTTTCGAGATGCTCGAGGTCAAAGCGCGAGTCCGGTCCTTGCTGAAGGCCAAAGCTTACAGTGACGCGGTGAAGGAGCAAATCGCCAGCGAGTTGCGCGTCGCCCGGGAGATCCAGATGGGCATGCTGCCGCATGACTTTGCCGGGGTGGAAAAGGTGTTCGGAGTCAGGTTCGGTGCGGTGCTCGAACCGGCACGCGAAGTGGGCGGCGACCTTTACGGCGTTTTTGCCTCTAGGCCGGAACGCCTGGTGATCTTTCTGGGTGACGTCTCCGGCAAAGGCATCCCGGCGTCGATGTTCATGGTGCGCGCGATCAGTCTCGCGCGGCTGCTGGCGCGTGACATTGCGGAACCGGAACACGTTCTGGCGAGGCTGAACGACGAACTGTCCGCGGATAACCCGTCCGGCATGTTCGTGACTTTTCTCTGCGCTGTCTATGAGCCGGGGTCGCGTCGGCTGGTGCTGGCCAATGGCGGCCATTGCCGCCCCGTATGGCTGCCCGCCGCGGGCCAGCCGCGATGGGCGGTCAAGAACCTCGGCACCGCTCTCGGCTTCGAATCCGGTATCGAGTTCGAGCGCACCGAGCTGACTCTCGATCCTGGTGACTCCCTGATCCTTTACTCCGATGGTGTGAGCGAAGCTTTCAATCCGCAGGAGGAGTGCTATGGCAACGAACGCCTGCTCGCGGATGCGCTCGCGCTATCTGGCCAATCCGCCTCCGCCATCACGGCGGGCTTGCTTGAAAAAGTGCGCGCCTTTGCCAACTCGGCTCCCCAATCCGATGATATCGCAATCCTCACCTTGAAAGTGACCGGAGACGATGCCAGCCCTCCCCCTGTAGGGCACGACGTAAGGAGTGCTCCCCGCAGCCCTGCGCAGAAGGAGGGGTGGCAGATGACCTTGGATTTGCATGCGACACCCGAGGAAGTCATGCGCGCCGTCGAGACTTTGCAGCAATACGCCCAGGAACGGGGAATCGCCGAGAGGACGGTGTTTGGCCTGGCCCTGGCCCTTGAGGAGTGCGCCAGCAACATCGTCAACCACGCCTTGCGCCGTGATGCCCGGGAGACCTTTCAGGTGTTCATGGAGCACACCGGGGATTCATTCGTGATCGAATTGAAGGACCACGGCCAGCATTTCGACCCCACCGCGATGGCGGACCGCAAACCGCAGGCGGAGGACGACGATTTGCCCGGCGGGTGGGGCATTCAGCTCGTCCGGCGCCATACAGATGAAATCCACTACCAACGCGAAGGGGCAGTCAACATCCTGCGCCTGACCAAAAAGCTGCACCCTCCAAAGTAAATGCTCCAAATTTCCGAAACCATCGTCCATAATTATCCAAAATCAAAAGACACACTGATATGCCACTGGAAATCCAAATTCAAAAAGACATCAGCTCCCAAACCACCGGCGCCGTCACGGTGAAACTTGCCGGAAGTCTGGACACGGCCACGGCGCCCGAGCTGGAGCGCCAGCTTGCCCCGGTGCTGGCCGGCGGAGTAAAGGATCTCGTATTTAACCTGGCGGATTTGAAATTCATTAGCAGCGCCGGCTTGCGGGTGTTTTCCAATGCGCGTAAGACCCTGAAGGAGCGGGGTGGCCAGGCTTCCTTTGTGAACATGCAGTCCCAGATCTCGGAGGTGTTCGAAATCATGAAGTCCCTCCCGGGCGTGGCCATTTTCAAAGATGTTGCGGAGTTGGACCGCTACCTCGCGGTTCGGCAGCGCAAACACCTGGAAGGCGAATAGGTCATAGCTGTCGCCGGGGAGCCCAGCCTCGACCCGCAGTTGGGAGCATTATGAGCAATCGCATTCTGGTCGTAGATGACACGCCGGCCAACATCCAGTTGCTGGCCGCCACGTTGAAAGGGAAGGGGTACCAGATCAGTGTCGCCACCAACGGCAAACAGGCGCTCGAGGTCGTCGAGCGCGTGCGTCCCGACCTAATCTTGCTCGATGTGATGATGCCGGAAATGGACGGCTTCGAAACCTGTCGCCGGCTCAAAGAATCCGATGCTACGAAGGAAATCCCGGTGATCTTTCTCACCGCGCTCGCTGAGACGGCGGACATCGTGAAGGGGTTTGAGTTGGGGGCGGTGGATTATGTGGCCAAGCCGTTCAATACGCACGAATTGCTGGCGCGCGTGAGCACGCATCTCACGATGGACGAACTGCGGCGCAGTCTCGCGGCGAAGAATGCGGAGCTGGCCAGGGCACACGAGCTCGTGCGGCGCGCGTTCGGCCGTTATGTGTCCGAGGAAGTCGCAGCGAGCATCCTTAAGTCTCCCGAAGGGCTGGAGTTGGGCGGCGAGGAACGCGAGGTCACTATCGTCATGTCCGACCTGCGCGGATTCACCGCGCTCGCAGCGCGTTTGTCGCCCCATGAGGTGATCGAGTTCCTGAACCTTTACCTCGAGTCAATGGTTGACGTGATCAGCCGTTACGAAGGCACCATTGATGAGATTATCGGCGATGCGATCCTGATCATTTTCGGCGCTCCTCTTGCGTGCACAGACCACGCCGCCAAAGCGGTAGCCTGCGGATTGGCGATGCAACTCGCCATGAGCGAAGTCAACCAGCGCCTTGTCGCCAGGGGCGCCGCCGCACTCGAAATGGGTATTGGCATTCATACTGGCCGGGTGATTGTTGGGAACATAGGGTCTCAACGCCGGACGAAGTACGCCGCCGTCGGCTCGAACGTCAATCTCGCCGGTCGGATTGAATCGTTTACCACGGGCGGCCAGGTGCTGATATCAGAGGGAACTCGCAAATGCATCCAGTCGCCATTGCGGATCGATAACCAGTTCCAGGTGGAACCCAAAGGTGCCGCCAGCAGTATCCAGTTGTATGAGGTCGGCGGTATTGGCGCTCCCTTCGACCTTGCGTTGCCATCGAGGACCAGCACGTTGGTTCCCTTAGCGCCACCGCTTCCGATTCGGTTCACCGTGTTGGAGGAGAAGTTTGTCGGACGCACCGTTCACGCGGGGCGATTGGTGGCTTTGTCGGAATCCGAAGGCGGCATCGATTCCGACCTGGCCCTGGTATCGTTGAGCAACCTCAAGATCGAACTCACGCCTGTGGCTGGTGCCAACCCGGGAGGCGAAATCTATGCCAAGGTCATCGGGAATTTGGATGGGACGCCCGCCCAGAGCCGGATTCGCTTCACGTCCGTTTCCCCTGAGCTCCAAAGATGGATTCTAGCCGCGGTCGGGGAGCCGCCGGGGGGAGGCTCAAAGAGCGATGCTCTCCATCCTCAAGCCTGACCAGCCATGACTCCATTTGAAAAGGGCTTGGTAGCTCACCTGGTTGCAGACTGGATGCTGCAAAACAATTGGATGGCGCTCAACAAAACCAGCCTGCGCCATCCCGCCTCATGGATTCACGCTGCCATCCAGGCGCTTTGCCTTGGTATTGCCCTGGGTTGGCAGGCCGGGTTGGTGCTTGGATTCATCCACCTTCTGATCGATACCAGGGTGCCGGTGGACTGGTGGATGAGAGTCTTCAAAAAATGCGGAAAGGCGCCGGAAGCCGTCACGATCGCAATCTGGCTCGATCAGACAATGCACATTGTCTGTATCGCGCTTTGGCTCTTGTTGGCTCCGAAATGAACCTCCCGGACGCGCCCCTGTAGGCGACGACGTAAGGAGTCGTCCCCAAACTGTCGTTGGCCCCGAAATGAACCTCACCGGACGCGCTGCCCCGTAGGCGACGACGTAAGGAGTCGTCCCCAAACCGTTGCTGCCCCCGAAATGAGCCTCCAGGACGCGCCGGCTTATCCTGCCGCAGCTCCCGCCGCTCGTGAAAACTGAATCGAATCTTCGTAACGCTTTGTCAGCATCCTGACCCGTTGCGCGATCACCCGTGTCAAAGCCAGAGCGAATGGCGCCGCCAGCGCGGGCGCTTCCGCGAGCATTTTTCGCAGGGCCGCATCGGAAACTTTGATCAGCACGCTGGGCTGGTTGGCAACCACATCGGCCGAACGCGGTCCCTGGTCGACAATCGCCAATTCCCCAAAACACTCCCCCACTCCCATGGTCGTCAGTGTGGTTTCTTTCCCGCCGATCATGACCCGGGCTCGGACCTCCCCTTCCAGCACCATGAACAACGAATCACCGTGTTCGCCTTTGCTCACGACATTCCCGAACGCAGGAATTCGCACCACCTCGAGGTAAGTCAGCAATGAAGCGAGGAGTCGCTCGTCAACATCAGCGAGCATCTTGATGCGGCGCAAGGAGCCGGGTTGGATCCCCAAGGCATCGGCCGCCGCCGCCGCTGCGGGTGCCAGTTTGGACTTGAACAGGACCTTTAACTCCGTAATGTCCGAGGCCTTTGACCAGGTGTGGTCCTTCGTCTTGAACACCCAGGATTGTGCGGTGACTTTGCCCTGCTTGATCCAAGTCACGAGGGCCGGTAGTTCCACCGGTCCATAGGCGATATTGTCGGCTCCCCATGCCAGGTAGGTTGGGCTTGTGCTGGTTTCCATTGCTGGGCTGTTTAAGGTAATTACCGGGTGCTGTCAAACCGGAACCGGCCAAACTTCGACTGTCATTTCTGACAGTGGGCACCCACCCTGCCCAAGCGTATAAATTGGCCAGGCGCGTGGTTGCTTGCTGCCATGTTACTCAGCGCAGGAACCCTGGCCAGCGCCACCGTGGTCGCGGCAGCGTGGCCAGACCAGGGAAGTCAGAGCCGGTGCCGTTAGAGAAATCATGCTCACAAAGCTGCTCATAGCCTGGTTGCTGATGGCGCTTTGCGTGGCCATTCATGCCGTCGGGGTCAGCGCCGCGTTTCGCTGGATAAAACGGCGGCCCCGGCTGGCGCCTGATCGCTTTTGGCCTGCCACTTGGATGCTGATCCTGGTCGCTGGTGTGGCGATCCTGCTTCATTTGATCGAGATCATGGTTTGGGGGTTCTTTTACACCTGGAAACACGGGATGCCCGACCTTCAATCGGCGATCTACTTCAGCGCGGTGACTTATACGACCACCGGCTACGGTGACCTCGTGCTTCCGCCGGAATGGCGCCTCGTCGGCGGTGTCGAGGCGCTCACGGGCATCTTGATGTGCGGCTGGTCGACCGGCTTCTTCTTCGCCGTCGTGAGCCGGATGTTTGAGAATCCTTTGAACCAAGCCCAACCTGAATCTCCCAGCCCGCCACCCCCATGAATCCTCTGCTCAAAGAAATCCGCCACAACCCGCTGCTCTGGCTGCTTGTCTTTGTCCCGGTGGTGTTCATTGCCCGGAAGCTCAAGCACGACGCGCATACGCTGCTGTTCGTGCTGTCGGTGCTGGCCATCGTGCCCCTGGCGGGGTTGCTGAGTCACGCCACCGAATCCGTCGCCGCGAAGACAGGCGACGCGGTCGGCGGCCTGCTCAACGCCACGCTGGGAAACCTCACCGAACTGGTCATTGCGCTCACTGCTTTGCGCGCGGGCGAATACATGCTGGTTAAAGCCTCCATCGCCGGCGCCATCGTCACCAACACACTGTTCATGCTAGGGGCCTCCTTTCTCCTCGGGGGACTCAAGTATCACGTCCAGGAATACAACCGGGTCAGCGCCCGTATGCAGGCTGGCCTGCTCTTCCTGGCCACAATCGCATTGTTGGTTCCCTCCACCGTCTCGCAAGCCGACTCCACAACCAGTTCAGTTTTCGTGCGACAGTTAAGCGTGGGGCTGTCGGCGCTGCTCATTGTTGCTTATGGGCTGGGCATGCTCTTCTCCCTGAAGACGCACCGCGAGTTATTTGCCAGTGCGGAGCACGGTGAGGCCGGTGAAGCGCCGTGGCCGATCCGTCTGGCCCTCGCCACGCTGGCCGGCGTCACGGTGTTGGTCGCGCTGGTGAGCGAGGTGTTCGTCGAATCAGTGCAGAAGGCGGCAGAGTCCTTCGGGATGACTCCCGCCTTCGTCGGTTTCATTGTCGTGGCGCTGGTCGGCGGCGCGGCGGAAATGGCCTCGGCTTTTTCGGGTGCGCGCAAGAACCGGCTCGACCTGAGCGTGGGCATCGCGCTGGGAAGCGCCTCGCAAATCGCATTGTTCGTCGCTCCAGTATTGGTGCTCGTGAGCTACTTCATCGGGCCAACCCCGATGGCCCTGCAATTCTGGCCCGGCGCCGTGGTGATGATGCTCATCGCCACCCTCACGGCTTCTCTGGTGACCAACAGCGGGCGGTCAGCCTGGTTTGTGGGCGTGCTCGTGCTGATGGTCTACCTGATCTTTGCCCTCGCACTTTACCTGCTGCCACCGAAAGCAACCTGATTTAAGCGGTTGCGTCTCCCCGTTTTCCCCTGCGTCCGTTCGCTGGATGGGTCTTCCGCCTCCTGGCGCGATGATTTGTCCCGCTGGCGCGTCGCGCCGCAACGCGATGGAGGGTCGGTTTTCTCCCTGGTTTCGGGCGGTTCGGTTTTCGGGTTTCTTTGGGGCCTCGGGCCTTCGGATCCCGGATTTCCCCACTCCCCATTAGCATCCATGAGCGTGCATTAGCGGTTCGTCTCTTTCCCCACAAACCCCGTTTTTCGGCCCAAAAATCTTTCTTAATAAAAAGTCGTTTTCACTAAGAAGCTTTCCCACCTGCACCGCGCTAGTGTTGCCCCATGAACAGGAAATCACTGCGGTCCGTATGGAGACCGCGCACCAGGCTGCCAGCGCGCGCCGCCGCTCTCCCGCCAGTCTTTCCTAATAGAAACTCACTGCCACTAGGAAGATTCCTCAGCCCGAGGGGTCTAAACTCTCCTCATGAAAATGAAAAATCAAACCAATAACCCCGGCTGTCCGCCAATCCAACTCGCCAGTTCTTCCCACTACAGACTTGGCGTGCCATTCGTCTGTTCCCATTCGCGTGTAAATCCTCACCCTCGAAACCAACTCTCGGCCTTTGGCCAGTCCCAATTCTCGCGCCCGGTAGCACTTACTAGCACCTGCTAGCACTTACTAGCACCAAAATTATGAACACTCTCACTGAAGACTCCCTCATCACCCCCGATTCAGCCGCCCCTCCGGCCCCCGACAGCAATGTCCCGTCCGACGGCACCCCACCCGGCCCCTATCCCGCCATTCCCCGCCGCCGCCGCAAGGGCAAAATCGCCAGCCTCCCCCTCCCAATCCGCGACCAGATCAATCACCTGATCCAGGATGGCGTTCCCTACCAACTCATCATCGATAAACTTGAAGCCCCGGGCGCCCCGCCTCTCCCTTGCGTCATCACCGAAAACAACCTCTCCGACTGGAAAGACGGTGGCTACCTGGACTGGCTCGATGATCAATTCTGGCGCGACGAAATGCGCGCCCGGCACGAAACCTTCTCCGGTCTCTTTAATGGGGCTGACCCGATCCAACTCCCCGAAGGCGGCCTCCAACTCGCCGCCATCGGTCTCTGCGAACTCCTCCGCGACCTTTCCACTTCGGCGGTCGCGGGTAAGCCCGACCCCGAGAAATACGTCCGCGCCGCCAATTCGCTCGCCCGCCTCAGCCGCTCCATTCTTACGCTCCAACAATACCGCAACGCTTGCGCGGAGGCTCAGGCAAAGGTCCGTGAACTCAAGGATCCCAAACGCAAACTCACCGAGGACGAACGCCGCGCGATCATTCTGCAGGTGGATGAAATCCTCGGCATCGGCACCGGAGGGCAGGGAGGCTGCTAATACGTAACCAGGCAGTCCGTGCCCTGTCATTTCTGACAGTAGGCATGCCGGTTCACCCGCATTACAAATACCAGCAAATAAACGATTACCACTGGCATGAGTTCCTCGGACAAATCCCCCAAACGCGTCCTGGACCCGAATGACCGCATTTCCGAAGTGCTCTTCGGATTGATCATGGTCCTTACGTTTACCGGCTCCCTCAGCGTTGCCGAAGCGGGGCGGGAAGACGTCCGCACGATGCTCATCGGTGCGCTCGGGTGCAACATCGCCTGGGGCATCATCGATGGTGTTCTCTACCTGATGGGATGCCTCGCCGAAAAGGGCCGCAGTCTGGCCGCGCTGTGGGCAGTTCGCAAAGCTCCCACTCCCGAAAAAGCCCATCAAGTGATCGCGGACGCCATCTTTCCTGCCCTGGCTTCGGTCATGGAGTCCGCTGACCTCGAGATGTTGCGCCAACGCCTGAGCCAGCTTCCTGACCCGCCGGAAAAGGCGGCCTTGAGCGCTGGAGATTTCTGGGGTGCCGGGGGCGTCTTCCTGCTCGTCTTTTTCTCCACCTTCCCGGTGACGATTCCCTTCATCCTCATGCACGAGGCGCAACCCGCTTTGCGGCTCTCCAACCTGATCGCCATGGTCATGTTGTTCGTCCTGGGTGTCGCCTACGGAAAACTGGTTGGCCGCTCCGCCTGGGTGGTCGGCATCTCGATGGTCGTTCTTGGCGGCATTCTCGTGGCGCTAACCATGGCACTCGGCGGATGAGTACAAATTTAAAGAGCCTGATCGTTTGTCTGGGGGTGATCCTCTGGAGTCTGGCCGGCATGACCCAGATTGCCTCGACCAATGCCCCGGCCGCGACGAATCCACCCTCGATGTTCCGCTCTCCGGATGACGGCTGGCTCGATGTCAGCGGGTTCCTGGACGAAAAATATGGCTTTCTCCCGGTCGTAATCCCCATCACTGAGCCTGCCGTGGGGTATGGTGCTGCCGGTGGATTGGCTTTTATCAGCAGACCCCTGGGAGACGCCCAGGCAGGCCTGGAGCGCCCCAACATTTCGGTTCTGGGGGGCATGGGCACAGAAAACGGTTCCTGGGGCGTCGTGGCGGGCGACGTGCGCTACTGGTTGGACAATCGCCTGCAAACCCTGGCGGGCGTGGTCTATTCCTCCATTAACCTCGACTATTACGGCGTCGGCGATAATCCGGTTCTCGCCGACAACCCGCTTAGCTACAATCTCGAGCCGATTGGCGGCATGTTGCAGGGCAAATACCGTCTGGGGGATTCACATGTCTGGGCGGGCGTGAGTTATGCCTATGCAACCACTGAGGTCTCGTTCGACGCTCCGGCGGGCACTCCCGGTCTGCCGGATTTTCGCAGCGAATCAAACGTGGGCGGAATGACTCCGTCTTTGACCCTGGACACGCGCGACAACATCTTCACCCCCAACCGGGGCACTTACTTGGAAGCCGCCGCCAGCCTGTGCAGCGAGTATTTCGGAGGCGACGATGAGTTCCAGCGAGTGCGGTTAACTGCCCTCCAATATGTTCCTCTTCATCCCAAGCTCTGCCTCGGCCTTCGTGGCGAAGCGTTCGCGAGCTTCGGCGATGTGCCTTTCTATCTGCGGCCCTACATCAACCTGCGCGGGGCGCCGATCATGCGTTACCAGGGTGACGAAACGGCCCTCCTCGAAGCCGAACTCCGATGGCAATTCTATAAGCGTTTCAGCCTCGTGGGATTTGTCGGGGGCGGCGTGGCGTGGAATGATTTCGACCGTTTTGACAGCACCGAGAGTATCCTCACCGGCGGTGCCGGTTTTCGTTACGAAATCGCCCGAAAATACGGGATTCACATGGGCGTGGACTTGGCGTTTGGCCCCGATAACACTGCGGTCTATATCCAGGTCGGCAGCGCCTGGGCGCGACCCTAGAAGGCTTTGAATCATGAAGGCTACTGCAACAACCATCCTGACGGCGCTCCTGCTCGGCGCCGGTTTCGGGTGGGGCCAGGAAACGGCGCCAAATCCTCCCGCGCTAACCAATTCCCCGCCTCCAACCGCTCTGGAGGAATCCGGCAAAGCCTGGACTTTCTCAGCGTCCGCCTACACCTATATTGTTCCCGACAGCCGCGAGTACGTGCAGCCCACCTTCACCGCGGACCACGGTTGGCTGCATCTCGAGGCCCGATACAACTACGAGGATCTGGACACCGGCTCGCTCTGGGGCGGCTACAATTTCTCGGGCGGCGAAAAGTTGGCCTGGGAAATTACCCCAATGCTCGGCGGTGTCTTTGGCGACACCTCCGGCATTGCGCCCGGTTTCAAAGGCTCCCTGAGTTGGTGGAAACTTGAGCTTTCCAGCGAGGGCGAATATGTGTTCGACGCGGATGATTCGTCGGAGAGTTTCTTTTACAACTGGTCTGAACTCTCTGTCGCTCCGTTGGATTGGTTCCGCCTTGGTCTGGTGGCCCAGCGCACCCGCGTCTATGAGACCGACCATGAAGTCCAGCGGGGGTTCTTGTTGGGCTTTTCTTTCAAACGGGTGGACTTGACCGGTTACGTGTTTAATCCGGATGACAGCAGGCCGACGTGGGTCGTTGCTGTTGGTCTCAATTTCTAGCCTATGAACTCTGTGGCCAATACCAGGCTGCGATCTTTTCTTTCCGCACAGTTCCCCGCGCCGCGACAGCCCCCGGCCTCTTCCTGAAAAGGTCCATTGTGAAGCTTACCCACCAACAGAGACTCGGGCTGAGCTCTTGGGGAATTCCGCTGACCTATGCGCTGGTGACGGTGGTCTTCGGGATGGTTTTCCCCCGCCTGGAACACCATTTCCTGCCGGATCTCGTCTCCACCATGAGCGCCTCAGCTGCCATGGCAGTTTGCTCAGCCATTGCCTCCGGAATGATCACCCTCACCGGCATCGTCTTCTCCCTGGCGTTCGTCATGGTCCAGTTCAGCGCCACCGCTTATTCCCCGCGCCTGGTACTCTGGGTTGCTCGAGACCCCGTGGTTTCCCATGCTTTGGGTGTCTTCAGCTCCACCTTTCTGTATGCGCTCATCATCCTGGGTTGGGTGGACCGCGGCGCGTCGGGGAGAGTCCCTTTCGTCAGCGG
>Ga0184628_10000844_pt1 | contig 15695 bp, 13 predicted proteins | sample PLM4_5_b1_FD_133149 | JGI IMG/M metagenome (GOLD analysis project Ga0184628, IMG submission 133149) | Groundwater sediment microbial communities from an aquifer in East River, Colorado, USA - PLM4_5_b1 | ecosystem: Environmental > Terrestrial > Soil > Riparian zone | place: USA: East River... | reverse complement strand
TCATTTGTCATTTTAAGGAACGGAGGAAGAGGGATTCGAACCCCCGGGACAGTTTCCCGCCCAACGGTTTTCAAGACCGCCGCCTTAAACCACTCGGCCATTCCTCCGATGGAAAGAGTATCAGATTAAACGTTTATGAGAACACGCCGTCAAAAAACACTTCGTCTCGCAACCCTTGACGGCGAGGCGACGGAGAGGTTTCGGAGTCACACGATGAAGAGAGCGGTCAGCGCGACATTTCTGGTGTTTTACGCGGCGTTTACCGTAGTCGCGATTTCCGAGCATACCGCTTCGTATGCATCGACCATCGCCCGCCATTCGCCGTTACAGACCAAGACCATTCGCGCGGCATCACCGCATTCGTCGCAGGTTCGAATTCTTCAAGAGCCGTTTATCGGCTTCCAGATCAAGACGGCGTTCGTTCCTGGCGACAACGGCACGACTTCGGTTCGTCCGTTATCGCTGCAGTTCGAAGTCGATTCCAGAAGGTTCACGCCTTCCCGAGCCCCGCCCGCAATCCTCTAAGTTCACGCCATTCTTTCCAGGTAATCAACGTGCGTAACGTAGAGGAACTTTCTTATGCAATCCGCTTCGGGTATGGATTTTTCGACGCTGACTTTCATTCTTGCCGGAGGCCAGGGAAAACGCCTGTCTCCATTTACTTCAGGAAGGGCAAAGCCGCTGGTTTCCTTCGGCGGTGTATTTCAGATTATTGATTTTACGCTTTCCAATTGCGTCAACAGTGGACTTGAACGCGCATACATCCTGACCCAATACAAGGCAGACTCGGTCCGGAGCTACATCGAGGCTTCATCGTGGACAACGGAATTCCTGTGTCTTCCATCAAGTCCATCGAGTGGTTATCACGGGACTGCAGACTCCGTTTACAAGAACATGCATCTTTTCAGTCAGGAGAAAGCGGACTATGTTCTGATTCTCGCATCGGATCACATTTACAAAATGGACTACCGCAGACTGCTTCGTTTCCACGCCAGTCATGGAGGCGACGCAACCGTTGCAGCTGTCCAATATCCTCGAAAGCTCGCGAAGGAACTGGGAATTCTCGATGTCGATGAACGTGGACAAGTTGTCGAGTTCGAGGAAAAACCGGAATATCCAAAGGCAGGCCGGTCTGATTCTTCGACGGTGCTCGCCAGCATGGGAATTTATGTATTCAATGCAGCGACGTTGCGCAAGGCGCTGCTTCGCGACGCCGGAAACTTCAATGGAAGTCACGAGTTCGGAAAAGATGTCTTTCCGGGGCTGATTCGCACAGACCGTGTATTTGCCTACGATTTCACAAGAAATAATGGTCCGCTCGGGACCTACTGGCGCGACGTCGGAAACCTGGACGCCTACTATCGGGCGCATATGGAGTTGTTACTTCTGAACTCCGCATTTGATCCCTATGGCGATGCGCGATGGCCTGTTTGCGCGGGGGGAAGGACTGCGCCGTTCCGATGCGCTGGCTCAAACGCAGACCGAAGCGCAGAAATGGTTGCGTCGAGCGGTGTGGACTCCGTCATCTCGCCGAACTCCGAGGTATCCGGAGCGGTGGTTCAGCAGTCGGTACTTTCTCACTCGGTATATGTTGCGCCGTCCGCTGAAATTTCAGGCTCGGTCCTGATGTCTGGAGTACGTGTCGGACAAGGTGCGAAAGTTCGGCACGCGATCCTCGGCGAGGGCGTCGTTGTGCCCGACGGCATCCGTATCGGTTGCGATTTCGTCGAAGACCGTCGTCGTTTTCATGTGACGGAGAATGGAGTAGTCGTCGTTCATGGAGCAGATTCCGTCCGGATTGGCTCTCAATCGCCGTCCATCCAATACGAAGACCGGGAGTGGGCCAATACTACTGGCGCTTTTGAATCATCGACTCGTAAAGGACGGCAGGATGCCGCTCTTCGGTCACTGAGGGAATAGGGCAGGACTGTTGCTGTTTCGGGTCGAAGATCTTTGCTTCGGCAAACGGACGATTGGGCCGATAGCCAGGCCCTTTCGCATCGATCCCGGGACGAGCCATCAGCTTTTCAATTCCGTACACCGTTTCATTCCGGTTGTAAGCGGCCTGATGGTGTTCGCGGCTCATGACAATCGCTTCCTCCGGACAGGCATCGACACAGAATCCGCAATAGATGCAGCGCATCATATCGATATCAAACTTCTTCGGGAATTTTTCGATTTCCGGATTCGGATGCTCGCCGGCTTCAATGTAAATGCATTCGGCCGGACAGATGGTGGCACACATGTAACAGGCGACGCATTTCAGGCTGCCGTCGTTGCGTACGGTGAGAATGTGGGTTCCGCGAAATCGCTCAGAGTAATTCCGAGTTTGTTCCGGATAACTGATCGTCGGCATATCCCGCTTGATGAGACTGGTAAACAGACGGCTGAACGTGACGCCAAAAGCTCTGAATGTCGACCAAAATGTTGCATGTTCGCGGCGCGCGCGTTCGCTGACGTTAATGACCGGAACATCCACGGCGTATCCGCCCTTGACGGGAATCATCGTACGACCTCCTGCTGAGGGGTATACACACCAGGTATGCCAAGGGGCCCTATGGCTTCATGATCCATACCCGCATAGGGCGCCACTTCGCGTGCGACCCATTCGAATATTGCCGCCGGCTCCGGTGACACCTGAATGCCGGACAATCCCAGCATCGTCGACATCATTCTGTGCAAAGGCTGCGCTTCTCCCGGGGGGTGAACCGCGTGATTGCTGATTTGCACGCGACCGGCGAAGTTTGTATACGTACCCGTTTCTTCGGCCCATCCGGCCATCGGCAACACAAAAGTTGCGTCGGCGGTCCAGTTGAAATCGTGAGTTGTACTCACGACGGAGAAATCCAATGCGCCTATCAGTTGCTGAAGTTCGACGAGGATTTCCGGCGCGTCGTCGCCAATGAGCTGCGGGTGGAATGAAATCCACATTCCACGAATCCGTTGCGCTTCTGCCATTTTCCGAAGTCCACGCAACCCGCCGATTTCTGACGGTTTCCCCGAGAGAACAATATCAATCGCGCCCCGCGTATTTGGATGTTTATCCAATCGACGAAGCATATCGTCCTGACGTTCTTGATAGGTCTCCACTTCACTGCCGAGACGGAAGTCCACCTGACCCTTAAAATATTTTTTCATCAGGAACAGGGCTTCGTTGGTGTTCGTGGCCGAGGCGAGTCCGGCGATTGCCATTTCCCCATGTTCCTCGCGTATGGATGAGAAACGTTGATGGATTGCGGGAAGCACCGCATCGAGGGGACTTGTTTCGCCAGGAGTTTTCGGGGACTGCAGCCGTGGCCAGCGTTCCATGGCGTGAAAGCTCAGCCGGCCTTCATCGCATAACCAGCTCTGGTTCACGTCGACGTTCCGTCGTCCTACCGTTCTGTAGATAGTGCCGTCGTTTGCGGACTGGCCAGGTATGCCGCCACCCATGGCTCGGGCCGAGTGGTCAATTCGCAGATTACAGCCTGTGCTGCAGCCGCCACAAATGGCGCTGGTTCCCTTGAGAAACCAGGATCGCACCTTGAATCGAAAGTCCGAGCTCGTGAGGGCTCCGACAGGACAGATGTCGACGACGTTGCCGGAGTACGGATTGTCGAAGGGTTTACCGCCATGAATTGCGATTTCCGAGGCGTGCCCACGATTCAATACGACGATTTCGCCGGTGTTTGTCACGTTCCGGGTGAAACGCACACAACGTGTGCAGAGGATGCAGCGTTCCTGATCCAGCTTGACCAGCGGACCAAGATCCCTGGCTTTCGTGCGTCGGGTCTTCTGGGTTCCTGGGTAGCGGCTCGTGTGGCCGGCGTTCGCCATGTAGTAGTCCTGCAGCCAGCACTCGCCGGATTGATCGCACACAGGGCAGTCGATTGGATGATGCAGAAGCAGAAACTCCATGGCATATCGAACGGCCTGTTGGACGCGCGGAGTAGTCGTTCGCACGACCATGCCGTCGGCGATGGGCGTTGCGCAGGACGGAACCAGTTTCGGAGCCTTTTCCACTTCGACCAGACACATCCGGCAACTGCCCTCGATCCCTATATCCGGGTGATAGCAGTAGCGCGGAATCTCAATTCCGACCTCGTCGGCCAGCTGAATGATGGTCTTGCCCGGCGGTGCTTCGTATATCTGGTCGTTGAGCGTGATCTTGGGCATAAGCAACTTAGATTAACACGGCGATTTCGGGTAATGGATCATTTTGAATGGGATATCCCTCCCCGGAATGGATAGGGTGGGGACATTAAGAATGGCCGCGCCCGAGTGAGGGGTACAAAGTATATTCTGGTTCCCATCAGGCCGGATGTTCGATCGGAAGGTCCAGCCTGCTGCCCCACTCTCCCCACGAGCCCAGATAGTTCCGCACTCTGGAATATCCGATCAGCCGAAGCGCCAGATACGTGTGTGCGGCGCGATAGCCGCCCTGACAGTAAGGAATAACTTCGAGATCCGGAGCGATTTTCCGAGCGGCGTACATCTGTTTCAAATCGTCGGAGCTTTTAAAGCAGCCCTTCTCGTCCAGGTTTTGTGTCCATTCCAGGTGGACGGCTCCGGGGATTGCTCCGCCCCGCGCGGACCGCACGACCTGACCGGTGTATTCACCGTCGCTGCGCGTATCGACGATGACGGATTCTTTCGAATGTAGCCGTGCCAGCACGTCATCTGCGGTTGCGAGTAGTTCCCTCCTGCGATTCGCCTTGAAGTTGCCGGGTTTCGGTATGCTGGCTTCGTGCGTTGTTGGCAGACCGGCTTCAGTCCAGGCATTGAACCCTCCGTTGAGAACATGAATGTCTTTGTGTCCGAAGAATTCCAGGAACCAGAAAAGGCGGGCGGATCGCATTCCCGCAATATCATCGTATATGACGACGATACTGTCGGAATTCACGCCACGCGCCTGTATCAGGTGTTCGATGATCCACAGGAATGCTTCCAGCGCCTGAGGGCGGGTGTCGATCAGGCTGATGCCGAAGATATCGAAGCTTCGAGCGCCCGGGATGTGACTATTGGCGTATGCTTCCGGTGGCCGCAGATCCATGATGACGACCCTTGGGTCGGTCATGCTGCCCAGCAGTTGCTCCCTCGGCCATAGCAAATGTGGATTGGTGTAACTCACGATCGTTGCTCCAAAGCGTCCAAAACCGGTTTGTCGAATTGCCGCTGCCGTCGTTCCAATTCGGCTAGAATAGCCGATTTTGGGACCAGATGTGCCGAAGGTCAGATCGCAGAAGAATAAAAACCATGGAGGCGTGACTTTTGATTTCCGTAGAGAACATTTCAAAACGTTATCCGACGAAAACCGCTATTGAGGGTATGTCGTTCAATGTCGGGAAGGGCGAGATTCTTGGTTTTCTCGGTCCGAACGGTGCCGGCAAAACCACGACGATGCGGATCATCACGGGATACATGCCAGCTTCAGCCGGAACCGTTCGCATCGACGGTTTTGACGTCGGCGATGACCCGATCGAATGCCGGAAGAGAATCGGATACCTTCCCGAAAATCCTCCGCTGTATACCGAAATGACGGTGCAGGCCTACCTTCGATTCGTCGGGAAGATCAAGGGTGTCACCAAGGCGCGGCTCGCAAATGAAGTCGACCGCGTCATGGATAAGGTGAATATCACCGATGTCCGGGAACGGATCATCGCAAAGTTATCCAAGGGCTATAAGCAGCGTGTTGGCATTGCACAAGCGTTGCTCAACGATCCTCCGGTTCTGATTCTCGACGAACCCACGATTGGTCTGGATCCGAAACAGATTCATGAAGTGCGCGAGCTGATCAAGGAACTTGCCGGCAAGCATACCGTCATTCTCTCGACTCATATTCTTCCGGAAGTGGAGCAGACCTGCCATCGCGTGATCATTATTGATCATGGAAAGATCGTGGCAGTCGACACGCCACAGAATCTGCGGACTCAGGGCCAGGGGACATCACGAATTTTTGTCGAGGTGGAAGGGCCCTCAGCGGAGATCGTTTCCACGTTGAAGGGGCTAACTGGGGTTCTCAGAGTTCGGACCGAGGCGGAAGACGGCGGCCGCTTTCGTTTTCAGGTCGATAGCGACGTCCGCCAGGACATCCGCGGGGAGATGGCGAGAGCCATAGTCACGAAGGGATGGGGGCTGCTGGAGTTGCATTCCTCCGTTATGAGCCTCGAAGACATTTTCATCAAGCTTACGACCGCAGAAGAAATTCACGCATCGGATACAGATCAGTCATGAAAAATATTATTGCCATCGTTCAACGTGAGCTTGGGACGTATTTCGTTTCGCCAGTGGCCTACGTGGTCCTGGTCATTTTTCTGTTATTGTCGGGAGTTTTTTTCCAGACCGTTCTTTCCAGCGTTTTGCGGGACACTATGATGCAGGCCATGCAGGGAGCGCAGTTCGGGCAAGGCCCCCCGCCGATCGATGTGCCCGGGATTGTGAGCCGCAGTTTCCTCGGTTCCATGAGCGTGATTCTGCTTTTCATGATCCCGATGATTACGATGGCGCTGTTTTCGGAAGAGAAGAAGCGCGGCACCATTGAGTTGCTGCTGACGGCGCCGATTACCGATGCGGAAGTGATTCTCGGGAAGTTCTTCGCCGCCGTTTCGTTCTTTGTAATCCTGCTGCTGACGACGTGGATTCCCATGGCGGTGCTCTATATTTTCGGCAAGCCGGCTTCGGGTCCGATACTCACGGCGTACCTGGGATTGTTTCTCTACAGTCTGTCGCTGGTTGCAATCGGGATGTTCATATCAAGTCTGACTGAGAATCAAATAGTCGCCGGGGTATTGAGTTTCGGAACGTTCCTGCTGCTGTGGCTAGTCAACGTCATGGCGAACGCGGCACAGGGGACATCGAAGGCGGTGTTGTCGTACCTTTCCATACTGGATCACCTCGATGATTTCATGAAGGGAGTGCTTTCCACCTCGAACGTCATCTTTTATCTGTCACTGGCGTTTATCGGAGTTTTTCTGACTTACCGGTCGGTCGACTCGCTTCGCTGGAGGGGCTGAGGAAAAGATGAGGAGAAGTCGCTAATGAAAGAACAACTCAAAAAAGCAGATTTATTCGGTCTCGCCATCATCGCCGCCACACTGATCGTGTATTCCAGTCGTTCGGTCTGGACGATGTACCAGACGATCGCGGCTGTTGTGGGCGGTTTGCTCGTCGTAATTTCCATTGCCCTGAAGTTGCCGGATATCCGCGCGGGACTCGGCCGGCGCTCGACAAAATTTGGAATCAATTCGGCGATGTCGGTGGTTCTGGTTCTGGGCATTCTGGCCTTCGTCAATTATCTCGGCGCGCAACATTCGAAGGTCGTGGACATGACCACAGAAAAGACCTTCAGTCTTTCGGACCAGTCCGTACAGGTTGCGGGCCAGGTTAAGGAAGATGTTCTTATCAAGGCATTCTATCCGGGCCCTGGTGAATACGTGCCGGATCGGGACCTGCTGCGTTTGTTCACGCATCAAAACAGCAAAATATCGTTTCAGTTCATCGATCCGGACAAAGAGAAGCAGATTGCAGATCAGTATCAGGTGACTGCATACGGAGAGCTTCAGAATCCGATGACCGGGCAGTCGACGAAATTTGGAACGCTGATTCTGGAGAAGGGCGGGAAGACCGAACGCATCGAAAAGCAGGGAGGGTTGAAGGAGGAAGACATTACCAACGCCCTGCTGAAACTTGTGAAGGGAGTTCAGAAGACCATCTATTTCACGGCAGGCCACGGCGAAAAACAGATCGAAAGTACGGATCAACGCCTCGGATACCAGCTCGCGAAGAATGCACTTGAAAAGGAAAACTACGTCGTCAAATCCATCAACCTGATTCAGGATGGCAAGGTTCCGGCGGATGCCTCCGCCGTTGTCATGGCGGGTCCGACAACGGAGCCGGTGGCGAGTGAGCTGGATGCGCTCGATGCGTATTTGAATGGCGGTGGCAGTGTACTGTTGCTTCTGGATCCGCCACCGGGTGCGTCATTGAAGGATTTTCTGAAGAAATGGTCGCTGGAAGCCGGAGACAATTTCGTGGTCGACGCCAGTGGTATGGGAAAGATCTTTGGTGCAGGCCCGACGATTCCACTGGTATCGAAATACGAAGGCCATCGGATCACTCAGGGTTTCAACGTGATGACGTTTTTCCCACTGGCACGTTCGATCACGCCGGCCAAACTTCCCGTCGAGGGCGTTGTGATCGAACCTCTTCTGCGAACAAACGAAGCGAGCTGGGGTGAATCGGATATGAAACCCGGCGCGAAGCAGGTACAGCTTGATGAGAATGTCGATATCAAGGGGCCCGTTACGATCGGGGATGTGGCGACAAAGACGATTGGAGATAAAAAAGGCCGGCTTGTGGTGATCGGAGATTCTGATTTTGCCATCAACGGCTATTTTGGAGCACTCGGCAACGGCAATCTCCTCACAAATGCCGTGACCTTTCTGGCACAGGATGAAAGTTTCATTTCGATCAAGGCGAAGGACCCGGCGAACCGGCCGGTGACCATGACGGAATCTCAGGAAAGGTCTGTCGCGTGGCTCGTTGAAATCCTTCTGCCGCTATCTGTATTTATTATCGGCATCTCGGTTCTGGTAAGACGGAGGAAGTAGTGCGTTTTCGGAGTACGTTGGTTCTTCTGGTGGTGTTTGCCGCTCTCGGTGGCTACGTTTATTTTGCGGAGTATCGGGGACGCGATGAACGAGAGCAGCAGGAAGCGTCGAAGAAAAAGCTGTTCCCGACTCCGCTGAAGGACGTTGTTGGTTTGAGTCTGGCGTTTCCCGATCACAAAATCTCCGCTGTAAAGAAGGACGACAAGCATTGGGAGTTTACTGAACCTCAGGGAATTGACGCGGACTCGGACGAATGGGAAGTGCTTGTATCCAGTCTGAGCCAGGTCGAGAAGGGCGCGGCCGTCTCATCGAGTTCGAACCTTGCTCAATACGGACTCGATAAGCCTGTTGTCGAGATCACGGCGAAGCTTAAGGATGGCAAGACGGTGGGCGTGCTGTTTGGTTCGGAGAATCCAAAGAAATCCGACAATTACGCGAAGCTTGCCGACGTACCGGAAGTCTTTCTGAGCCCAGTGAACGGGAGTAAGTCTTTTCAGAAGAGCCTGACGGATTTGCGGAACAAAAAGGTGCTTGAGTTTGCGCTGGACGATATCAATTCGGTTCGAATTGAAGATGGCAAGAACCTGATGGAGTTCCAGAAGTCTGGAATGGATTGGCTAGTAAAGAAGCCCTTGGAATTGAAAGCCGACAGAGAGGAGATATCGGGTTTTCTCAGCGCAATGGAGTCGGCGCGCGCCACAAACTTTGCTGACGGGGCAATAACTCTGGCGAGTGCCGGCCTCACTCCGCCTGCCGTTAAGATTACGTTGCACGATGCAAAAGCAAGTTCAGACCGAGTGCTGAGCCTTGGAAAATCGCCGGAGACGGACAAGTATTACGCCCGTGACGAATCACGTGCCGCCATCATGATCATCAGTAAGGATGTTCCCGGCAAAGCACGACGCCCCTTGATCGATTGGCGCGACCGGTCCATTGTGCATTTTGATCGCGAGAGTATCGACGTATTGGAAATTGTTCGTGGTGCGGAAAAAATTTCATTGAAGAAGCAGGGCACGGATTGGAAGCTTGCAGACGGGCGTAAGGCGCAGCCGGATAAGGTGACGAACCTGCTTGTTGCCGTGGAATTTGAGCGCGCCCAGGAGATTCTCGATTCGCCAGGAAATCTATCCCTTTATGGTTTGGACAAACCTCGAATCGAAGTTACGCTGCGACAGGCCGGGAAAGATGTACTTGGCATGAAATTCGGAGCTGCAACCCGCAATCCGGAAGGTTGGTACTTGAAAGTATCGACTAATCCGGTGGTCATGACCGTTGCAGAGGACTTTTTCGCGAAGTTCAGCCTCAAGGCGGACGACCTCGCCGAGACCCATTAAGATCGTGCGATTTCGGGGGAATGTAACCGCGACCGGGCATGCGGCGTAATCACTTATGACTTTTGAACCCGAACTGGTTGTTCGCGCCCAGGCCGGGGAAGGGGCCGCACAGGAGGAACTGGTTCGGCAGTTCTCTCCGATGGTTTTTCGGCTGGTTTCACGGTTTTTCCGGCATCGGGAGGATGTTGAGGATCTTGCGCAAGATGTTTTCTTTAAAGTCTTTACGCGGATAGATCAGGTTCGGCCGGATGAGAACTTTCCGGGTTGGTTGAGGCGAGTAACAATCAACACTTGTTACGACGAATTGCGAAGAACCCGGCGGAGGAATGCCGCATTCGAGGTTTACGGGCCACAGCAGGAATCCGAACCCGTGGCCGCTGTGGAGGTTCCCGCGGAACCCGGGGATTTTGGGGTTGCCCGGGTGGCTTTGGAAGCTTTGGACCCGAAACTGAAGATTCCATTGATACTTAAAGAAGTCGAAGAGTTGTCGGTGGCAGAGATTGCGTTGTCGTTGGGAATTACGCAGACAAACGTGAAAGTTCGTTTGTTTCGAGCGCGCAAAAAGCTGGCCGCCAGTTTGGGGAAAGTGGCTGAAGGCAGACGGTCTTAAGCCGAGGCAATAGGCGGGAATCAGAACGAGAACAGGAAAATGAATTCAAAATTGGACGAATTTTTCAAGAGTGAACGCTCGCGGGTATTCGAACCAGGTCCCTACTTTGCGCAACGTGTCATGGCACGTCTGGCAGGGCAGATTTCTGCTCAACGGGAAAATGGGATCTGGGACGGTGTGATGGCGGGAGCCCGCCCGATATTTGCCCTGGCGATGGTATTGCTTCTCGCGTTTATGGCTATCCAGCTTTTCCTTCCGGACATGCCCGAGCATGGCCCGATTGACGCCGTTCTGGCGCCTGAACAGACGGATGGGGAGCATCTGATTTTCACTGGCGCGGATCCGTCCAGCCCCGAACTGGAAAAGATGATCATCATAACGGAGGACGGGCAATGATCGAGCGGACCATCAAGGGAAAGTTGTTGGTATTTTCGGTCTTCTTCCTTGGGATTGTGTCCGGCGTTCTGATGACTTATGCATGGGAGACGCGCGTAGCTTCGTCGGTTAGTTCAGGCGATGTGAAGTCGGCCGACCGTGCCAAGGCGGATGTGAACAAGGTGTATGACTACCTCGGGCTGAGCTCGGAACAGCGCATTCAAGTGAAGCAGATCACCGAGGATTCACGTCCGGAATTCAACAAGATTTTCCAGCAAACGCGCCCCCAGATGGACGCACTACAGGAACAAACCCGAAGCAAGATCCGGGCCGTGTTGACCGACGAACAAAAGAAAAAGTACGACGAGTTCAATGCAGCAAACAGAGCGCGGCGCAATAAACAGAAGCAGCAGCCGCAGCATTCGAATTAGTGCGAGTTTTTGTAAGACTAAAGACTTTTCAGGAGATGTTATGAAGAAACTGATGTTTGTGATGGCTGTTGCGGCATTCGCGATTCCCGTTCTGGGACTGATGTCCCCTGCCTATGCCCAGTTCGATGGCGATGTGGATCTCTCCGGCTTGTTGAATGGAGGAGACCGAGGCGGTGGTAACCGCGGCAACAACCGCGGGCCGCAGATCCCGGATTCCAAGCTCATGTTTAAGGAAATTCAGGACACACTGAAAAAGGGAAAGACTCCCATGGAGAAGGCACAGGAGAAACCTGTGCAAAACCTTCTGGATACGGAAGTCGTGATGCTCACGGATAAGATTCAGTTGCTGCGCAACAACAACAATAACAACAATCAGAATTTCCCAAACAACTTCCCTCAGGGCGAACAAAATCGTGGCGGCCGTGGCGGCACGCAGCCAGCCAATGCTCAGCAGAATCAGCAGCAGAGCGAACAGGCCATCAAGGTGGATACCATCACCAGCCTGAGGAACGAGGATTTTCTGGCTACAAAACTGGCGGGGTTTCTGACGCCGGAACAGGTCGCTGTCGTCCAGAAAGCTCATGCAGAAGACAAGGCAAATGCCAACTGTCTGGGTGGATTGCTGGATCGTTATTTCCAGCAGATGAACAGTCGCGGAAACCAGAATCAGAATCAGAATCAGAATTTCAATAACAACAATAACAACAACCAGACACGGCCCAATGGTCAGAAGTATTGCATGACTGTGCAGGCGACGCCGTCGGAGCGGTTGGAGCCCATTCGGAAAGTGCTAGCGAAGGCAAATATGCCCCTTGCGAAGGACAAGGAGATTTTTGCAGAGACTTTCATGAAGGCGGAACTTCAGGATCTCGAAACGGCCCTGCGGACAGCCTTGACAAATAACAACCAGGGCGGCCGCGGCAACAACAATCAGAACCGCAATAACAATCCTCAGCAGCTGATTCAGTCTTCCATCGACGGAATGTACAAGAAGGTGGAAGAGATGTTGAATCCTCCTCAGGCGGCAACACTGAAGACGTGGCATTACACACAGATGCTGGGACGCAGTCCGATCGATTCACTGATTGCGGTTAATGCGATGCAGGACACCCCGCTTAGTGATGAACAAATTGCCAAAGTGACTGCGGCATGGCCCGAACTTCGGAATTCGATTCAACAGGCGGCGAGAGCGGCCAACAAAACCGTTGATGCCAAGACTATCGACGCGGCCGCAATGAGCAAGATTCTGGAAATGTTGGAGCCCTCGCAGGTCGTGTCCTACCAGCTTGCCAAGAAGTACGGCCCGGAAGCGGCTGCGGGCGGCAAATAGCAATATTAACTGAAAATGTAACCCTGTTGTTCAGGGGGACGTAATTGGTTTTGTGACTTCTTACCGGGTGAGATTGACCAGGGGATTTGAATAATATGTCTATTTTTGGGGAGGTAGGCCACATGCGGAGGCTGAGTTTATTAACTCTAGTAGCGCTTTTGTTGTGCAGCTCTGTTTTCGGCGCACAGACAGCGGGCGCTGCCCAGGGGACGCCACCTGTTCCGGCGAATGCTGTGAAGCTCAAAGGAAAGATCGTCGATCAGACTACGGGCGCAATGGCCGGCGTGGATGTGATCGTGGCCACTCCAGGACAAGGTGGTCGAGTCGTCGCCACCGGCAAGTCGGATGCGGAAGGCAACTTTGAACTGAATGTGGCTCCAGGTCCGTATCAGGTGACGGCCAAGGTAGCGGACTTCAAGGATAACGTGCAGGCGGTTCGCGTCACGGCGGACATGGCTCCACTCAGCATCACAATGGCTCTTGGACTCACGACAGTCGTTGACGTCAACAGCGTAACGAATGAGTTGGGTATCGATCCCGATTCCAGCTTAAACACCGATGTCATTACGGGTGATGCGCTGCTGGATCTTCCGGACAACGAAGATGACCTGCTGGCGTATCTCACTCAGCTTGCGCAGCTTCGCGGTGGTGATGGTACCGTAACTCTGTCCGTCGATGGATTCACCGATGGAAACCTTCCGCCGCTGGCGCAGATCGCTGAAATACGCATCGTGAACAGTTCGTTCAGCGCAGATGGTTCGACCGGTCCTCGTATCGAAATCGTAACCAGGGCAGGATCGGGAAAATGGACCGCTAGTACGACAATGAGTTTCAACGATGAATCTTTTAATGCGTTGAATCACCTTGCCACTGGAAAACGGCCTCCGTCTCAGAGCCTGAATGTTTCGGTGAACTCCAGCGGCCCAATTATCCCCGGGCGATTGAGCACGACTATAAATGTGGGGACCCAGGAAAGTGATACGGCCGGCAGTGACCTTCGCGCGTATACGCCGAATGGCTACGTTTCCAACGGAATCACCTCCATCAATGCGGCGAAGAACATAACTGTTTCGCCTCGCTTGATGATCAACAAGATTCACAATTTGACAACGAGTTTTAACTACCGCACCAACCACACGGACAATAGTGGCATCGGCGGTCTCACTCTGCCGGAACGTGCCGCAAACAACAAGACCGACAGTTGGCAATTGCAGGCCAGTGACCGCATGACCAAAGGCAAGATTGTCAATACGCTGCGGTTTTCAGCACAGCACAATTCCACGAGCAACACACCGGTCGGTTTAGACCCCGCTAATGCGGCGTCTTACGGCGCTTATATTCTTAATCCGGTCACCGGCTTGCCTTACACGATCAATGTGTCGGGTTCTTTCAACGGTGGTATCGCACCTAATAACACGCACAACACCACGCAGAATTTTCTTCTTGGAAATACACTGCAGTGGCAGCCCAAGCCGAAATTGACCTTCAGCGCGATTGCGTTTGAGCTGCAGTATCACAAGAACGAAAGCGATAATCGGAATAACTACAACGGCACGTATACATTCCCAGGTTTGTATGACTATTGCGCGACTCTCTCTTCGGATTTTTCAGTCGGAGCCCAATGCCCGGTTGAACTTGCGAATAGAATCGCAGCGAAGGAAGCGTACGACAATGATCCGTTCAATATCGAGCAGGGGAAGACTCTGGATATCACTCCCAAATCTCCAACGCAGTTTACGCAGACTTCGGGAGACTCGAAGATCAAAGTCGATCAGTTGGAATTCGCAGCCTGGACTCAGGGCGACTGGCGCATCACGCCGAAAGCCGATATTTCCTTTGGACTGCGATATCAGGTGCAGCAACACTTCGCTGACTACAATAATTTCGCACCGGTAGCCGGCCTTTCATATCAACTCCGATCTCAAGGCAATTGGAGGACTGTGGTTCGGACCGGTATCAAGGTGACCCACGGTACGTTTTCAATGAATACGTACCAGCAGTTGAGGCAAGCCTCGGTAGGTTCGACTCAGCAGACAGTCACGATTCTCACGCCGTCCTATCCGGATGCTTCTCAGGGCGGAACTCTGAGCCCGTCGACGTCGACGATTTCCACGCGCCGATTGATGGAAGACGAGGCCCAACCCTATCAGGTGAATCCTTCTTTCGCGTGGGAACAATCCATGCCTCGCGCAATGACGGCGAGTGTCACTTACAATATCAACCGCGGCTATCGCCAGAACCGCAATGTCAACATCAATGCTCCCTATCCGGGTACCGACCTGGATCCGGCGCTTCTCTCCCTGCTGAATTCGTCGGACCCGACCAAGTACGATCCGACCACCGGCGACCTCGATCCGATAAATGGTCTTACGAAAAAGCAGCAAGGCCAAGGCATTGTCAATACCATGCGGCCCTTCTATCCCACAACGATCGGTAATATTACCGAAATCCAGGAGGTAGGAAAGTCTCTGACGCATACGGTGAGTTTTCAGTACAGGGTCAACAATTATCCACTGTTCAATAACAAGGTGCGTTTGAGTGGGAATTTGACGTACACCATTATCCGCGGAAAGGACGACAGTCAGTTCGAAAACCCGTACAACCGATTGGCGGATTATGCGAGGAGCAACAATTCCGGATCGAGGATTAACGGAACGCTCAATCTGAATATGCCAAGGAGAACCACTCTCGCTCTGAGCAATCTTGGCTGGCAATCCGGACGCCCCTACAGCCTGGTCCTCGGTCAGGATGTGAATGGAGACGGCAGCAACACCGATTATCCGGATGCAAATCAGTGCGCTCCTTACCTGACACAGAACTCGAAATATGACTGTGGTCGAAACGCTTCAACGGGCCCCAGCAGCCTTGCTCTTCCGCAGGCACGTCTGACCAAAATATTCATTCTGTCGACTCCGCCGTCTACTTCGTCTCCTTCGCTCGGTCGGCTGGTGAGTTCCTTTGCGGAACCTGCCCAGGGTGGCGGCGGCGGTGGAGGCGGTGGTGGTGGTGGCGGAGGCGGTGGCAACT
>Ga0184628_10000843_pt1 | contig 15695 bp, 23 predicted proteins | sample PLM4_5_b1_FD_133149 | JGI IMG/M metagenome (GOLD analysis project Ga0184628, IMG submission 133149) | Groundwater sediment microbial communities from an aquifer in East River, Colorado, USA - PLM4_5_b1 | ecosystem: Environmental > Terrestrial > Soil > Riparian zone | place: USA: East River... | reverse complement strand
CTGCCCACCGCACCAATGGCACCGGCCACCGTCGCGGGCGAGCACGAACGCGACCACCCCCCGCCATGCCTCGTCGTAGCCGCGGGCCCGGGCCGACAACCGGGGCGGCGTCATTGCGGGTGCATCCCGGGCAGCGGTACCTCGGTCCCGACGACGGTGGCGATCCGGCGCAGCTGGCGGACCACCGCGGCCACCGACGCGTCGAGCGCGTCGGGGTCGCCGGCGTCGACGGTCACGACCAGGTGCACGACCAGGTGCACGGCGTCGGGCTCGGCCTCGGGCTCGGGCCGGTAGACCGCCGGCCTCCGGCCGCTCACGTCACCCCCCGCCGGCGCTCACGCTCACGGCGCTGGCGCATGTACTCGGCCCATTCCTCATGCTTGTCGTGGCGCTCGACGGTCTGACGATGCCAGACCCCACGGCCCGATGGGGTCGGGACGCCGCGCTCGTTGAGGTCGCGGGCTATGTCGGTGTAGGTGAGCCCGGACGCGTGCAGGCGTCGAATCTCGTTGCGGGTCGACGGCCCGGGATCGTGCACCACGAACGCGCCGCCGGCGTCGGCCACTAGCTCTAGCTGCACCGGTTCGGCCAGCGGGTCGGGCTCGGCGCCGTTGGGGCCGGGCATCACTCGACCGCCCGCAACCGGTCGGCGGCCCGATGGGGTCGGTCGGGCGGGTCGTGCTCGACGTTGCGGGCCTCCCGGTCGAGCCGGACCCTGACGGCCATGGCCTCGCATCGGCGCTGTAGCAGGGCGTGCAGATCGGCCCGGGTTTCGGCCAGATCGACCGGCGGCACCGGCCCGGCGGCGCTTCGTTCATCGCCGGCGCCGGAGGCGCCGTCCTCACGGTGCTGGCTCATGGCCTGGTCAGAGTAGTTGACCAGGCAACTAGGCACGGAACGGCGGTCAGCAGGCTTGCTCGGTGGGCGGTCGATGGGGTCGTGGCGGTGGGGCTCGGGCACGTGGGCCTGCTCGGCGGCGGTCAGGTCATACCGGCGCCGCTCACGTGGCGGCGGCGGTGGGTCGGGCGCCGTAGGCGGCGGACCTGTGGACGGTGACGCAGGTGTATTAGCTCTAGTAGTAGATGGGTTTTGCTTTTGTCGCGCACTGTGGTGCGCGTGGTGCACGCTGGCACTTTGCTCGACCCGCTCGGGCCTCGCCGGCGCCCGGTCCCATAGCTCGGGGTGGGTCAGCTTGTGTTCGCCGATGGGAACGAGCCGGAACCGGCGCACCCCGAGCCAGCCGGTTTCCTCGTCGTAGGGTCGGGACCAGTCGAGCAGACCGGCCGCCTTGAGTAGCGCGGTGGCCTTGTCGATGCACCCACGCGAAACCATGGCCTCGGCCGCCAGATCGGCCGCCGACACGGTGGCGAACGCTTGACCGCCGACCGGGCGAGCCCGGGTGGCGACGATGGCGTAGATCATCGCGGCGGTGCGCCCGCGGGCGCCGTAGCCGTTTAGCACGGCCTGTTGCCAGTGGTCGAGCCGGCAGTACCGGGTGGCCTCCGGGCGGGCTCGACCACGAAGCCAGCGGCGCCCCGGGCCGTTCGGGCTAGGGCCTCTTGCAAGGGTGCTGGCGGTGGCGGTGGTGGATGTGTCAGAGTGACGGGCGAAGCCGGCGGTTGTTGTCACAAGCACTGACGGTAGGCGATGGCCACCCTCCCGGGTGGCCATCCGCCGTTTTCAGGGTCGGTGGGCGATCCGGCTAAGGGTGGCCAGCGGTAGCCCGGTGGCCTCGGCAAGCTCCCGGTAGGGGACGCCGGCGCGCACCGCGGCGACCACCGCGGCGTCGCGGCGGGCGAGCGCGGTGCGAGCGGCCGCGGCGGTCGTGCGGGCCTTCACCCGGGCGCGGGTGCGTTGCGCGTCGGCGCTCACGCCACCCACCCGCGCCGGCGGGCATAGTCGAGCGAGCACACGCGCTCACCGTTGAGGAAGGCCGAGCCGCCGTCGTCGTGGGTGAAGTCAAACCATCCGTCGCGCTCGATGGTGCCCACGGTGCCGGCCTTGCGGTCGTAGTAGTTGTAAGCGCGGTCGCCGGCGGTTAGCTCGGCGCCGTCCTCGGTGTAGATGTTCGTCATTGGAACGAATCTAGCGGTGCCGTACCGATTCCGAACGGTTGAGCAATCGGTGCAGCCGGCTAGCGGTCAGCGCGACCCATCGGCGCCACCGTGGGGTCACGTGCCGTGGCGGAAATCGTCGATGACGCGCAGCTGCACGGCGGTGAGGTCGGCGCGGGCGACCAGTCCGGCGGCGCGGTCGCGTTCGATATCGCGGGCCATGGCGTCGGCGGCGTAGGCCAGGGCGACTAGTAGCTCTAGCCCGCGGCGCTCGACGGCGGGCGGGTCGGGCTCAAAGTCAGGTTCGTACGGGTGGGGCTCGGGCCGGTCCATGCCCGGAAACCGTAGCGACCGCTCGGGCGCCCACGTGGCCACCACGGCGACGGCGGCGCTACCGCCCGCACCTACGGGTCATCGGGGCCGGTTTCGGGGCTCTCCGGCGATTCTGGGGGACGGTTTTTGCCTTCGCCGGGCCGGTAGTCGCGTTCTACGAAGATGCCTGCCCGCCATGACCGGGCGTGGCGGTTGGCGAGCACCACGGCGACTAGGACTATGAAAACGGCGACGCCACCGAGCCCGCCGACCCATCCGGCGGCCACCGCGATCAATCGCACGGCGGCGGGTGGGCCTCGTCGGGGTCAGGTCCGCACGTCGACGGTGGCGCCGGCGCCGTGGTGACCGGTTCGCCCCCAACGGCGCCGGAGGCGGGCACGGCGACCGTTGGGGGCGAGGGTGGGTCGGCGCAGCTGTCCGTGGTGACGGCGCATCCGGGCAGCTGCGCCGGTGCGGTCGTGGGGACGGTTGCCGCCGGCGTCGACGGGGGCGGGCCGACACTGACCGCCGGCGGGTCGTCCTCGCGTTCCCCACCGGCGCACGCCGCGGTGAGCATGGCCAGCGCGACGACCACCACGACCCCGACCGCCCACACGGTCAGGATGCGGGTCACGGCCCGAGCCGGTAGCGCTCACCGGTGAGCCCGGCCAGCTGTAGCGCTTGCTCGGGGTCGTGGTCGAGCGCCGTCGCCGGGCGCGCCACCCCGAGCCCGCAGACCGGGTCGAACGCGTCGGGGTGGTCGACCTGGTCCAGATCGACCAGGGTCGACACGCCGGGCAGCCACCCGCTCGACGTCCATTGCCAGGCGTCCCACTCGAAACCGCCGGCGTGGGTATGGGCCTCGGCCTCGGACGTGTAGCACGCGAAGACGCGGGGGCGGGTGCCGTTGAAGATGCCCGGTGAGCGCCAGATCGACCCGCCGGCGCAGTAGGCGCCGGTGTAGACCGCGGCGGGCCGGCCGGTCGCGGCTTCCACGATGGCCAGCCAGTCGAGCGCGTCGTCCTCGGTGATGGTGCCTAGCTCGACGTCGTCCTGTTCGGCGTCGAGCATCGCCCCTTCACCCTCGGCGAGCGGCATGACGATCGACAGCCACCGTTCGGCGCCGATGCGGCCTTGCCCGGGCTCTAACCAGTCGTAGAGCAGGCGGTGCCGGGCGAAGCTCATGCCGGCCCGGTTGGCGGCAAAGGTCCGGTCGATGGTCTGGTCCTGACGATCCCACACGCGCGTGGCGGCCCACGTGATGCCCGCGGCGGCGACGTCGGGCCAATGGATGACGCCTTGCCAGCGCGACACGTCGGTGCCGTCAGCGCGGGGCATCACCGGAACAGGCGGACGACGGCGGCGAACGCGAGCACGCCAAGCTCGATGACGATGAACCAGGCTTGAGGCTCGGTCATACCGGTGACACCTTGACCGGTTGCCCGGACTGGTCGAGCAGCGCTTGAAACTGCGCCGGCGTGGCCATCACGGTCGGGATGCCCGCCGCGCTGAAGGCGTTCTGATCTTCGCCCGAGTAGACCCATGCCCACTCGACGCCACCGCCACCGATGGCGCACAACGCGACCCCGCACCCGGGGCTAGTGATGATGAACATGGCCTCTCCCATCTCTAGGTGATCGAGCGCGCTCGGCGGCGCCGGCGCGGTGTCCTCGGTGCTCGACGTGGCGACGTCGGCCCGGAAGCCGTCCATCGCCCACGTGTTGCCGCCACCGCCACCGGTGGGATGCGGCGACCATCGGGCCGGGCCGGCGGGGTCGACCTTGCGCCCGGGCGCCCACTCGGCGTGTGCGCGCACGTGGGCGGTCGGGATGGCGTAGGCGGCGCACAAGGCGGCGACCCCGTCGCGGTAGCTGTCCTGCATGACGGGCGGCCACGGTTCGCCCAATCCGTCGTTGCCGGCCTCGATGCCAATGGCGTGAGTGTTCATGGCGTCGTCGGGCACCCCGCCACCCCATGAGTCGTGACCTGACCCGTTCGTGTTGGTGGCGCCCGCGGCGATCACGTACCACGTGCCAGCGCGGTCTAGGTACAGGTTCGATAGCGGGGCGTCGCCCGAGCCGGTCGCGATGTAGTTGACGTCGCCCCACCCATCGGCGGACTTGCCTGACGCGGTGTGATGCACCATCACGTGCGTGGGTCGCCCGGTGCTGTAGCCGCCCGAGCCGCGGGCCCGGTTGCGCCAACCGTCGACTTCGATCACGGCGAGCCCGGCCCGGCGCAGCACGTCGGCCAGGTCGGTGAGGTAGCGGCCGCTCATGGCGGACCGAGCCGGCGCCGTAGCCGTTGCGCGGCCTCGGCAATGTCGGGGTCGTCGTGGGCGGCCAGGCGGTCGAGCACCCGGTGCGCCCATTGCAACCGGACGTGACGGCGCGCCGCGGTGTCAATGAGCCGGTCGCGTTCGGCCACGTAGCCGGCGACGTCGGCCAGCTGCGCGCCGGGCGGGTCGGCGGCGTCGTAGCTGTCCTCGGGGTCATGGTCGCCGTAGGCGCCCGGGCCACGCTCACGCTCGACGTCGGCCATCACACGACCGCCATCCAATAAAGCGTGATGTTGGGCCGGTTCACGTACTGGTCGCCGTGGGAATCGCCGAGCCGCACGGTGAAGGTGGACGCGGTGATGGCCTGCACTAGCGCCCAATCGTTGACGGCGCTGGCACCGTTCGGACTGGTCTGATTCGCCATCGTCGCGAGCACCAGGCGCGGCGCGGTGCCGAGTCCGTGGGCGATGGTGGCCATGGCGATCCCATCGGTACTGACCGTGGTGGCGCCACCGTTCCAGACCATCGGGGCCTTGGCCTCAAGCGCGGTGAGCCGCGAGTCCTGCGTGGTGTTCTTGGCTTCCACCGCGGCCATCCGGCCTTCCAACGCGGTGACCCTCGCGGCCAGGGTGGCGTCCTGACCGAGCACCGTCCACCCCGACCCGTTCCACCACTCGAAACGCAGCACGTCATCGAGAAAGGTGAGCAGCCCGAGCCGTGGGGTGAGCAGCCGCCCGGCCCGGTCGGTGGACGACGCGAAGCGCAGCACCGACTGCCATTGGATCGCGGCGAGGGTGTCCGCGAGCCCTTGGCCTTCTTCCACGCGGTAGAGCGGCATCGGTCTAGACCGGGTCGGCGGGCCAATGGGCCTGCACGCCGGCGAGGATCGCGGCATCGGTGATGACGGCGGGGTCGGCGCCGGGCGCCGGGTTGCCGGCGAGCAGCGCCGATTCGTAGGCGGCGGCGTTGTCGATGGCCACCGGCCAGACGATTTGGAGCATGGCGCCGGCGGGATCCTCGCGGGCCAGCTTCCCGAATGCGGTCGGGCCAAGCTCGGCCGAGTTCCAACCTTCCTGCGCGCACGCGGCCATCACGCGGCGCTGTAGATCGGCGTCGTTGGTCGACTGCGCGACGGTGAGGTAGCTCATGGGTCGGGCCTTTCTATACGGGGCCTTGATCGGTGGCGACGAAGTGCCCGCCGGTGATGCCGGCGCGCACGTTCTCACCCTTCAGCTGCGCCGATGCCATCACCCCGGACCACGACGCGATGGAAACGAGCGCGGCATACGGGCCAGGGCAATAGACGTATTGGCGGGTGATGCCGCCACCGTTCACGTGCATCTCTAACACGCAGCTAGCGCTCGCGACCTGGCTGGCGTCGGTGACCAGGTTGGCGATGAGCAGGTACCGCCGGGCGTCGGTCGGGAACGGCCCGACGAGCGACCCGCCGTTTATCAGATTCGGCGGGGTCGTGGTGAAGGACTGACCGAGCACCCCGACCCATGACTGTCCGGGCAGCGGCCGCCAGGCGCCACCGAAGAACACGTCAGGGATGGCGCGTGACGTGATGATCGACATGGACCCCACCGCCGGCGCCGGCCACGCCGCGGTGCGAGCGGCGACGGTCGGGAACGGGTGCACCACGTAGCCCGATGCCTCTTGCGCCCACGGCGACGTGATGGGGTCGCCCGGGGCGGGAACGTTGTCGAGCGCACCGATGGTGACCGGCATGGCGTCGTCCTTTCGCTAGTTCGTCCACTCGGCGGGTGCCCGGTCCCACGCCATGCCGGGGCCATCCCACCGATAGATGATGTTGTTACCGACCGCCCGGGTGGTCGACACGTCAAGCTCCCATACCTCGGGCGTGATCCGATGCGTGATGGCCTGCACCACAAGGTTGAGGTCGAGCCGGGCGGTGCCGGTCGGGGTGGCCTGGTCGTGCAGGAACCGGACTAGGTCACCCATCCGCAGATCGAGCCCGGCGCGCCATAGGTTCTGTTGCGGGTCGAGCAGGTGCATGGTGAAGCCGTCGACGCGCAGGTAGGACTGCGAGCGGCGGCGAATCATGGCGTCGGCCAAGGTCTGACCCTCGGTGGCCAGCATCCATTGGTCACCCTTGCGGGTGTACGCGAACAAGCGGCCGGGCACCGTCGAGCGGGCGGCGACGTCCTCCACGTTGGTCAGGGTGACGTCGGTGGCCTTCACGTCGTCGTCGGTGGCTAGGCGGGCGTCCCACACCATCGACCGGGTGCCGCACACGTTGTCGGAAAACTTGCGTATCTCGGTCTGGTCGGCGCGGCCACCGGTCCATGCCCGGTTTCGGTAGAGGATCGTCCCATCGGCGTCGACCACCACGTAGCCGCCGTCTGATTGGGCGACGGCTTGGGCTTCTTCCAACGGCGACGCGGTCGTGTCGAACGCGTGCAAGGTGACCTGACCCACGTCGAGCCGGCGGGCCACGGTGGGCGCCGTGTTCGTCAGGATCGTGGCGAGCCGTTCGTGGGGCAGCTGGCCGCGGGTGCCCGGCGACCACGTGCCGATGGGGCGGGCCAGATCGGCGAAGCGGTCGAACGCTTCTACCTCCACCGTCCCATCGGCGGCCTCGTCCCACGCGGCGACGATGCCGGAGAACAGCCACCAGTCCTCGCCGTTGTGGCGTGCCCACACGTCGAGCCGTGAGCCCGGTTCGTAGGCGGTCAGGCGTCCGAAGGCGTCATATTGGGACCATTGGCCAAAGGCGTTGAGCAGGGTCATGGTCAGGTGCCCGGCGTCCATCCGGCCTTCGTCGTCGGGGTTGCCTACCTCAATCTCGACGCCGGCCAGATCGCACGTCACGTCGGTCATGGCCACCGCCACCGCGACGTCGTCCCACACGAAGCCGGACCGACCCCACGCGGCTACGTAGTCGTCCCAATGGTAGGCGGCGGTCGGTAGCCGCTCGACGGCCACGAACAGGTCGGCCCGCCACCCGTTCGGTCGGGGCGGGCGGACGCCGGTCGTCGCCGGCACGGCGCGGTCGTTGACTCTCATTGGCGGCGCAGCACCCGCCCACCGTTGCGGCGGGCGTAGCGGTTCATGGCGCGAGCGGCGGCGGCGTCGTAGCGCATCCCGCGGGGCATGTTGACGACCACGTTCGTCACGCCGGCGCGGCCGGTGCCGCCGGCGCCGCTCAGGTTGATATTGGTCGAGCCGGACACCTTGACGCCGGCCAGCTGCGTGATGATCGAAACGGGGTGCCGGTTGAGCCAGGCTTGCGCGTCGGCGGCGGCGCCGGCCAGGTCGCCGGCGGACACCTTGTCGATGGTCGACTGAAGCTCCACCGGTGACACCTTGGCAAGCTCGGCGGCGGCCACGATTTCTTTCTTGAGGTCGAGCACGTCCTGCGTCGACTGGTCGGCGGATTCGCCGGCCGAGTCGAGCGCCGACGCGACCGCCGTTTTCAGGTCGAGTGCTTCCTGCTCGACGTCGAGCGCGTCGCGGGTCCGGTCGAGCGCTTTGGTGAGGTCGTCGGCCTGGTCGACGGCGTCACCCATGACACGGTTGCGGGCCTGCCATAGCTCATTGCCTCGGGCCAGCCCGCCGGCCTCGCCCGAAATCAGGTCGTCAATGCGGGCCACGTCCTCGGCTAGTTGCTGTAGCTCGGGCGAGCCGGCGCCGGCGGCGCGGGCAAGCTCGGCGCCGTCAGGGAAGTTGCGGCGAAGCTCGGCCAGCGCCGGCGTCACGTGTCCTTGCATGGCGTCGGCCACGTCGAGCATGGTCAGGTGGTACCGGTCGAGTAGGCGCACGTCGTCATCGGAGAGGCTTTCGCCGAGCCGGTTCCGGGCGGCCTTCTCCAATGCGCCGCCGGCCTCGTCTATGGCGTCGGCGTAGTCGCGGGCGCGTTGGCGGGCTTCCTCTTGGCCTTGGCGGACCTTGCTCCACACGGCGGCGAGCCCGGCCACCGCGATCGACACGCCGGCGATGGGGCCAGCCAACGCGGACAGCGCCCCGGGGGCGACCCCGATGCCGGCCATGGCGCCGGCCACCGCTTCGTTGAGGGTTTGGGCCTTGTCGACCACGTCGCCAATCGGCCCGCCGAGCTCGCGTAACGCTTGCCCGGCCGCGGCGGCGCCATGCTGCGCGCCGGGGCCGAGCCCGGCTAGTTCGTCGGCCGCCTTGGCGGCGTTCGTGTCGACGTCGACGGTGGGGTGGAGCGCGTCGACGTCATCGGCGATGCGGTCGACGCGGGTCAGGTCGTCGGCGGCGCGCTCGACGTCGGCGGTGGCCTCTAGCTCGATGGGGTCGGCGGTCAGGTCGTCGGCGGTGTCCGCGATCTTCTCAAGCGGTTTGGATGCCTGGTCGCGGAGCGTCAGGTCCATCTGAATTTTCTTGTCGGTCACGAAATCACCACCCGGTCGACGTTGTCCGCGAAGCGGTCGAGCACTAGCGGGGTGGCGTTGGCTACGACGCGGTCCCACGTGCCGCGCCCGGTGGCGCCGTGGTGCACGACGGGGCCGTAGGCGGCGCCGGTGCCGCCTTGGAAGCCGAGCAGGCGTCGCCCCTTGGCGTTGCGGCGGGCTCGAGACCGGCCCGCCGACGCGCCGAGCGGTATCCGATGCTCGGTCGAGCCGTAGGTCAGGATCGACCAGAAACCGACCGGCACACCTTGGATGCGGGCGAACGATTCGGTGCCACGGTCCACGATGCGGTCATGGGCGCGCAGCGGATAGGCGTGCCCGGGCCGGGCGCGGGTGAAGCTCCCACCGGCCGCGTTGGCGACGGCTTTGACGTCCTCCACGGCGTCGACCAACGTGGCGTGAGGCAGGTCGGCCACCCGGTCGGCCAGGCGGCGCAGGTAGATCACGCCGGGATCGGTCACGGCCCGGCGGGCACCGTGCCGGCGACCACGTCCGGCTTGCCTTGCACCGGAAACGATGCCTCAAAGGTGAGCGGCGCGCCGGCGGCGCCACCGAACGAACCGGCCACGTAGCGGACCTGCACGGTGGCGGTGGCGATGGGGTCGCCCGGGTCTTGCGTGGGCATGGACAGCTGCACCCATCCGGGCTTGGCGTCGTTGGCGAGCAGGAACATCGACAGCCCGGCGGCCACGGTCCAGTCCTGCAAACCGGCGAGGTCGAGCGCGTAGGACGTCGCCGCGGGGACTTGCGTGGCGGGCTGGCACCACGTCGCCGGTACTTCGTTGAGGTTCGGCGTGGCGTTGATTTGCGCCGTGGTGACCTGGCACGTGAAGGCTTCCACCGCAACGTCGGTCCAGTCGGCCGGTTCGGTGTCGCCAAGGGCGAACAAGCAAACCGCGTCGGTGATGGTCAGGATGGTGGCGCCGGCCATGGGCGGTGTCCTTTCGTCAGGTGGGCAAAGCGGTGACTAGATCGCATTGGTAGGCGGGCGCCGGTACCTGACCATCGCCCACCGAAAGCTCGACGGCGCGGGCCTCCCGGGCGCCGATGGCGTCCATGAGGGTGAGCAGGTGTTCGGTCAGGTAGGTGATGTTGGCGCCCGAGCCTGGCGGTGGGGCGACCAGGTAGACGGGCATGGTGATCGACACGGCGCACGGCCCGGGGCCGAGGGTGACCAGACCGGGCACCCCGACGAGCACGCACGGCGGGTTGAGCGCCCGCGGGTCGAGCGACACGCGCAGCCCGACCCGCTCGACGTCGGCCACGACGGCTTTGCGGTAGTCGGTGAGCACGGTCATATGGCCACCGGCCGGTTGATCCCGAGCAGCCGGTAGATATCGGCCAGCCCGGCACCGGTGTAGCTCGGGACGACCCCACCAACCTCGACCCATCCGGCGAAGCCGTCCGGTGCGCCACGGCGCCGGTACCACCCGCCGGCGGCCAGGATGGCACCTAGCCGCACGTCGGGCGATGGGACCACCGTGGGGTCGTCCACGTAGCCGGCCTCGGCCCGCCGGCGGTAGCACCACGCGTTGGCGGCGGCGGTGCAATCCGCGAGGTAGCCGGCGTCGGCGACGTCGTCGGGCGCGAGCCCGAGGTAGCCCGGCCCGACGTCGTCGGGCTCAATCCACGTGACGACCACCGCGGCGGCGGGCTCGACCATGGGTGCTAGGACTTGGTCGACTTGGCGGCTCGGGCGACGGTGCCGGGCGGGAGGGTCAGCTTGATTAGCCCGCGGTTGTCGGTGACGGCCATCCCGACGAATTCGAACACGGCGACGTCGCGCCCGAGCAGGCGGGGCACGTCGACCGACAACGTCCGCATGGGGCTCGACCAGGTGCGGAAGGCGTCACGCAGACCGATCACGGCTAGGTCGGGGTCGATGGACGGGTCCACCGCGTAGTCGAGCCCGCGCACGTTGCCGTCGCCCTCGGTGACGTTGAACGAGCCGACCGGGTTGAGCGGCGACAGGTGCGGGAACAGCGGCCGCCCATCGTTGCCGACGGCCTTGCCGAGCGCGGTCCACCAGTTGAGCCCGAGCAGGCAGACCTGCGGAAAGCTCCACGTGTTCGCCAGGATCGACGCGGCGGCGTCGATGAACGTGCCGTTCAGGTCGGCGGTGTCGACGGCGCCGCCTACGGCGATGCCGGCGGCGAGGGTGGCGCCGGCGGCCACGTTGATCTCGATGCCCATCTCGCGCACGTAGAGCCGCATGAGTTCGGTCAGGTAGTCGGGGCTCGACCGCAGCAGGACTTGCATGGAAATGTCCTGGCCACCGGCGAAGGTCTGCACCGGGATCGACATTGAGCCGATGATGACCTTGCGTGATGCAATCTCGGTCTTTTCGGCGGCCTGCGGGCCGACGTCGGGGCCTTGGGTCATGACCGGTTGGTGGAAATCCATGCCGTTGTCGGGTAGCGGCCGCTTGGAGAACAGGTTGACGATGGTCGACACGGACCCCATGAGGTCGACAATGTCGCGCATCCATGCCTCGGGCATGAGCCCGGGCAGGTCGCCGGTCACTTCGTCGGTCCACGCAGCTTCCAGCAAGGTTTGGTAGCCGGGCTCGATGGCACCTTGCGCGACGGCTTGGCAGTAGTGCCCAAAGCTCGCGTAGCGGCCACGTGACGTGGTGCGGGCGCCGCCGGCGGGCACGGCCACCAGACCGGCGCCGGCGCGGGCCCGCACGCCGGACTCGGTTGCTTGGCGGTGCGCGGTCAACCGGGCGGTTTCGTCGTCGCCAGGGTCGTCGGGCTCGACGGGGTCGACGGGGTCGGGGCTGGCGGTGGCCATGATGGCGTCCTTTCTGCTGTGTCGTATGGCGCGGGCGCGCAGGTCGGTCAGGTCGGCCACTAGGGCCGGGTCGTCGGTGAGTGACGCGGCGATGCGGGCCACGCGGGCATCGGTGAAGCGGGGCACCACGACCGACGAAAGCTCCATGAGCCGGCCCTCGGTCACGTCGTAGTGGGTGACCGCATCCCACCCCTTGCCGGATTCGGTTTCCTCGGCGGCGACGACTTCGACCCCGACCGACAACGCATCGCGGACCCCGTTGCCTAGCTGGCGCACGGCGGCGGCTACCTCGGGGTCGTCAAGTTCTTCGCGTGGGATGGCCATGGTCGCCCATAGACCCTCGGGCCGTTGCTCGAAACCGGTGCCGAATCCGAACGGCTTAGGGCGATGGTCGAGCAGCAGCTTCACGTGCGCGGGCACCGGCGGGTCGAGCGAGCCGGGCCGAAACGCGAAGGTGTCACCCCAGTAGTTCATGCGGACGGTCACGTTCCACGGAACGGCGAGCCCTTCCAACGTGATCGGCCCGGCGTCGGCGGGCGCGTCGGGGTCGGGCGACGCGCCCGCCAGCTGTAGCGGCGCGTGGAACGTGACCAGGGTCGGGGTCGTCGGGGTCGTCATCGTGCCGGCGTCCTTTCGGTGGCGGCCTGCTCGGCGGTCTGCGTGGTCGATAGCAGCGGGGTCCGCAGGAACGGCTCGACGTCGACGCGGACCGTGGTGCCTCGCGGCGCGAGCGCGGTGAGGGTTTCCTGCCAGCACGTCACGAACGGTTGGAGTCCGAAATCGAGCAGGTCGAGCCGGGCGGTGAGCGCCGTTTTGTAGGTCATCGAGTCGTTGGGCACCCCGACGCCAACGGCGAAGTTCGGGACGTTGCACACGCGGGCCACGGCGGCGTCCTGATAGGCGCGGCCTTCCACCAGTTGCAACCGTGACGGGTCCATGGACGATTCGTGGTAGTCGGCTACCTCGTTCACGAACGCGATCGTGTTGACCCGCCGGGAGGCTTGGAACCGGGCGATGAGGTCGAGCGCTTCGCCCTCGCTCATCGGTTCGCCCCCGGTCTGCTTGATCCATCCCGCGGCTAGCTCGTTGCCGGCGAACCGGTCGGCGGCACCGTCGAGCCGCGCCGCGGTGGTCAACACGTCGGCGCCGCCGTTGAGCACCCCGACTATCGACGGCTCAAACACGACCAGGTCTTTGCGCGGGACTTCGATGGGGTCGAGCCGGGCGGTGCGCCCACCGCCGGGCCACCACGACCCCGACCGCCACCAGGTCACGGCGTCGTCGTCCTGGTGGGCCAGAACCTCGGTCCATGGCATCCACTCCAACGCTTGCACTTGGCCATCGGAATCACGGACCGTCACCCGGGCGAACGCGACCCCACGAAAGAACAGGTCGTCGGTGATCCATGACACGAACCACGGTCGCGAGTGGAACGGGTCGGGCCGGGCCAGCCAGCCCGGCCCGAGGTTCTCGCCACCACGTTCCCGCGTGAAAGGCAGGCAACCGAGGGTGCCGCACACGATGTCGCGGGCCCGGTTGACCACCGAATTCCGCATGGCCTGGTCGCGGGTGGCCACGACCTGACCGGACCGGGCCTCGACCACCTTGGCCAGCGCCGACCGCAACGGGTCGTGCGGGTCGGCGGCGTCCCATCCGGCCCGCACCGGCGTCGGCCAGACCGCCGGCGCAAGTACCTTCCCGAGTCGGGACAACGTGTCGCGCATTGACTTCATAACCGCGCCGATTCTGCGATGCATTGCCATGAGGCGGGAAGGGTCGAGCGCGAAAAAATCCTCACAGATTCCGGCGGGTGCTTACACGTCAAGTCACGACGGCGCCGTGGTGATTACAACCGGCTTCACCGGGGCGGGCTGGGATAGGTGGGACCAGACCGCGAGGGTGCCGGCGACGAGCGGCGCGATATCGGTGGTCGAGCGCGCCCGCGACCATGCCCACGCGTCGCCGAAGTGCCGGCGGCGGGCGCCGGCCACGGCCCGGTCGAGCGCGACCTGCTCGCGGTGGCGCAGCAGGTCGCCGGTGAGCAGATCATCGAACGCGAGGCAGGCGCGGCCGATGGTGGCGGCGCCCACGGCGTCGACGGTGACGTGGCGGCGGCCCGCCGCGATGATGAGCGCGGCGCAGGTCAGGTCGTCGGCGGCGACGGTGGCGCCACGGTGACGGTGGCGCAGCTGCGCGAGCGCGTCCACGACCCACTCGGTACCGGGCCTCTGGTCGACTACCTCCACGACCACCTTCCCGGCGGCCGAGCGCCCGGCGGCGACGATGGCAGCCGAGCCGCGATCCACGGCGACGTCGAACGCGAAGGCGCGCCGGCCGGTGATGGTGGCGCCGGCGTCGCCCGACGCGCCCCACCGGTTCAGGTCGAGCCCGGCGCCCGCCGCGCCCATGCCCTCGGGCCACCGGTTCAGGTATTCGCGGTCGAACCGTTCGGGCTCGCGGGCAAGCTCGGCCAGCTTCGTCGCCACGAACGTTTCGGTGATCGTGTGACCGAGCGATGGCATGGCGCCACGCCACGTCGCGGGGTCGGCCCGGTCGACGTCGTCGCCGGCGCCCCACTCAAACCACGCGACGGCCCGGCCCGGGTCGGCGGTCGCGGCGTCGCGGCCTAGCTCGGTGTAGTGCCAGAACATCACCGAAGTGAGGTCGCCGGCGTTCGATGCCACCCATAGCTGCGGGTCGGGCCGGGCGGCCTGCGTGGGGCCGATGGCGTCGAGCACGGCCCATGGCAGCAGCGCGGCCTCGTCCACCACGGCCAGGTCGACGGTGCGGCCTCGCCCGGCCTTGGCGGTCGCGGCGGCAATCGACCACCGCGACCGCGAACGGAACGTGACGCGCTCGCGTCCGTTGGATCGGACCACGACGGCCACGTAGCGCGCCGCTGGACCCTCGGCTAGCTCTAGTAGGCGCTCGGCGGCCAGCTGGCGGTCCTGGCACACGTACAGGGACCGTTGGTGCGCCCGGGCGGTCGACCGCAACGTGAGCACCCCATCGAGCAGGCTCGATTTTCCTTCCTGGCGGCCCACCGAAAGCCCGACCGTGGGATACGCGAGCAGACCCGTCGCGGGGTCGACTTCGCTCGACGTGGCCAGCACGTCGCGTTGCCAGTCGAGCCACCGGACGTGGAGCAGGCGCCCGAGCGCGTCGAGCCGGCCCGGCGTCGCCCACGTCGGGCGGTCAGGTCGTCGGCGGGTGCTCCAAAGGGGCGGACAATTCACGCCATATCGCGTCGTCGTCGTCGGGCGCGATCACCCCGCACCGCGCCTTGAGCGCGGCGCAGGCGTCGAGAAACCCGCGGGCGGCCATGGTCACCACGTAGGGCGACGCGTGGGTGCGTTCGGCAAGGTCGACGGTGTCCGCGAGCACCCGGTGGATGGCCACTAGATCGGCGTCGACGTGTTCCAGCAGACCGCCGGCCCGGTAGGCACGCACCGAGGCGTCGGCGGCCCGGCGGACCCGCCCACGCACGGCCCGAGGTCGACCGAACAGGGTGCCCGGCGCGGTCACCGGCCGCCACCGGCACCGTACAGGTGTTCGTCGGGCTCGAGCCGGTGCGAACAAGTGTACGCTTGCCCGGTTTCGTTCACGTTCGGGCTCGATTGGGGGAGAGAGGCAGACCCCGAGGCTGTCCTGTCGGGCCTCGCGCCGTCCGAAAACGTCGAGCCCGACCGCACCCGCGCCGCGATCCATCCACCGCCAGGGGCCAGCGCCGACCAACGGCGCCGCGCGCCGAGCGCCAGTCATCGCGCTTCAGTCTCCGTCGCGGCCGCGCAGCTCTTCGATGGCTTCGCGCGCGAGCTGCCCGATGGTCGTGCGGATGCCGTCGCCGTCCTCGTCGTCGCT
>Ga0184628_10000842_pt1 | contig 15702 bp, 10 predicted proteins | sample PLM4_5_b1_FD_133149 | JGI IMG/M metagenome (GOLD analysis project Ga0184628, IMG submission 133149) | Groundwater sediment microbial communities from an aquifer in East River, Colorado, USA - PLM4_5_b1 | ecosystem: Environmental > Terrestrial > Soil > Riparian zone | place: USA: East River... | reverse complement strand
TCATTGACGGCGACGGTATGACAGCGCGGGAACGCGAGCTGGAGCGAGCCGACGAACGCGCGCGGGACCGCGAGTTGGAGCGCGATCTGGAGCGGATCCGCGCCGTCCAGTACCAATCCCAGTACGTCGCTCCAGTGGCGGTGCCGGTCCCGGTTTACGTCCAGGTGCCGGTGCAGCGCCGTCAACAGCAGGTGAAGCCGGCCCAACCGGTTTACTGGGGCTGGGACGGCAAGCGCAGGCCTGACTCATGGGATCCTGAACCCGTGCGGCGGAGACAGGACTTGAAGGATCCTGAACCGGCGCGGCAGAGACAGGATTTGAAGGACCCGAAGCCACGCACAGGACCCGGCGGGAACTAGGCAGGCCTCTTCGCCGACGTCTCGCCGTTCTCTGACTTCACGACGGATCTGACACCCTTCACGATCTTGAGCGCGGCCGGCAGCAGGATGGCTGTGCCGATCAGCACATCGCTCGGCCGCAGGTGATCCTCCTGCGGCGGCGCCATGGACTTGCGATCGATGTCGCAGTTGACATCGTCCGGGAATGGGCGCGGCTCGACTTCTCCTTTCGCCAGCTTCTCCTCGTACGCCTGCTGCGCAATTGCCCCGATTTTCTTCTTTTCCCCCGGCACTTTTTCGCCGACGTCCTTTCCGTGCGGTGAGGCGTGCTCGATCTCGGCATTGAGCTCAGCCCCGACGAGAATGGCGATGCCTGAAACGTAGAACCACAACATCAGGACCATGACGCCGCCGATGACGCCGTAGGTCTCGGTGTAGCTGCCGAAATTCCTGACGTAGTAGGTGACCGCCAGCGAAACGAGCAGCCACAACAGCGTGGCGAAGATCGAGCCGGGTGTAATCCACACCCAGCTTTGTTCGGCGTCCGGTGCAAAGTAGTAGACCAGCGCAATCGCCGCCGAAACGAGGATGAAGACCACCGGCCACTGCAGGATCTTCCACGACCAGACGAACACCGGTCCGAGGCGCGCAGCCTCGGCGATCTTCTCGGCGAGCGACGGACCAGCCACGACCAGCGTCATCGACACGAGGATGAAGACAGACAAGCCGATGGTGAGACCAAGGGCCGTGAGCCTCACTTTCCACCACGGCCGGCCCTCCGTGATGTCGTAGGCGGCATTCAGCGTCGAGCACATCGCCAGCACTGCGCTCGAACTGCTCCACAGCGTGAACAGGAAAGCCAGGGTCAGAAGGCCGCCCGCATTGGTTCCGGAGATCTTGCGGATCTGGTCGGTGACAATCGAGGTGACTTCGGCCGGGGCAACGCGTCCGAGCCCGCGCGAGACTTCGTCGACGAGATTGTCGATGGGAAAGAAGCTGGCGATCGAAATCAGGGCGAGGATCGCCGGAAACAATGCGAAGAAGAAGTAATACGCCTGCTGGGCCGCGAGGCTGAACACATCGTCTGCGATCGTTTCCTTGAAGGTGCGCTTGAAAAGCTCACCCAGGCTCAGCGGTAGTTTCAGGCGCCAGAACATGTTTGAGGAGTGAGCAAGCGGACTGCCAGTACTCCCCAAGCCCTGCCGCGCGTGGTATAACGCAACGTTTCCCTTGTTCGTTATCTGGAGGATCTATGAACCGTACTACGGCGTTGGCCGTGTCCTGCGCCCTGCTCGTTGCCACGTCAGGCCCGAGCCCGTCGGCGCAGAGCAAAGCACCGGCAAAGCAGAAGATCGATGAAGCCTATACAGCGAAGATCAAGGAGTACCTGTCGGATCCGCGGATCTCGACCGAGCTCGTCGATCATCTTCCCGCCTCTGACACCGTTCCATCCCCTCTGAAGACGCTCGGGCGAGTAGTCGGAATGCACGGCGAGCTGACATATTCCAAGGACATCTACCGGTATTACGAGGCGCTCGACAAGGCTTCGGACCGCATCACGATGTGGAACATCGGGAAGACGGAAGAAGGGCGCGACATGGTGTTGCTGGCCGTTGCCGACGAGGCGACGATCAAGCAGATGGACAAGTACAAGGGAATGATCGCCTCCCTCACGGATCCACGGAAGACGACCGACGAGCAGGCGCAGACGCTGATCAAGACAGCAAAGCCGATCTACTGGATCACGAGCGGCATGCACTCGACGGAGACCGGCGGCCCGGAAATGCTGCTCGAGCTGCCGTATCGGCTTGCGGTGGAAGAAACGCCGTTCATCCAGGCGATCCGCAACAACGTGATCACGATCATCACCCCGGTGATCGAGGTCGACGGCCGCGACAAGCAGGTCGACACCTACTACTTCAACAAGAAGCGCCCGGCCGGTGAGTCACGGCTGCCGATGATGTATTGGGGCAAGTACGTCGCGCACGACAACAACCGCGACGGCATGGGTCAGTTTCTCGCGCTCACCAGGAACGTGACCAAAACGTTCAACGAGTGGAAGCCGACCGTGATGCACGACCTGCACGAGGCACAGACCTACCTCTATGCGTCCACGGGAACGGGTCCGTACAACGAGCAGATCGATCCGATCACGATCGACGAGTGGTGGCTGCTGGCGAAGACCGAGGTGATGGAGATGACCAAGCGCGGCGTCCCCGGCGTCTGGACCTACGGGTTCTACGACGGCTGGGTGCCGAACTACATGTTCTTCATTGCGCACTCGCACAACTCGATCGGCCGTTTTTACGAAGTGGCGAGCTACGGGCCGGATCCGCGTCCGCTGCAGGCCGGCGGTACGACGACGAGCCGGGAGTGGTTCCGTCCGAATCCGCCGCTGCCGTCGATCCAGTGGGGGCCGCGCAACAACACCAACATCCAGCAGTCGGCGATCCTGATCGCGCTGAATCACGTGGCGAAGAACAAGGAAACCTATCTCGAGAACTACTGGATCAAGAACAAGAATGCGGTCAACAAAGGGAAGAACGGTCCAACCTACGGCTGGGTGATCCCGGCGACGCAGAAGCGCAAGGCTGACGCGGCTGACGCGGTCAACGAACTGCGGCGGCAGGGGCTCGAGTTCCACACCGCGACGACGGCGTTCAAGGCCGGGAACATCGACGTCAAGCCGGGTGACTACATCATCCGCGGCGACCAGCCGTACCGGACGATCGCGGACATGTACTTCGCCGTCCAGAACTACGCCCCCTCGAATCCGAATCCGTACGACGACACTGGCTGGACGTTCCACTACATGCGCAACCTGGTGATCAAGCCGATCACCGACAAGGCGGCGCTGACCCAGCAGATGGCGGCGGTGACGACGGAGGTGCGGGCGCCGGGCGGCATCGAGGGGAGCGGTCCCGTGGTCGTGGTCGACCATACGACGGACAACAACCTGGTGACCTTCCGCTTCAAGCATGCCGCGGTGAAGATGCAGGCAGCGGAGGAGGACTTCGAGGCAGGCGGCCACAAGTTCCGCGCCGGGTCGTTTGTCATCGCCAACGCGGATCGTGCCGTCCTCGAGCCGTCGATGAAGGCGCTCGGGCTTTCGGGCTGGGCGGTTGCAGCGGCGCCGACCGTGCGCATGCACGACCTCGACGCGCCGCGGATCGGCTATATCCACAGCTGGTCCAACACGCAGAACGAAGGATGGGTGCGCGCGGCATTCGATACCTATGGTGTTCCCTACACCTATTTCGCCGACATCAAGCTGCGTGAGGGGAACCTGCGCCAGAAGTACGACGTCATCGTGTATCCGCATGTCGGCGGCAACGCGCAATCGCAGGTCGCCGGGATTCCGAAGACCGGTGCAACTCCGCTGCCCTACAAGAAGTCCGCAGAGACCCCGAACCTGGGTTCGCCCGATCAAGCCGACGATATTCGCGGCGGTATGGGCTGGGAAGGACTCATGGAGCTGCGGAAGTTCGTCGAGCAGGGAGGCACGCTGGTGACCGAAGGGTCGACGGCGACGATTTTCCCCGAGTACAACTTCACGACCGGCGTGACGGTGGAGAACCCGACCGGTCTCTTCGTGCGCGGCTCAGTGGTCCGCGGCGTGTTCACCGACCGCCGGAGTCCGATTGCGTACGGCTACGACGCGCAGCTGCCTGTCTACTTCAGCCAGTCTCCCGTGCTGAGTGCGGGCGGCGGCGGTGGCGGATTCGGTGGTCGCGGCGGCGGCGATATTCCCGGCGTCGGCATGAACACGACGCCGATGGCGGGGCAGCCGCAGCATCGTGTGTCGGCGTGGGATGCGGACGCGGTTGATGCCGCGGCGGCTCCCGGTGGTGGACGTGGCGGCCGCGGTGGCGATCCGGCGCAGGGTGGCGGTCGTGGTGGTCGCGGCGGCGGTGGCTTTGGTGGTGGTGAGGAGGGTGCGCGTCCGCGAGTCGTGCTGTCGTTCCCGTCCAACCCGGATGACATGTTGCTGTCCGGCGTGCTGGTGGGCGGGCAGGCGCTCGCCAACCGTGCGCAGGTGATCGACGCGCCGCTGGGCCAGGGTCACGTGGTGTCGTTTGCCATCCGTCCGTACTGGCGGTGGCAGACGCAAGGGAGCTACTTCCTTGGCTTCAACGCCATCCTCAACTGGAACGACCTCGACGCCGGCCGCGCCGCCGCTCCCGCTCGTCCGGGCTCGGGCCAGTAGTGTCAGGGGGTCAGGCCCTTTAAGGGGCCTGACCCCGATTCTGTATCTCGCTCCAGTCATTCGAGTTCCAGATCCGGATCTGCAGTGGTGTCGCACGGCTCGGGCTCCTCTCGACGCTCTCGTGACTTGGTCGTCTCGTCCACGTAAGTCGCCCAGTTCGCCGGCAGGGTGATCGGGCAATCAGTCAACAGCCCTCCCTCGTCACCATTTGCCCGCAGCCACAGGCTCGACCACCGCCAGTCTTTCGCACTGTCGACGAGCTTCGCGGCGAGAGCGTTGGCTTCCACATACCTGATCGTCGCCAGCACCCGTCGCTCGTCGTCGCACACCACATTGCGGTAGCGATCCTGGTAGAGATGACCAGTGCCGACGATCTCGTAGTGCGCGTGATATCGCCGAACATGCGTCGTGGTCAGCCACTGCATGAATGCAGAAAGTGAAACGTCGTGGCCAGGCCAAACCACCAGATGCCAGTGATTGGGCATCACGCTGAACGCCAGCAGGCGCATCCCGAATCGTCCGCACGCTTCCCGCAGGACCTCCACAAATGCGTCGTAATCACCGTCCTTATGGAAGATCACCGCCCGGCGATTGCCGCGATTTACAACATGGTGAATGGCGCCAGGCTGCGGATTCCTGATCCTTCTCGTCACGAACACCTCCGCCGCGTGAAGGTCAATTGCCGTGCCGCTTCGATATCATCGGACCGTGGGCACAACGCCGAACGTGGCAATCGTCGGAGGTGGCGTGATTGGATGCGCTGTCGCATTCGAGCTCGCGCGGCGCGGCGTCGAGGTGTCGGTCTGGGATCGTGGGATCGTCGGTGCCGGCGCGACCCAAGCGTCAGCCGGTATCCTGGCGCCCTACATCGAGGCGCACGAAGGCGGCCCCTTATTCGATCTGACGGTGCGCGGGTTGTCCGTGTATGAGGGTTTCGTCGAATCTGTCCGCAGCGCGTCCACTACGCCGTTCGACTTTCGCCGAAGCGGGACGCTTGAGGTAGCGAACAACGAAAACCGCGCGCGCGAGTTGAAATCGCGGAGAAGCCCGTTGACAAACGCGCAATGGCTGGACGCCGAGGCGTTGCTAAAAAGTGAACCGTCCATCAATGCCAAAGCTGTTGGTGGGCTGCTGTGCCCTGAGCACGGATACGTGGCGGTGTCCGACTTTGTGCGGGCTATGAAAGAAGCCGCGGCGACACACGGCTGCGTGTTTCATGAGAACACCCGGATCTCTGCGATACAGCTGGAAGGCAGTAAATGCGTACTGGAGGTTGGGGATGAGAGGACGTCGGTCAACGTGGATCGTGTGGTTCTCTGCGCCGGCAGTTGGGCCCGCGCGCTCGATCCGCTCGGTGAGTTACGTGAGCGAGTTCGGCCGATCCGGGGGCAACTCCTCCACGTCCACTCTCGGTTGGCCAGGGTCGAGCACGTCCTCTGGGGGACCTCCTGCTACATCGTCCCCTGGACCGACGGGACGCTGCTGATTGGCGCCACTTCCGAGGACGTGGGGTTCGACCAAAGATCCACTCTCGCCGGGGTTTCCAGTCTCATCGCGGCTGCTCTCGATCTGCTGCCAGGCCTGGGGGATGCCACGCTTCTGGGGGTGCGAGTCGGACTGCGGCCAGCGACAGCAGATGGCCTGCCGATCATCGGACCCTCACCGGCGAACGCCCGCGTCATCTATGGGACGGGCCACTTCCGGAACGGCGTCCTGCTCGCTCCGCTCACCGCGCAACTCATCGGCGACCTGATCGTTGACGGAACCGCCGATCCAATGCTCGCGCTTACATCTGTCGGGCGGTACAGAAACGAGGCCTGACCCCGATTTCTGCGTGCCGCGCAAAAATCGGGGTCAGGCTTCGATTTCCAACCAGAACCCTAAAACGGGGTCAGACCCCCTCCCCCCTAGCGGCCGATTCGCTGGGCGGTCTCGAAGGCGACGACGGCGAGCTGATAATCGAGCTGCGCCTGGAGTTCGTTGTTCCGGGCAATGGCGAGATCCCGCTGGGCCTGGATCACCAGGAAGCTGGTCGACATGCCGACGTCGAACCGCTTCTGCTCTGCGTCCAGCCGCTGCTCGGCAAGCTCGCGCGACAGCGCCGCCGTTTCGATCCGCTGCTGATTCTGCTCGAGCCGGCCCGCGGCCTCGCGGACCTCGCGGACGGCCGTGTACTCTAGCGCCCGCAGTCGCGCGGACGCCTGGTCTTTCTCGATGCGCGCTCGCGCCAGGTTCGCCTCTGCGGCGCTCTTCCCGAGCGGATAGCTGAAGGTGAACCCCAGCGTCCACGTCGGATAGTCGAGTGAGAGGATCTGCGACAGGACGTCGGTGTACTTGGTCACGTCGGATCCCGTGATGGTCCCAGGGAATCCACCCGTGCGCAGGAGCCGCGTACCCCCCGCGCCATCCGTCAGGTAATTTGCCTGCAAGCGCAGGTCAGGCTTCGTTTCGTTTTTCGCGAGCAGGATTCCCGTGTCTGAAATCTCGATCTCCTTGCGCGTCCGCAGCAGATCGACGCGTTCCAATAGCGCCCGGCGCACGGCGGCGTCGACGTCCGGGGCGGGACCGACGGGCGGCACCCGGTCGGCCGGAGTGATTTTCACGCTCCAGAAGTCCGCTCGTTTTTCGTCCATGATCAGCGTCCGCAACTGATCCTCAGCCTCGCGCGCCGTGGTTCGCGCGATGATGATATTTTCTCGTCGTTGTGCCACTTCCGCACGCGCCGCAACCAGATCGAGCGGCGGCGACTGGCCGACATCCACCCGTGCGCGATTCGTCCGCTCGAGTTCGAGCGCCAGCTCCAGCGCTCGCTGCTGGACCGCGACCTGCGCGATCGCAGCGGCAAGTTGCCAGTACGCGCGTTCAGCAGCAGCGGAAGTGCTCACCGTGCTTTCCTGCAGCCGGATATCGGCAATGAACCGGTTGCGGGTGGCGATGTCCACATCTCCCCGTGACGCATCGATGCGAAAGTCGCGCAGAAGGGGCTGCGAGAATGCCAGCTGCAGCCTCGCGCTCAGGGACGGGTTGTAGGTCGAAATGAGGCTGTTCGTTGACACCCGCGACGTATCGATACCGACGAGATAGTTGCCGCCCCCGCGCGCCATCAGCTTCGACACCGCGACGTTGCCGGACCAGGTGCGCGTCTCGAGTCCTTCATCACCTGAGAACAGGCTCGTCGGCGGCTGTAACTGACTGTTGTGCTGAAGACCGGATACCAGCGTCGGCACGAACGCAGCCTTCGCGGCGTTCAGACGTTCCTCGCTGATCGCCGGATCGAAACGATCGGCGCCCAGGTCCGGATTGTTGGCAATCGCAAGGCGAATCGCTTCATCACGGGTGAGCATCAGGACGTTGTCGCCCGCGGCCGTCGGTTGCGCCTGCGGCAGCGACGTCCCCTGCTGGGATGGCGTCTGCGTCGCCGTCGCTGGTGGGGTCTGCGCCTGCAGCGGGGATCCCATGAGCAACAGCAGCAGCACGGACGCGGTTGCCGCTGCCGTCCGCTGTGCCCGGCCCCATCTCCAGAACCTGATCCTCGATGCGTCGTCGAACAGTGAGTAGGCGACAGGAGTCGCGACGAGAGTCAACAGCAGCACGAGTGACTGACCTCCAATAATGACGAATCCGATCGCCCGGTTCGTTGCTGATCCTACCCCGCTCGACAGAACCAGCGGAATCATTCCGGCCACGAACGCGAAGGTCGTCATCAGGATCGGCCGCAGTCGGTCACGGCTGGCCTGCAGGATCGCCGCTTCGCGCTCCATGCCACGCTCACGCAACTGGTTCGCGTGGTCGATCTGCAGAATCGAATTCTTCTTGACCACACCGAACAGCACCAGCAGGCCCAGCGCGGAAAAGATGTTCAGCGACTGTCCCGTGATGATGATCGACAGCAAGGCAAACGGCAGCGTCAGCGGCAGCGACAACAGGATCGTCACCGGGTGCAGCCACGATTCAAATTGCGCTGCGAGGATCAGATACATGAAGACCAGCGACAGCATGAACGCCAGCAGGAAGTTCTGTGCGGCCCGTCCCAGTTCCTTCGAGCGGCCGGCGAAACGCGAACTGTAGCCAGGGCCCATGTTCAGCGACGCGGCCGCATTGCTGATCGCGTCCATCGCCGGTGTCTGCGAGACTCCCGGCAGCAGGCCGGCGAAGATCGTGACCTGCCGCTGCCGGTTCAACCGCTGGATCTCGGCTGGAGACGTGCCCGGCGTGAGATGAGCGATGTTCTCGAGCGGAACGCTGCCGATGGTCGAAGACGGCACCGAGAGCCTGCCGATCGCCGCCGCCGTGTCGCGCTGATGATCGTCGGCGCGAATGTGGACTTCGTACTGCTCTCCACCTTCGTTGTAAGTCGTCACCTGGTCGCCACCGACCAGCAGGCGCAGCGCGTCGGCCGCGTCGCTGACTTGCACGCCGAGGTCCGATGCCTTCATCCGGTCGATATGCACCGACAGCTCGGGCTTGCCGACGTTCATCGAGGTATCGACGTCGACGACGCCGGTTTGTTTGCGTGCCGCATCTGCGACCGCGGTGCCGTACTGCTGCAGCGCGTTGAGATCCGGACCGTTGATCGTGAACTGGATCTCCGCATTCTGGTTGCCGCCGCCGCCGAACGTCGCGACAGGACGGACGCCGGTTCGCAGGTTTTCGACACCGACTTTCGGCAGTACCGAGTCGCGGACCTCGTTCATCACCTCGAACTGATCGCGTTCGCGGGCGCCCAGCGGTTTGAGCCGCACATATACGGAGCCGAGGTTCGGGGTGCGCGCCGGGTCGTCGGCAATACTGACCAGCGTGAATGCCACGTCCGGCAATTCACGGATGCGTGTTGCGATTCGGTTCGCAATGATTTCCGTCGCGTCGAGACTCATGCCCTCCGGCGCTCGGAATCCCACTTCGAATTCCGACTGATCGTCGTTCGGCAGGAAGTTCTTGTCCGCGACCATGAACAAGGGAACGCTGCTCAACAGAACGAGCGCGGCGATCCCCGCAATCACCAACCGGTGGCCGAGCGACCACTGCAGGATGCGGGTATAAGCAGCATCCAAAGAACGAAAGAATCCGGAATCCTTGGACGACGCATGATCGTCGATCTCGCGTCCGGCCGAATCCACGCGACGCGGCTTGATCTTGATGAATCGCGCCGCCATCATCGGCGTCAGTGTGAAGCTGACGAGCAGCGACACCAGGATGGCGAATGACATCGTGAACCCGAAGCTGGTCATGAAACGGCCGACGATGCCGCCCATGAAGCCCACCGGAACGAAGATCGCGATCAGCGACAGCGTCGTCGCGAGCACCGCGAGTCCGATCTCGCGCGTGGCTTCGACGGCCGCCTCCCGCGGAGACATGCCTTTCTCCTCAACGAACCGGTAGATGTTCTCCAGCACCACGATCGCATCGTCGATCACGATGCCGACAGCGAGTGTCAGTGCGAGCATCGTCATCGAGTTGAGCGTGAAGCCCTGCTGCCAGATCAATCCGAAGGTCGCGATGATCGAGGTCGGGATTGCCACTGCCGCGATGAAGGTCGAGCGCCAGTTCCAGAGGAAGACCAGGACGACGGCAGCCGCGAGGATCGATCCCAGGACGAGGTGTTCCTCGACGGTCGAAATCGAGGCGCGAATGAAATCTGCCTGATCGCGCACCACGCGCACGTCGTAGCCGGCCGGGAGCATGGGTGATACTTCGGCGAGCCGTTCCTTCACCGCGTCAACGACCTGCACGGTGTTGGTTCCGGACTGGCGCCTGATCGTCAGCAGGACCGTCGGCTCACCGTCGACGTTGGCCTTGGTCTCGGCCTCCGCCATGTCGTCCTCGATCCGGGCGACGTCCCGGAGCTGCACGGGATGTCCATCGCGCTCGCGGACGACGATGTTGCCGAACTCTTCGATCGACTGCACGCGCCCGCGCGTGCGCAACGTCATCGACGCCGCGCCCTGCTCGACCCGGCCACCGGGAATCTCGGCGTTCTGTGACTGGAGCGCCCGCGCGACGTCAGTGACCGTCAGGTTGTAGGCGCGCAGGCGGTCAGCGTCGAGCGACACGTTCACCTGCCGCGAACGTCCGCCAACGACGACGACCTGTCCGACTCCGCTCACGCTCTCGAGCTGTCGGCGGAGCTTCTTGTCGGCGTACTCGGTGATGTCGCGGATCGGTTTCTTTGCCGACAATGCCAGGGTGAGCACCGGAGCCGAGTCCGGATCGAATTTCTCGACCGTCGGCTGATCGATCGTCCGCGGCAGCAGCGGCAGCACGCGGTTCACCCGGTCGCGCACTTCCTGCGCCGCCACGTCCGCGTCCTTCTCGAGGAGGAAGGCGACGACCACCATCGACACGCCCTCAGAGGACGTCGATCGCAGCTCGTCGATGCCGCTCACCGTGTTGACCGCTTCTTCGATCTTGTCGGTGATTTCGGTCTCGACCTCCTCCGGTGCTGCGCCTGGCAGGCGGGTCGTCACGACGACGGTGGGGAAGTCGACTTTCGGAAAGCGGTCCACTCCCAATCGGGTGAAAGAGAATGCGCCGACCACGGTGAGTGTGAGGATGAGGACGGTCGCGAAGACCGGCCGTTTGACTGAGATTGCTGCGAGCCACTGCATTGACGTGAATCCTTACTGTTGCCTGACGGCCATGCCGTCAGTGAGGCGTCCCTTCGGATCGGTGGCAACGATGTCACCGGCCGCGATGCCGGATGTGATCTCGATCAGATCAGCGACCTTCTCACCGGTCGTGATGATCCGTTCCTCCACTTTATTGTCGCGGACGACGTAAACACGGCTGGTGCCGGAGATCGTCTCGACGGCCGAGATGGGAACGAGCGTCGCTGCGGCACCGACCGGCTGTTGAATCGATGCCGTTGCGAAGAGACCAGGCTTCAGGCGCAGATCGTGATTCGGCGTCACCGCTTCAACCGTAAGGGCACGCTGATCGCTGCGCAGTGACGGGGACACGAAACGAACCTTGGCTTCGAAGACTTCATTCGGGTAGGCGTCGACGCTCAATCTGACCGTCTGTCCAACCTTGATTAGTGAGACTGACTGTTCGGGGACCGAGAGCTCAACCCTCATCGGGTCGACGCGCACGACCGTCGCGACTCGCGCACCGCGCGTCACGTAGTCACCCGTGCTGACGAGGCGTTCGGCGACCAGTCCGGCAAAGGGGGCGCGGACAGTCGTGTCCGCCATCGCCTTGCGGGCGAGCGCGATGCGAGCCCGGGCGGCTTCGAGCGAACGATATGACTGCTGCGCCGTGTTCTGCGCCATCTGGTACTGCTGCCGTGCGGCCTCGACCTGCGTGCGGCGCTGGTCGAACTCACTCTGTGAGACGACCTTCTGATCCAGCAGCGATTTCATCCTGGCGAATTCCGACTCGGCCCATTCGAGTGACGCGTGTGCATTCATGACGTCGGGAACGCGCTTGGCGTCCAGCGCCGCGCCCGCGGAGATGCCAAGACGTGCTTCGATCTGTGCGGCATTCGCCTCGGCCTCCTGCAGCTGCGCCGCCGCATCGGCTGACGAGATGCGCGCGAGGACCGTGCCCTGCGCCACACGTGTTCCGCGTTCGACGGGGGTCTCGATGACGCGGCCGGCAGCCTCGGCACTGACCTCGGCCTGTTCGTCGGCAGTGAGCGATCCCGTAACGCGGAGGTAGCGGTCGATCGGCCGGTGTTCGACTTTCGTCGTCGCAACACTGAGAGGTTCCGGCTTGGACTCTGCCGATAGCGTTGGTTCACCGGAGCTGCACGCGGCGGCGGCGAGTGAGAGCGCTGTGACGAGACCGGCCAGCAGGGCACGTGAATGAAGACAAACGTTCGTACGCATGACTGATAAACGCCTCAATGACAACTGTCGGAAGTGTAGGTATGAGCGAATCCGGCGCGCAGGCCGGTGAGTGCGGCTTCGAGCGTGTCGTGCGCGAGGGCGTCCATGTCCTCGCCCGGCACGATCCGGTCGCACAGCCGCATGACGGCGACCCCGTGGATGGCGGCGCTGAGCACGCGGAAGATTGCGTCCGGATTCGACGACTTCGGGAAGTCCCCTTCGTCGATCGCCTGCTGGATCAGGGCGGCGAACCGATTGCGCATCTCGCGCACGAAGCCGAAGCGCTGCCAGTCGCGGCTGATGCGCGGCACTGATCGGTCGACGAACATCAGCGAGAAGTACTCGGGGTGGTTCTTGCTGAAGGTGTAGAGCTCCCAGAAAGCGCCGCGGATGCAGTCCACGCGGCTCTTGCCCTGCTCGGAGGATGTCCGGCAGGCCTCCACGTCCACCTCAGCAGAGGCGAACAGCATGCGGAAGCCCTCTTCCGTCAGGGCGAGGAAGATGTCGTCTTTACTGGGGAAGTAGCTGTAAATCGCAGCTGGACTGTATTCAATCTTCTCTGCGATTTTGCGGATGGAGACGTTCTGATAGCCCTCTGCGACGAAGAGGTCCCTGGCAGCGTCCAAGATTGCGCGGGCCGTAGCCTCCCGTTCCCGCTCGTGTCTTTCCTTAACTCCCAAGATTCCCCCAGACCAGCGTATTTAACACTGTTCACTAGTCTAACACCGTTAGACGTTCGGGCAAACAAATCGGTTCCAGACGAGGCCTGACCCCGTCTTTGGGACAAGACGGGGTCAGGCCCCGATTACACTCAGACATGGCCAAACTGACTGAGGCTCAGATAGTTACGGAGTTGTCGAAAGTGGCAGGCTGGACGTTGGACGGGAAGGAAATCCGGCGGCAGTTCGTCTTTGACGGGTTCGCGAGCGCAATAGCGTTCGTCGTCCGGGTCGGATTCGACGCCGAGGCGGCGGACCACCATCCCGACATCCTGATCTCCAACTACAAGAAGGTCACGCTGACCTTTTCGACGCACAGTGAGGGTGGACTGACCGCGAAGGACTTCGCGGCTGCGCTGTCAGCCAATCGCGTGTACGCGGGCTGACAGCGGAACTGGACGCTAGGTAATCGGGAAGATCTTGTCGAGACCGTCGGCCGGTCGCGCGATGACGTGGACGCCGATGAGCTCGCCGACCCGCCGCGCGGCTGCAGCCCCCGCGTCGGTCGCAGCCTTCACGGATGCGACGTCGCCGCGGACGATGGCGGTGACGAGTCCGGCATCGACCTTCTGCCAGCCAACGAACACGACGTTGGCGGCCTTCACCATCGCGTCCGCCGCTTCAATCATGCCGACGAGACCGCGTGTCTCGACCAGGCCGAGCGCTTCTCCGGGAAGGTCTTGTGCCATGAGGGTGCAAGTCTACTACGTGATCCTGCCGCGGGCCGAAATGCGCAGCGGCTCGAGAACATCTGTTCCGCTGACCATCCATGCACTGTCCACGAGGTTCGAGACGACGCAGGAATGATTCGGCACGACGCGAACCAGGTCACCGGGACGAAGGTGAGAATTGCCGTCTTGCACTCTCACGTTGGCGTGCTCTTCGGACAATCGCTCGACCAGCAGATTTGCTCCCGGCTTCTGGACGCCATCGATCTTGGTCAGGACGGCCCCGTATCCCGCTACCGGGACAAACCCTCGCGCCAGGTCGTTGGTCAGTGTCTTACTGCCGCAGTCCAGGATGATCCGGTCTGACGCGGGAACGGTGACGACCCGGGCGAGAACAGTGAGCGCGCAATCGTCCCACTCCGCGGCGCCAAGTGCGACCTGCGTGCGGTCGAAGTAGATGTAGTTGCCCGGTCGCATCTCGGTGATGCCGTCTTCGGTGGCGCTGAACCGCGCCGTCGGTGTGGCGCCGACGCTGATTTCATCGATCTGGACGCCCCGCGCCCGCGCCTGCTCGGCGAGACCGCGCATGATTGTGCCCTCGCTGCGCGCGATCGACTCGGCTTCGCCCGCGGACGTCGCGCCATATCCGTGGCCGGCGTGACTGAGCAGTCCTCTCAGCCGTAGTCCTGGGAGAGCAGCGACCCGCGCGATGAAGTCGACGGCGCCGCTCGCGTTCGGGTCGATGCCGCAGCGATGGAAGCCGACGTCCACCTTGATCAGCACGTCCACTGTAGTGCCCGCCGCAACCATGGCGTTCGACCATGCCTTGGCGACATCGGGATGGTCGACGATGAACGAGATCCTGGCGCGCTCGAGGAGCGCGACCACCCGGTCCGCGTTCACGGGATTGAGAGGATACGGCAGGCGGATGTCGACGATCCCGGCGTCCGCCATGATTTCCGCCTCGCCGAGCTTGGCGCAGCAGATACCGGTCGCGCCCAGATCCAGTTGCTGCTCCGCGAGGGCGATGCTCTTGTGGGTCTTCGTGTGCGGACGCAGCCGCTTGCCGCCGGCGGTGACGGTGCCCTGCATTCGTTGCAGATTCTGCAACATGCGCGGCTGATCGACGAGCACACACGGCGTCCGGAGCTGCGAAATGTCCACGCCCAAGTTTAAACGGGGCCTGACCCCGTTTCTGCCGAGCGTACGCAAATCGAGGCCTGACCCCGATTTTTCACCGATGTGTCGAAATCGGGGTCAGGCCTCGATCACACGTCGAAGTGCAAAAACGGGGTCAGGCCCCCTGGCCGAACAGACCCAACTTCCGCGCATCCGAGAATCCAGGAAAGACGCGGGAGGTGTCGGTGAGCCCGAGATGGACCCGGACGACTTCGTTGAACACCGCCCGGAAGTCGGTCGTGACCGCCAGGTCCCGTCCGTCGTGGCGCTGCTCCCGCGCGAGGCCGGGCCACTTCCCGTACACCTTCCCGCCGCGGACCCCGGCCCCCATGATCATCATCGCGTTGCCGTGACCATGATCGGTCCCGCGAGCGCCGTTCTCCGCCACCGCCCGCCCGAACTCCGACATCGTCATCACCAGCACGTCCGCCATGCGGTCGCCGAGATCACGGGTCAGCGCGGCGATCCCGCGGGCGAGGTCGTCGAGCCGATTGCCGAGGATACCGACGGCGGAACCCTCGTTGGCGTGATGGTCCCAATTGCCGGACTCCGCGAACGCGACCTCCAGACCGACGTCCGCCTTCACCAGCTGCGCAATCTGCTTGAGCGCTTCGCCGAACGGGGAACGCGGATACTCGGCGCCATTGGACGGCGAGTACTGTGCCGGATCCGCCTTCTTCATCATCTTCAGCGCGTCGAAGGCCTCCTGACCGGTCGAATGCAGGACGGTCTTCGCCGCCGCCGCATACTCCGCTTCGAACGATG
>Ga0184628_10000841_pt1 | contig 15719 bp, 12 predicted proteins | sample PLM4_5_b1_FD_133149 | JGI IMG/M metagenome (GOLD analysis project Ga0184628, IMG submission 133149) | Groundwater sediment microbial communities from an aquifer in East River, Colorado, USA - PLM4_5_b1 | ecosystem: Environmental > Terrestrial > Soil > Riparian zone | place: USA: East River... | reverse complement strand
GCCAGCATGGCCCATTCGCTCGAGGTGCGCGAGCCGCTCATGGACCATCCCCTGGTGGAATGGCTGTCCAGTCTGCCCCCGGGCTTCAAGCTGCGAAACAGGCAGGGCAAATTCCTCCTGAAGAAGGCGCTCGAGCCCCACCTACCGCCGGAGATACTGTATCGGCCGAAGATGGGCTTTGCGGTCCCGCTCGCCAAGTGGTTCCGAGGTCCGCTACGGGAGCCAGTCAAGAAGGCCGTGCTCGGGCCGGTGCTCGCCGAGACCGGCTGGTTCAACACGAGCTACCTGCGCCGGTTGGTGGAAGAGCACCAATCGGGGCGGCGTGACTACAGTACGCCGCTGTGGACGCTGCTGATGTTCGAGTCGTTCCTGCGCAACGTTGTGGGTTCACGCGCTACCGATGAGGCGCGGACGGCAGCAGTTCAAGAGGCGCTGACCTAGTGCATTCGCGTCCTCGTGCATGAAGATACTCACCTTCAGCACTCTCTATCCCAACGCAGCGCGGCCGCGCCATGGAATTTTCGTAGAGACCCAGCTACGGCAGCAGCTGAAGACCGGGCAGGTCGAGTCGATGGTGGTGGCGCCGGTGCCGTGGTTTCCGTCTCGTAACCCGCTGTTCGGCGAATACGCTCTTCATGCTAGCGCGCCGCGCGAGGAGCAGCGCCACGGCATCCAGGTACTGCACCCGCGCTACCTGGTGTTACCGAAGATCGGCATGACGCTTGCCCCCTATCTGCTGGCGCAATCGGTCAAGCCGGTCATCGAGCGAGTCCTTGCCGGGTACCGCTTCGACCTGATAGATGCGCATTATTTCTATCCCGACGGCGTCGCCGCCGTCCTGCTCGGCAGGCGCTTCGGCAAGCCGGTGGTGATTACCGCGCTGGGCACCGACGTGAACCTGATATCGCGCTACTTGCTGCCGCGCCAGATGATCGTGTGGGCGGCGCGCCATGCAGCCGGGATAATAACGGTGGCCCGAGCGCTGAAGGACAAGCTGGTCGCGTTGGGTGTGCCCGCCGGGCGCATCGAGGTGTTACGCAACGGCGTGAATCTGCAGCTCTTCCGGCCGGTTGACCGCGAAAGCTGGCGCAGCCGGCTCGGGTTCAGGCGCATGACACTGCTGTCGGTCGGTAATCTGGTGCCGCTCAAAGGCCACGATCTCGCGATCCGTGCGCTGCAGCTGCTGCCGGGAATGGAGCTCGTCATCATCGGCGACGGGCCTGAGCGGGAGGCCCTGGGCACGCTGGCGCGGGAGTTGGGCCTCAGCGACCGTGTAACATTTGTCGGCGTGATGGCGCAGGAAGACCTGCGTCATTACTTCGGCGCCGCCGACGCGCTGGTCCTGGCGTCTAGCCGCGAGGGCTGGGCCAACGTGCTGCTGGAATCGATGGCGTGCGGAACCCCGGTGATCGCCAGCAAGGTCGGGGGCACGCCGGAAGTAGTGACCGCGGCGGAAGCCGGATTGATGATGGAGGAGCGCACCCCGACGGCGTTAGCGGACGCGGTGCGCAGGTTATTCGAACACTATCCGGACCGCGGCGCGACGCGGCGCTACGCGGAGGGATTCAGCTGGGCCGAAACCACTGCGGGCCAGTTGCGGCTCTTCAGCAGGATTCTCGCCGCTGGGGCCGCAGGTCGCACCAAGTCTGAACCAACTGCAGGATTCTGACGTGTGCGGCATCTACGGCATCCTGCAGCTTGACGGCGCCCCCGCCGACCCGGCGCTGATGCCGGCGATGGGCCGCGTCACTGTGCACCGCGGGCCCGACGACGAGGGTTATCACGCAGACGGCCCGTGCGCGATCGGCATGCGGCGCCTCTCGATCATCGATCTTGCCGGCGGGCACCAGCCGCTGTCAAACGGCGACGGAACGTTGTGGCTCGTGTGTAACGGCGAGATCTACAACTTTCGCGAGCTGCGCCGCGAGCTGGAGGCGCTTGGCCACAGGTTCAAGACCGCGTCGGACAGCGAGGTCATTCTCCACAGCTACAGGCAGTACGGCGACGAATTCATCCACCGGCTGAACGGCATGTTCGGCTTCGCGCTGTGGGATGCGCGTCGCCGGCGACTGATCGTCGGGCGCGACCGACTGGGCATCAAGCCAATCTACCTTTACCGCGACGCGCGCCGGCTCGCATTCGCTTCCGAGGCGAAAGCTTTACTCACTCTGCCGGGTGTAACCGCGGAGATTGATCCAGCGGCGCTGCATTCCTACCTCAATCTCGGCTACGTTGCCGCTCCGCTTTCGATCTTCCGCGGCATCAGCAAGCTGCCGCCGGCGAGCATGCTCTTCGTCGAAGGCGGGCGCGTCGACGAGCGCCGCTACTGGCGTGTTCCAACGGTGATCGATCGGAGTCTGGGCGAGGACGAATTGGTCGAACGGATACGCGCCCGCCTCGACGAATCGGTGCGCATGCAGATGGTGAGCGATGTGCCGATCGGAGCGTTCCTGTCCGGCGGAATTGATTCCAGTACGGTGGTCGGCCTGATGTCGGCGCACAGCGACCAGCCGATACGGACCTACTCTATCGGGTTCAAGGGAACGGCCGCGGACGACTATTACAACGAGCTGCCCTATGCGCGCAGGGTGGCCGATTTGTTCCACACGGAGCACCACGAGATCGTGGTTCGGCCGGACGTCGTCGCTTTGCTGCCGCACCTGCTCTGGCACATGGACGAGCCGATCTCCGACACGGCATTCATCACGACCTATCTGGTGTCGGAATTCGCCCGCCGCGACGTGACCGTAATCCTCTCGGGTGTAGGCGGCGACGAATTGTTCGGCGGCTACCGGCGTTACCTCGGCAACCATTACCAGGCCTACTTCAACCGGCTGCCAGGCTGGGCGCGGCGGGCAGCATCGGCGGTGGGCGAGCGCCTGCCGAGCGACCGGCATTCGCCGCTGCTCAACCTCTCGCGGCTGGCGAAGGGATTCCTGGAGAGCGCGGGCTTGCCGTTCGAAGAGCGTTACCGTGCGTACGTGCAGGTGTTTCCTCTGCAGGAGGTGCAGCGGCTGCTTCGCCTCAACGGCGCGGCACGGCCGGACATGATCGAGGCCGCGTTCCGTCACGCCGGTGGCGGAGATTCACTCAATCGCATGCTGGCCGTGGACGCGGAGACGCAGTTGCCCGACGATCTGCTGATGCTCACGGACAAGATGAGCATGGCGACATCGCTCGAATGCCGCGTGCCGCTGCTCGACCATGAGCTGGTGGAGCTGGCTGCACGCATGCCGGAGGATGTGAAGATCCGCGGGGGCAGGCTGAAGCACGCCATGAAGGAAGCCGTCTCCGACCTGCTTCCGCGCGACATCCTCGAGCGAAAGAAGCGCGGCTTCGGCACGCCGATGGGCGCGTGGCTTAAGGAGGACCTCGCGCCGCTGGTGCGCGGCCTGCTCTCGGAAACCGCGGTCAACGGGCGCGGCCTGTTCCATTTTTCGGTCATTCGTGACCTGATCGCCGCGCACGAAGCCAACCGGATCGACGGCACCGAGCGGCTGCTCGCGCTAATGAACCTGGAGATCTGGTCACGGATGTACCTGGACGGCCGCGCGCCGGACAACGTTAGGACCGAGCTGAAAGCGATGCTGGCGTGAAGATCTTGTACCTTTGCCACCGGTTTCCGTTCCCGCCCAAGCGTGGCGGGAAGATCCGCCCGTTCAACATGATCCGGCACCTCTCGGCCGCCGGCCACGAGGTGAGCGTCGCTTCGCTCGCCCGCTCGCCGCAGGAGGCGGAGGAGGGAAAGGGCATCGCGCCGTACTGCGCCCGCTACGAGATGGCGGTGGTAAACAAACCGGTCCAGGTCGCCCGCATGGCGCTGCGCGCGCCAAGCCCCGTACCTTCGTCCATGGGTTTCTTCTATTCTGCGACGCTGGCGCGCCGGGTGCGCGAGTTGCTCTTGCGCGAGCGCTTTGATCTCATCTTCGTCCATTGCTCCTCCGTCGCCCAGTACGTGGCCGGCGTGAATGGGATCGCGAAGATCCTCGATTTCGGTGACATGGATTCGCAGAAGTGGCTCGAGTACGCGCGTTACAAGCCGTTTCCGCTGTCCGCCGGCTACTGGCTCGAAGGCAGGAAAATGGAGCGTGCGGAGAAGCAGCTCACCAGGCTGTTCGACGTGTGCACCGCTACAACGCGCGCCGAGTGGGAAACACTGGAGGGCTACCGCACCGGCGTCGCGACGGACTGGTTTCCGAACGGCGTGGACAGCGGCTACTTCGCGCCCTCCGGAGAGCCGTACGATCCCGACACCCTGAGCTTTGTCGGGCGCATGGACTACTACCCTAACCAGGAGTGCATGTTCGCCTTTTGCGCAAACGTCCTGCCGCGCATACAGGTGCGTCGCCCGAAAGCGAAGCTCCTCATCGTCGGCGCCGAACCTTCGCGGGCGGTGAAGAAGCTCGGCGACCTGCCGGGTGTTACCGTCACGGGCTCCGTCCCCGACGTGCGCCCGTTCCTCCAGGCCTCGGCCCTGATGGTCGCGCCGCTCAACATCGCCCGGGGGACCCAGAACAAGATCCTGGAAGCCATGGCCGCGGGCGTGCCGGTGGTGACGAGCAACGTTGCGGCGGGCGGCGTGGACGCCCGTGCGGAAGATGATTTCCTGGTGGCCAGCACGTCGGACGAGCAAGTCAACGCCGTACTGCGGATCCTAGACAATCGGAATGAGCGGCGGCGACTCGCCGTTGCCGGGCGAACCCGCATGCTGTCTCACCACGACTGGGGTCGCTCGATGCATCGATTGGACCGCATCATCGAACGCTGTTTGGAAAAGTGGCGCGACGCGCGCATCAAACCCGCAGTCAAAGCGGAAACGACGACATGAGCCCACAACAACGACTCCTATTCGTGTCTTCGCGATATCTGTTCCCGACCGACTCCGGTGGCAAGATACGGTCGGTGAACATCCTGCGCGGCATGAAGGGCGGCGCATTTGAGATCACCCTGGCGTCTCCGCTGCCGGCGGGAGCCGGGTCCGAGGCGCCGGCCGAGACGCGCGACATTTGCGATCGCTTGATTGGTTGGCCCGGTGCAATTCGGGGTACTCTGTTTCAGTGGAGCCGCATGCGTCACCTCGTCTCGCAGTTACCGATACCGGTCGTAACCGATAGGTCAGACGCCGGGCGCCGGGCAATTGCGAAGGAACTGGAACAACGTCCAGATATCGTGGTCGTGGATTTTCCGCATGCTGCTGTCCTTGCTCCGCCGCCATATCCCTGTTCCGGCGTGATGTTCACGCACAATGTCGAGGCCGAGATCTTTCGCCGTCACGCACAGATTGCCCGCAATCCGCTTAAACGGGCGATCTGGAGAAACCAGGCCGGCAAGATGGAACGGTATGAGCGCGAACTCCTGCCGCAGTTTACTGCCGTGGTGGCCGTTGCTGACCGCGACCGGGAGTACTTCCAGCGGAACTACGGCATAGACAACGTTTCGGTGATCCCGACGGGGGTGGACCTCGGCTACTTCACCTATGGGGGAAATGCGGCGCTGGACGATGGCGATGGCGGAATCGTGGCATTCACCGGCTCGATGGACTGGATGGCGAACATCGACGGCGTCGAGTACTTCATGGATGCGGTGTGGCCGGCAATTTCCCGTGCACGGCCCCTGGCGCGGTGCGTCATCGTCGGCCGCAGCCCACCGCGCGCGCTCGTCGAGCGCGCCCGGAACCGCCGGCTTAAATGGGAGTTCACCGGCTTTGTCGACGACGTTCGACCATTCGTGCAGAATGCGCACGTGTACGTAATTCCATTGCGGGTCGGCGGCGGGACCCGCATCAAGGTTTACGAGGCAATGGCGATGGGGTGCCCGGTGGTATCGACGCGCATTGGCGTCGAGGGGTTGCCCGTGGAACATGACCGTCATTTTCTCGAGGCCGACTCGGCTGACGCCATGGCCGCGGCCGTTCTCTCTCTGCTCAGTGACAGCGGGCGCCGCAAACGGCTCTCGCAGCAGGCACGGCGATTGGTCGAAGAGAACATGTCGGCGCGCCGCGCGGCGCAGGCGTTCGAGCAGATCTGCCTCGGGAGCCTGCGGAACTGAGAAGCAACGACGGATTACCTTCCTGACGCGTTAACTTATGAAGATTAGCATCTTCGGCCTCGGCTACGTCGGCGCAGTTTCGCTCGCCTGTCTGGCGCGCGACGGCCACACTGTCATCGGCGTTGATGTCGATCCGGCCAAGCTTGAAATGATCCGCAGCGGCAAGACGCCGGTCGTGGAAGAAGGCATGGTCGAGCTGATGGCGCAGGTGGTTGCGAGCGGCCGGGTTTCCGTCACCACGAATGTCGTGCAGGCGGTGCTGGATTCGGACCTTTCGCTGATCTGCGTCGGCACGCCGTCGGCCCCCAACGGCAGCCAGGACCAATCCGCGATGCTGCGGCTCGCTCATGATCTTGGCATTGCGATGCGTGGGAAACACGGAAGGCACGTGTTCGTGTTTCGCTCGACCCTGGTCCCGGGTACCGTGGAGGAGATGCTCAAGCCGCTCATCGAGCAGGGGTCCGGCAAAAAAGACGGCCGCGATTTCGACGTCTGCTTCCAGCCCGAATTCCTGCGAGAAGGCACTTCGATACGTGATTACGACCGGCCACCATTCACGGTGGTCGGTGCCAATACAGAGGCGCCGGTTACCCGGCTGCGTGAATTGTTCGGTCATCTTCCATGCGAGTTTCACGCGACTTCAATCCGGGCCGCGGAGATGGTCAAGTATTGTTGCAACAATTTCCACGCCCTCAAAATTACATTCGCCAACGAGACGGCGCGCCTGTGTGAGGCGCTGGGCGTTGATGCCTTCCAGGTGATGGACCTGGTATGCAAGGACCGGCAACTCAATATCTCCCCGGCCTACCTCATGCCGGGATTCGCATTCGGCGGCTCGTGCCTGCCGAAGGACCTCCGCGCCACCCTGTACTTCGCGAAGACGCGCGACGTGGAAGTGCCAATGCTTGGCGGCATTTTGCAGTCCAACCGTCTGCACGTCGAGCACGCAATCGCGAAAGTGCTTGCTTCGGGCCGCCGCAGCGTGGGTATGATCGGACTGTCGTTCAAGACCGGAACCGACGATTTGCGCGAAAGCCCTCTCGTACTGATGGCCGAACAGTTCATCGGCAAGGGTCTCAAGGTGCTGGTCTACGATCCGGAGGTTCATCTTTCGCGGCTGCTTGGAGCGAACCGCCGGTTCATCGAGCAGCACGTACCGCACATCGGATCCCTGATGCGTGAGGACATCGAGAGCGTAGTTGGCGAGTCGGACGTTCTCGTTGTGGGCCTGAGCGATACGAAAAGCTTCGAGGCGCTTGCGCGCCACGTGCGCGAGGACCAGCTTGTGCTCGACCTGGTCAACATTCCGCGGCGCGAGGCGCTGCGCGGCAAGGTGATGGGACTGTGCTGGTAAGAACTGTTGAGCCACAGATAATCTTAGGATGAACTCGAAGAGCGATGGAGCCACCGATAGACGCAGTTGGACGCCACTCACATAGACCTCGGGAATCGAGAATGAATTCTCGGCTACGTGGCGACGGCAAGCACCTGCCTGGTAGCAGTGAAATCCGAACCCGGTTCCGGCATTTGACGGCGTTACCTTAAGGCGGCCGGGCAATCCGGCTAGACGTTCGGACGCGCATGGAAGAGATCTCACGGAAGATGGCAAAGGGGGCGGCATGGATGATCGTCGCCAGAATGTCGGACCGCCTGATTGGCCTGGTCAGCACGGTCATCCTTGCCCGAGTTCTGGTACCCGAGGATTTCGGCCTTATCGCAATGGCGATGTCGATCATCGCGGCGCTTGAGCTCTTGGGTGCGTTCAGCTTCGACCTGGCGTTGATCCAGAATCCCAACGCCAAAAGGCGCCACTACGATACTGTCTGGACCTTCAGCGCGATTTTCGGCGCGACATACGCGGTAATGCTGGTGCTTTTGGCGTCACCGGCTGCACAGTTCTACAACGAACCGCGTCTTGCGGCCGTTATGGAATGGCTAGCGCTCGGCACGCTCGTTGGGGGATTCACGAATGTCGGGGTGGTTGCATTTCGCAAGGAAATGCAGTTCGACAAGGAATTCAAGTACATCCTCTCGAGGAAGCTGGTCAGCTTCATCGTGACGGTAACGCTGGCGCTGATGTGGCGAGATTACTGGGCTTTGGTCGCTGGAACGCTGGCAGGGATTGTCGGTGCAGTTCTGCTGAGCTATATGTGGCAGTCGTACCGGCCCCGCTTCTCGCTGGCGGCGCGGGGCGAACTGCTTCGATTCTCGAAGTGGCTTTTTTTCAACAACCTTATTTTCTTCTTCAATACGCGGCTTTCTGACTTTGTCATCGGCCGGATGGGTGGGCCTCACTCCCTCGGGTTGTATAGCGTAAGCCTGGATATCTCGAATCTGCCCACTTCCGAACTTGCGGCCCCTGTCAACCGGGCCGTGTTCTCTGGATATTCGAAGATGGCCGGCGACTTGCCATCGTTGCGGAATGGATTCCTAAACGTTCTTTCAGTGATCGTATTGCTCGTGCTGCCCGCGGGCGCGGGTATCACGGTAACGGCGGATCTCCTCGTCCCCGTGGTATTGGGTCCGAACTGGATGGATACCGTCATCCTGATACAGATACTTGCATGGTACGGCGTCTGCATGGCGGTGCAGACCAATACCGGGATCATGTTCGTGGCGATGGGCAAGCCGCAAGTCCTGACGGCTTTGGCAGGGGGCTATCTGGTGGTGCTTTTCCCGTCCATGGCATGGCTTACGCTGCAGTACGGCGCAATCGGAGCAGCGCTCGCGGTGGCCGGCTCAGCGTTGTTGTTCCTGCCGATAAACTACTACGTACTGCTGAGCAGTATAGAGTTGCAATTGTCCAGGGTTCTCGCGGTATTTTGGCGACCTGCCGCTGCAACCGCAATCATGGTGTGCATCGTCGAGGTAATCGAATGGCAGTTGATGAATGCTGGAGAGCCTCTTGCGCCGCTGCTCAAACTCCTATTACTCATAGCTGCCGGCGTAATTGCATATGTTGCAACCTTGTCGAGTCTGTGGCGGCTGGCGAATTGCCCTGACGGGCCCGAGCAATTCATCTGGGACAATGTGATACGGCGCCTCAAGGTCCTGGGCTGGAAGCAATAGGAACGTCATGTCGCGGGATTTCGTGCGCCATCATGCGGAACATCTGTTTTAAACCGCCTTTCCACCAGCGACCTCTAAACCGCGAATGAGAATCTGGACGAAGCCCTTGACCTGATGGCTATATTGTTTCGAAGGCGTAGTGACGTGATGCGAGACCGACTTCGCAATTGGCTTGCCAGGACATCTTTCGTGTGGCGTTTCAAGGACACATTGCCGCCGCGATTTCCCGGCTCGGCAAGGTACTGGGACGAACGCTATCGGAGCGGCGGGAATTCGGGCGCGGGGTCCTACGGGCGATTGGCGAGATTCAAGGCGGAAGTCCTGAACGGATTTGTCGCTCATCGCAACGTGCAGTCCGTCATCGAGTTTGGATGCGGCGATGGAGCGCAACTTGCTCTTGCAATGTATCCCAAATACATCGGGCTTGACGTTTCGACAATCGCCATCAGGTTGTGCATAGCAAAGTACTCGCGTGACAACTCGAAGAGTTTTTTTCACTATGACGGCGAGTGCTTCGACGATAAGAATGGGATATTCAGGGCCGAGCTCGGATTGTCGCTCGATGTCATCTACCATTTGGTCGAGGATCGCGTTTTCGAAAGTTATATGCACAACCTTTTTGCGGCGGCGAGCCGCTTCGTGATTATCTATTCCTCGAATTTCGACGAAGTCATTCCCAACACCCACATGCGGCATAGGAAATTCACCGATTACGTGGCGGCACAGTCCCCGGAGTATTCACTGATCGATAGGGTTAAGCAGCGATATCCGATAGGAATCCACGGCGAGCAGGAAGGATCATTTTCCGACTTTTATATCTACGGAAGGATGTGATGGGTCGCGCAGCAGGCTCGGGCGACCGACGGTCCGGTATCCTGTTCGTGCTCCCCTGGGACATTCGGCACCCGGGCGGCGTTAACCAGGTCGTAATGAACCTCTTCAGCGAGGCGGAAGGCGAGGGGCGATATCGCCCATTGCTGCTGATGAACAACTGGGAGGACGATCATCTTAGAGAGGTATCTACCGACGGACGGTGTTACGCATACTTGCGACTGCGTGGCCCCTGGTTTGTGGATATACCGTTGAGTAGCACCATGAAGTTTGCGGCGACATTACCGTTGGTCCTGGTCACACTGGCCCGTTTCCTTTGGAAGCACCGTGTCCGGGTAGTGAACATTCATTATCCGACGTTGAGCATGCTGCCATTCTCGATTTTGAAGCGCATTGGTGTCTACAAGGGAAGTTTGATCATTTCGTTGCACGGGTCGGATCTCCGCCAAGTTTCCGCGGCTGCTGGCTTGGACAAGCGGTACTGGAGGCTGTTTTTCCGAAGCTCCGATGCGATTGTGGCGTGCTCCGAGAGTCTTGCCCGGAAAGCGCGGGAAGTCATTCTGGGCTGCGCTGAACGAATCAAGCCCGTACACAATGGAGTCGACATCAAGAGAATGCTTGAGCAGCAGGATCGGGACTTCTCTCTGGATGCGCGGTTGCAAAGTGGTGCTTTTGTTCTAAACATCGGGAGATTTGACCGCATTAAGGGTCAGGATATTCTGCTGAAGGCGTTTCGTGAGATTTGCCGAAGATACCCCAATCTTAGCCTCGTCATGATCGGAGCGTCTGGACCGGCAATGGAAACATTGTCAGGTTTGATTCGTGAGCTTGGTCTCGGGTCGCGCGTTATCATGTATGAAAACCTGTCCCACCAGAGGATTTGCGCATTTATGCAAAGGGCTTTACTTTTTATTTTGCCGTCCAGGGATGAATCGTTTGGCATTGCGCTGCTAGAGGCCGGTGCAATGAGCGTGCCGGTTATCGCCTCGCGAATTGGGGGAATTCCCGAGATCATCATTGACGGCGAATCGGGATTATTGGTGCAGCCCGAAGATCCCTTGCAGTTGTCGGACAAGATCGTCGAGCTGATCGAGAATGCGGAACGACGTAAGTCCCTTGCGATGGGCCTGAACAAAAGGGTGATCGAGCGCTTCACATGGAAACGGGCATACCACGAATACCTGCGCATAATCGGTTGACATACTGATTCTGAATTAGCAGGGGCAGTGGATTGGCAATTGCTCTTGCATGGTCTCCCGGATCGGATGGCAAAGGTCTTCGAAGCGCTGCGCGGCAAGGTGATGGGAATGTGCTGGTGAGAACCATTGAGCCGCGGATAAACGCAGGTAGACACAGATGAAACCGGAACTGCAGAAGGCATTGGCCACGGAAGCACACGGAAATACACGGAAAATCTGGACGGAACGAACGGTCTAGAACGGTTCTATTGATTGATTTGTTGCTCCATCTTCTTTCATTTCCGTGTGTATTTGTGGCTGACCATTTCTTCTGTGAATTGAGATGAGGACGCAAATGCACGCATCAACAGAATCTGCGCTGGCCCGCTCGGGCGCGGCCGCCTGGCCGGTCATGGTGCTGGCCCACAACGAAGAGCGACGCATCGGCGCGTGCCTGGACAGCATCTTCACCGCCGACCCGGGGCGCAGCTTCGAGGTGTTCGTGATGGCAAACGGCTGCACCGATCGGACCGAGGATATCGTAGGGCAGTATGGCCGCGTGCGGCCGGAGGTGAAACTCGTCTCGATCGCCCTGGGCGACAAGTGCAACGCCTGGAACGTGTTCATCAACGAAACGGTGGCCGCGCGCTGTCCAGGCCGGGAAATCTATTTTTTCATGGACGGTGATGCGCGCGCCGTGCGCGGCTCGTTCAGCATGATGGCGCGCGCCTTGGGGGACAACAGCCATGCGCACGCCGCCGCGGCGGTTCCTGCCTCGGGACGCAACCTCGCACGTGACCGCCAGAAACTCCTCGACAATCGCGAGCTGGTGGCGAACCTGTACGCGCTGCGCGGCAGCTTCGTCGAGCGGCTGCGCGCCCTGTCGGTGCGCATCCCGCTCAAGCTCGAGGGCGACGACGGGCTGATCGGCGCGCTCGTCAAATGGGACCTGGCCCCCGAGCGGAACGGCTACGATCATCAGCGCATCGAGCCGTGCGCCGACGCGGCCTTCGAGTTCGAGTCCATGTCGCCGCTCCGCCCCGCCGACTGGAACTCCTATTGGAAGCGCGCTGTCCGGTACGGACGCCGGGAATACGAGTTCCAGCTATTAGGGCCAGTGTTGAAGGCGCAGGGAATCAACGCGCTTCCTCGCGACATCACGGAACTCTATCCAGAGGCCGAATCGCTTCGATTGCAGTGGGAAGGGGTCTACACGCTGACGAACCTGATCGCACTACGACAGATGCGTAAACTGGGCAGGCTCAAGAAGCGCTGAGCACAAATGCATAGGCTGATTGCGCTCCGCGATACCGAAGAAGCATGAGAGATTACATTCTTTCCGGATTCTTGCTCGGCTCGCTGCCGTTTATTCTCTGGCGGCCGACTATCGGCGTATTCCTGTGGATTTGGGTGAGCGTGATGAGTCCGCATCGGCTCACCTGGGGTTTTGCCTTTGACATGCGGTGGGGGTACTACATCGCCATCGCTACGCTGGTGGGGCTGCTCTTTTCCAGGGCGCCGAAACGCCTGCCGGTTACGCCAGTCACAATAGTATTGTCGCTGTTGGTCCTGTGGATGAATGTCACCACCTTCTTTGCCATCGACACCGCCAATTCTCTGGAGATGTGGAAGACGGTGATAAAGATCATGTTCATGGTGTTCGTTGCGCTCTATCTCCTGCACAGCAAGCAGCACGTACAGGTGCTGATCTTGATCCTCGCTGGGTCGGTGGCGTTCTACGGCATCAAGGGCGGCCTGTTCACCCTTCAAACAGGTGGAGAAGAGCGGGTGTATGGTCCTGAAGGATCGTTCATCGAGGAGAACAACGCGCTGGCGCTCGCGACCATCATGACGATCCCTTTGTTGTACTACCTGTTCCTGCAGGACATTAGACACTGGGTGCGTTGGGGCCTGGTCGCCGCCATGGTGCGTTTGGGCCTGGTCGCTGCCATGGTGATCTGCGGGTTTTCGGCGCTGGGTTCACACTCGCGAGGAGGGTTCCTCGCCATCGCGGCCATGCTCGGGTTTCTCTGGTTGAAGAGCCACACCAAGCTCGGCACGGGTCTCGTGCTTATCCTGCTGATCCCCGTCGCAATTGGATTCATGCCGGAGAAGTGGGCGGACCGGATGTGGTCGATTCAGAACTACGAGCAGGACGGCTCCGCCATGGGCCGTCTCAATGCGTGGGGGGTGGCTTACAATGTCGCACTGGATCGACCGCTCGGTGGCGGGTTCGAGATGGGCACCCATAGCGTGTTCGCCCGTTACACGTCCGACCCGACTATCCCGGTTATCTCTCGTGCGGCCCATAGCATTTATTTCCAGATGCTGGGCGATCACGGTTTCCTGGGTCTTGCGCTGTTCCTGCTGTTGTGGATCCTGGTGTGGCGTGATGCGTCGTGGATCATCAGGCAGTCTCGAAATCAGAAGGAACTACGGTGGGCGTCCGATCTCGCCCGCATGATCCAGGTGAGCCTGGTCGGCTACTTCGTCGGCGGCGCGTTCCTGAGCCTTGCCTACTATGACGTTCCCTACAACCTCCTGGTCGCGCTGGTCCTGACCCGCGTGCTGATCGAAAAGGAGGTCAAGGGCGCGGCGCAAAAAGAAGGTCTGCTCGTGCCGCCGCAAATAGTGCCTGATCGGCGGCAATCGGCGGTGCCTTAAACCCGCTCAACGTCTGTGCGAAACGTGTTCTGCATCAGCCGCAGCAGAAACCGCCCCGGCGTCCTGTCCCAAGGGGTGAAGCGCGGCAACTGGAAAGGATCGCTCGCCGCGCGCGCGACGCCCCACGCGGTGGAAACCGCCGCCTCGAACCCCAGCTGTTTCACCATGCCGACGTGCTCGGTGCGATAGTCGCGGCCGGGCTTTCCGTTCGGGTAGGCAAACAGCGAAACTGGGGCCCCGGTGATCGCTTCGAGCCGTTTCTTGCCCTCCCGAATCTCCATGCTCGCGCGTTCTGGATCGAGCTTTGCGAGGATGGGATGGCTGACCGTGTGGGCCCCGACCTCCATGCCGCACGCGTGAAGGTACCTCACCTGCTCCGCCGTCATCATAAGGTCCAGCGGCAGATCGCGGGACAGTCCCGAGCCGAGCTCCTCGACGCGCCCCTGCCGTTCCTCCAGCGGGAGATACTTTATGGCCTCCAGCAGACTCGCAATAGCCTGGCGCCGAAGGTCAATCGAGGAGACGAGGAGCCTGCCGAGCCCGAGGCATCGCGCGTCGAGGGTATCGCCCCGCACGCGCCGCACGGTCTCGATCACGCTGTCGTTCCACATCCGGCCGCCGTTAAGGAAGGCAGTAGCCAGAAAGAACGTCGCGGGCAGGCGCCGCCGGCGCAGGAAGGGCAGAGCGACCGTCACGTTGTCCGCGTAACCGTCGTCAAAGGTCACGCATGCCGCGCGTACGGGCAACGTCCGGTTACGCAGTCTTGCCGTCGCCTCCCGCAACGAGAGCACGGTGAACCAGCGGTTCAGCACGGCCAGTTGCCAGTCGAACTCCTTTGCGCATACCGCATCCGGGACCAGCGGGTCCGGTTCTGGAACGACGCGGTGGTAGACCAGTATCGAAAGACAGCGCGAAAGCGGACCCATCACGAATGTCGAGTCCCAGGAGGCGGTTACGTCAGCGCTCTGCGGGGGGTTCGGTCCTGCGCATGCTCTGCGGCGCATTTAGGTCCGCCAGGCGCCGCATCAGTGCTTTCGTGTCCGGGGAAGCCGACAAGCCTTGTTCCAGCCACTCCCGCGCTTTTGCAAGATCACCGATCTTCGTGTAATAGTCGCTCATGGCTGCGTAGGGCGGCCAATAGTCCGGCTTGAGCGCGACCGCGCGCTCAAGCTGTGATATTCCCTCCGGACCCTTGTCCAGCCGAATCAGGTTTTCGCCTTTCTTGGTCAGGATTTCCGGTAGTAGTCTGAAATCCGGTAACGCCCTTTGAATTACATAGTCGAACTCTGCGATCGACCTACCGAGGTAGTGCGTGCGCATCTGCTCGGAGCGCGCAAGAAGGAACGCACGATTGGTATACATCAGGCCCCAGCAGTAATGGTGCATATTGGGGAACGAACTGCCCATTATCAAAGTCCACCGCTTGACTTCGTCCGGATTGTTGCCTCCCGGGACATTATCGCGGAATAGCTGCGTGTGAATGCAATAGCGAGGCAACAGGGCGACCTCTCTGGGGTCATAAGCATAACGGGGATCGTCGGGGTATCCCGGGACTCCTTGGCCGTACGCAGGTATGCCGGCAGCTAAAACCGAACCCAGGGCGAATGCTGCCTGGCACAGAGATCGGACTGATTTGGAAGCTTTCATGACTAGTCCACGGCACTAAGCAGATAATTTTATACCATGTCACGCAGCCGCCCCATGTTGCGCGAGCCACTGCTCGAGCATCATCAGCACCCAGACCATCGTCCCGTAATATTTCGCGTCGCTCTTGACGTGTACCGAAGTCAACTCGTCGATGAACTCGGGGCGGACAATGCGCCGCTGCTTCAGGTCGGCCAGGCTGTCCAATGCAATCTGCCGTAGCCCCTGGTGGGCCTGGAACCAGGGACCGAAAGGCAGCCCGAACCCGTGCTTGGTCTTGGCGAT
>Ga0184628_10000840_pt1 | contig 15723 bp, 7 predicted proteins | sample PLM4_5_b1_FD_133149 | JGI IMG/M metagenome (GOLD analysis project Ga0184628, IMG submission 133149) | Groundwater sediment microbial communities from an aquifer in East River, Colorado, USA - PLM4_5_b1 | ecosystem: Environmental > Terrestrial > Soil > Riparian zone | place: USA: East River... | reverse complement strand
TACTCGAGAGACCCTTCAATGCTGTCGAACGGGGTACGCTCATTGGCCATGTCTGGCTCGATGGGGGTCTTGGGGTCTCTCTAGTGCCGCGATCTCACAAAAGGTATGGCGTCCCCACGGGGATTCGAACCCCGGTTACCGCCGTGAAAGGGCGATGTCCTAGGCCTCTAGACGATGGGGACTCGAAACAAGAACCGAGTCGGGTCTGGTGGAGGTAACCGGGATCGAACCGGTGACCTCTTGCATGCCATGCAAGCGCTCTCCCAGCTGAGCTATACCCCCGACCGAGGGCGCGGATTATAGCCCACTTGCTACGGTTTGCAGGGCCCGAGACGGCGCCCTGTGGTCTTGGTGCGCAGGTCGACGCTGCTGCCGCCGCCGACCTGCGTCTCGCTCTGCATGCTGCCGCGGCCGAAGCGCGCGCTGCCGGTACCGTTCATTCCCGTGGACGGGCAGGCCATCTGCCAGGACACGGTGTCAGGGCCTTTCTTCAGCGTCGTGATCTGGCAATCGGTCGGCTGGCTGGGATTGCCGCCCCAGCGCAGGGGATCGTTCGCCTGTTCCCTGGTGACGCAATGGCGGTATGCCATGGGTTGGGGCTTGGGCATGCCGGGCGCAGTGACGACGATCTGGAATTCCCACTCGCCCGGCTCCATCATCTGCGCGGACGCGGGCGTCGCCGCGAAGACGAGCAAGGCGAGGAGCGCTCTCACTGCAGCGCCCTCGAGAGCCGCGCGAGCACTGCCTCGCGCCCCAGCAATTCGAGCACCGCGTCGATGGAGGGCGTCTGCTCCCGGCCGGTCAGGAGGCGGCGCAGGGGCATGGCAAGTTGCGGCATCTTGAGATTGTGCGCCTTCGCGGCCGCCTGCACAGCGGCGCCGAGCGGCTTACGCTCCCAGGCGAGCGCCGCCAACTCGCGCATGAGCGCCGCGATCGCCGGCTTCGCCTCGGCCGGAACCGGCTGCGCGCCCGGGTCGGCGTAGAACATCATCGCCGATTCTGCAAGATGGCGGATCGTCGTGGCGCGGTCCTTGAGCAGCTCCACGACCTGCCCGAGCGCGGGCCCGCGCCCGGGTGGCGCGCCGAGCGCCTCGAGTTGCGGCGCCACAAGCGCGGCGAGACGCGCGTCCGACGCGCCCTTCAGGTGCTGCTGGTTGATCCAGGAGAGCTTTTCCGCGTCGAACCTGGCCGGCGAGCGGCTGACGTGGCGCAGGTCGAACCACTCGACCAGTTGCTGCATGGAGAATATCTCCGCGTCGCCGTGCGACCAGCCCAGGCGCGCGAGGTAGTTCACCAGCGCCTCCGGCAGGAAGCCCTCGTCGCGGTACTGCGTGACGCTCACCGCGCCATGGCGCTTCGAGAGCCGCTCGCCGTCCGCGCCGAGGATCATCGGCACGTGGGCGAACTCGGGAAGCTTCGCGCCCAAGGCACGGAAGATGTGGATCTGCCGCGGCGTGTTGTTGACGTGGTCGTCGCCGCGGATGACCTGCGTGATGTCCATGTCCAGGTCGTCCACCACCACGCCGAAGTTGTAGGTCGGGATGCGGTCCGATCGCAGGATCACCAGGTCGTCGAGCTCTGCGTTGGGAAACTCGATCGGGCCCTTCACCAGGTCGTTCCAGCCGACCGAGCCTTCGTCGGGCGTGCGGAAGCGGATCACCGGCGGCCGGTCCGACGGCGGCACCAGGCCCGCGGCCTTCGCGCGCTCGGGGCGCCAGCGGCCGTCGTAGCGCGGCTTCTCGCCGCGAGCGCGCTGCGCCTCGCGCATTGTCTCGAGTTCCTCCTTCGTCGCCCAGCAGCGGTAGGCGTGGCCCGCGGCGATGAGCTTCTCGGCGACGTCCTCGTAGCGAGCGAGGCGCTGCATCTGGAACAACGGCCCCTCGTCCCAGTCGATGCCGAGCCACTTCATGCCGTCGAGGATCGCCGCGACGGACTCCTGCGTCGAGCGCTCGAGATCGGTGTCCTCGATGCGCAGAACGAATTTGCCGCCGTGCCGGCGCGCGTAGGCCCAGGAGAAAAGCGCGGTGCGCGCGCCCCCGATGTGCAGGAAGCCGGTGGGACTGGGAGCGAAGCGTGTGCGCACGGTCATGGGTGAATCGATTTTCCCACGTCTGAATCTGGAATCGGGGTCAGAGCCCGCTTTTCATTCGCTGCCGCCGTCGACGGGCAGGCGCTGGGCGCGCCAACGCATCATGCCGCCGGAGAGGTTTGCGACCTTGTCGAAGCCCGCCTTGCGCAGCAGCACGGTGGCCTGCGCCGAGCGCGCGCCCGAGCGGCACACGGTGACGATCGGCTTCGCGCAGTCCAGTTCCGTCGCGCGCGCGGCGAGCGTGCCGAGCGGCACGAGGCGCGCGCCCGCGATATGGCCGAGCGGCCCAGTGAACTCCTCCAACTCGCGCACGTCCACCACCTGCACTTCGCGCGAGTGCTCTTCCAGCCAGTCGGGCTGCAGCTCCCAGATGCCGGCGAAGGTGTAGGTGAGCGGCGCCCAGCTTGGCTCGTCCTCGAACGCGCGCGCATGTCGTGGACGACCACATTGCAGGTTGGCGGGCACAGCCGCCTCCATCTGCTTGGGGTGGGCAAGTCCCAGGTTCTCCATGTAGCCGACGAAATCCTGCTCGCCCACGCTCTCGGCAAGGCGAGGGTTGTAGAGCTTCTCCTCGCCCGCCGCCGCCGCAAGCAACACAGCCGCAGCCGCCAGGTGACGCAATGCCCGCCGAGCCATGCGCAAGCGCTCAGTTCTGCGGCCAGCGGGTCTAGCGCCGCGCGATGAAGGCCACCGCCACCAACCCGCACAGCAGGCTCGTCCAGCCGTTCGGCTCGGGCACCGTGGCGCGCGCACGTTCGCGCGGCCGCGCCGCGCGCACCTGCGCTGCATCGACGGCCACGCGCGCCTGCGCCGCGGGCGCGGGCGCATCCATGTAGGCCGACGGCACGGCGACCGGCGCCTCGAACATTGCCAGCGGCGCGAGCCAAGCGGCGAGAACTGCGGCAACACGCATGTGCGGACTCCCTTCTTCTTCTGTGGCCACCTCGCGGGAAGCGCGATGAACGCCAATTTAGGCGTCGCGCGTTACGGCGGATCGGGCGAGCGCCGTGTCCGCCCAAACACCGGTCGGATTGGCACCGGCGACGCCCCTGCGGATGCCGATTGTCGTCGAACGGCTACAGGGTGTCGCCGCCGCACGTCGGATTGCTGTTTGCGCGCGGGCGCATGCCACTAGTCGCGTTAAGAGATTTCCTGAATGCGTGAAAGACGTCTGTGCACGCCTTGCGCCACACTCATAGCTTACGGTTCGCCTGTAGAATAACAGTGACAGGAGCGTCGTTTTTCAACTACTGGGGAACTGAACATGAAACAGATCCGCATCGGCCTGCTCGCGCTGATAGTCGCCGCAGCCCTCGCCATACCCGCCGGCACGCAAGCCGCCGGCTCGGTCAAATTCATCCCCACCTTCCTGGTGTACTACGGCGGCGGCCTGTCGCTGGTGTCGGGCGACGCCGCCAAGCTCGCCAAGTTCGACCTGATCGACATCGACCGCTTCCGTTACCAGGACATCGGCCCGAACACCTGGGCGGCGATCAAGGCCATCAATCCCGATGTGCAGATCTACCTTTATGAGATGGGGCCGGAGGCGCCGAGCCACCTGGATGGCACGCTGCCGCTGTACCTGAACGGGCTGGGGCGCTATAACGTCTCGCGCGGCCACTTCATGGGCAGCCTCAACGGCAATCACCCCGAGCTGTTCCTGCTGAACAATGCCGGCCAGCGCGTCTACAGCGTCGGTTTCTCCAACGTCGGCGCCAACCAGTACTGGCACCTGATGGATTTCGGCGCCTCCAACTACCAGTCCTACTGGATCAACACAGTCAAGGCCGACATCGTCGACCAGCCCTGGGTGGCCGACGGCGTGTTCGTCGACAACTGCCTCACGCGTGCCAATGCGGGCGGCTACAGCGCGACCAGCGCCCTATATCCCACCGACGCCGCATGGGGAGTCGCGATGAATACGTTCGCCGAGGCGATTACCAATGGCATGCGCGGTTACGGCCAGAAACTGTGGTGCAACCGCGGCGAGACGCGCTCCACCTACGGCAGCGCCGCCTGGCTCGGCCTGGATAACGGCGCCAGCCCGCCCGACGTGCTGCTCGAGGAAGGCGCCTTCGCCGTGGAGTGGGGCGCGGACACGCAGTTCTTTCCGGAGCCCGATTGGAAGCGGCAGATCGACACCATCGCGGCGATCCGCAATTCGAAGGTCGCCGCCATGAGCCACACCAAGATGATGGACGGCCAGAGCGGCGTGGACAACTGGGGCAGGCCGGTGAGCTTCGCGCAGACCCTGTGGTACGCGCTCGGCTCGTTCCTGCTCGCCAAGAACGACGAAATGGGCAATGCCTATTTCATGTTCAACGGCGGCAGCGGCTACAACCGGATCTGGTGGCACGACGAGTACGACAAGATCGACCTGGGCAGAGCGCTGGGCGGCTACCGCGTCACCCCGGTCGGCGGCGTCAACATTTACTGGCGCGAGTTCGAGAAAGGATATGTCTACGTCAATCCGACTGACGTGAATGTCGCCACGATCGCCCTGCCACAAGCCGCGCGGCTGCTGTCGCGCGATACCCTCGGCGCGCTGCTCGATGCCCTGCCGCTGGTGGACAGCATCGCGCTGAACGGGCACCACGCGGCGTTCGTCCTGAAGGCGGAAGCGAGCCAGCCGCCCGCACCTGCGCCGGACACCACCCCGCCCACCGTTCCCGCGGGCCTCACGGCCACGGCGGTGTCCGGAACCCAGGTGAACCTCGCCTGGAGCGCGTCCACCGATAATGTCGGTGTGGTGGGCTATTACGTCTACCTGAACAATGCGCCGCTCGCCACCACCACCTCGACCTCGTTCTCGCACACCGGCCTCACCGCCGGCGCCACCTACAGTTACCGCGTGAGCGCGTTCGACGCCGTGCCGAATCACTCCGCGTGGACGGCGACCCCGGTGGCGGTGACGACCCGCGTGCCAGATACCACGGCACCTACAGTGCCCACGGGCCTCACGGCCACGGCCGTGTCCGGAACCCAGGTGAACCTCGCCTGGAGCGCCTCGACCGACAACGTCGGTGTGGTGGGCTATAACGTGTACCTGAACAACGCGCCGCTCACCACCACCACCTCGACCTCGTTCGCGCACAGCGGCCTCACCGCCGGCGCCACCTACAGTTACCGCGTGAGCGCGTTCGACGCCGTGCCGAATCACTCCGCGTGGACGGCGACTCAGGTGAGCGTGACGACGCCCCTGCCAGATACCACGGCACCTACAGTGCCTGCGGGCCTCACGGCCACGGCGGTGTCCGGAGCCCAGGTGAACCTCGCCTGGAGTGCGTCCACCGACAACGTCGGTGTGGTGGGCTATTACGTCTACCTGAACAATGCGCCGCTCACCACCACCACCTCGACCTCGTTCGCGCACAGCGGCCTCGCCACCGGCGCCACCTACAGTTACCGCGTGAGCGCGTTCGACGCCGTGCCGAATCACTCCGCGTGGACGGCGACCCCGGTGAGCGTGACGACGCCCGTGCCGGATACCATGGCACCGAGCGTCAGCATCACCTCGCCGTCGTGGAATGCAATCGTCTCCGGCACCATCACGGTGAGGGCTAGCGCCACCGACAACTTCGGCGTGGTGGGCGTGCGGTTCAACTTCAACGGCACCAGCTTCGGCTCCGAGGACACCAGTGCGCCCTATAGGGCCTCCGTGGTCACGACGTCGGTGCCGAACGGCACCTATACGCTGACGGCAGTGGCGCGCGACGCGGCGGGCAATACGCGCACCTCGGCGCCGGTCACGATCCGGGTGCGCAATTGAGCAGGGCATAGCCCTGTCGCCGCGCGCCCGAGGGCGCGCGTAGGTCAGCCCGGATACGCCCGGCAGCACCTACTCGAGCAAGGTCACGTCCGGACGCAGGTCGCGCACCTGCGACTCTGCTTCCGCGGCGCACTCGGCGCGGCAGCCGGCTTGCCTGAGATTGCCAGTGAGGAGTTTCCGGGTCTCCGGGCCGTCGTCCAGTACCAGTATCGTGCCTTCCATGACCCTGTCGCTGCTTGAGTTGAGCCGGAAAGCATCGTAGTGGACCGGACTGCGGCCCACTATCGTCCGATTCCAGCTTTGCCCTGTGGCGGCGCTACGGCGGCCTGTCGCCCGGCGACTTCAAGCGGGTCAGTGGCAGTCCGGCAAGAACGCGCGCCGCCGATGATCGCGGTTGGCCGGGTGCACCGGATTTTCGAGCGCGGCGGGTTGCCCGCGGCCCACGAGAACACGTAGAATCCGGCCCTCTCCGGCAGGGTCGTTAGCTCAGCGGTAGAGCACTGCTCTCACACAGCAGGGGCCACTGGTTCGATCCCAGTACGACCCACCAGAAATCAAGCGGCAGCACGACGCGAAACGGACCGCTACCTCTCGCGCGCCGCCTCGTGAAAAGCCTTCTGCACCGGTGAGAGGAGATACTCGAGCACGGTGCGGGTGCCGAGATGGATTTCCGCGGCAACCTGCATGCCCGGCGTCAGACGGTATTTGACGCCATCGGCATCGAGGGTCTGGGTCTTCAAGTTGACGAGCGTCCGGTAAGCGAGCGCTGCAACCGGAGGCTTCGGTGACGCCGGCGCGACCGCACTGGCGCCTGAACCCTGTTCCGCCGCATCGGCGCTGACGTGCGCCACGCTGCCTTCGAGCATGCCGTACTTCTGGAAGGTGAACGCGGCGAGCTTCACTTTCACCGCTTGCGCCTCGCGCACGAAGCCGATGTCATCGTTCTTCACCCAGACTTCGGCGCGCAGGTTCTCGTCCTTCGGCACCAAAGTCATCAGGATGGTGCCAGGACTCGCCACGGTGCCGACGGTGTGGGTTGCCAGGTCCTTCACCAGCCCGTCCTGCGGCGCGCGCAGCTCGAGGTACCCGTGCCGGTGCTCCTGCTTGGCGAGCTCCTGGCCCGCTTTCTCGAACTGGTTGGCGATGTCCACGCGCTCGGTCTGCAGCTGGCGCCGGTAATCAGCGGTGATCTGCGCGGTTTTCCGTTCCTGCTGCGCGATCGCGGCAGCCGCGGAGGCAATCACCGCCTCCTGCGCGCGCAGGTCCTGCTCCTTCTCGATTCTCTCGCGTTGCTTGTCGTTGGACATCAGCTTGCCCGCGAAGCCGTCCTTCTCCAGCTTGGCGTAGGCCGCTTCCTGGTCGCGGTAGTGCGGCAGCACCTGCGCAAGTTTCTTCCGCACGGCCTCCGCGGCGACGAGGTCGCTCTTCGCCTTGACCAGCACCGCGCGCTCCTGCGCCAGCGCGGTTTCGTAGGCCTGGCGGTTGGCGAGGTACTGCGCCTGCACCTGGACAAAAAGTTCCGGTGGGTCGTCGCCGCGCCGTGTCAGGGGCGTGCCCGCGAGCTGCGCGTCGATGCGCCGCAGCGACAGGCGCTTGTTGTGGAAATCCGCCGCGAGGGCCTTCAGGTCGGAGTCCGACAGCGCCGCATCCATGCGCATCAGGATCTGGCCCTCCTTCACCAGCTCGCCCTCCCTGACCAGGATCTCCTTCACCACGCCGGCGTCGGCCGGCTGCACGATCTTCAGGTAGGTGTCGGGCACCAGGCGCCCCTCGGCCACGGCGACGATGTCGAGCCTGCCGAACACCGCCCACGCGAAGAGCGCGGCGAGAAACGCAAGCGCCGCCCAAAGCATGCGCCGCCCGAGCGGGCTGGGCGGCAGTTCCTGCAGCCGCACCAGCGCCGGCTGGAACTCCCGCGGGTCGGCGTGCGCGCGCATCACAGTTTCTGGAACCCTTCCCCGAGCCCGGAGAAGGTCCCCATGCCGCCGCAGCCGCTGCTCTGGCCGGTAGATCCCGAGTAGCCCCAGCCGCCGTGCGAACGGTCGTCGTCGCAACCGTATCCGCCGTAATGGCCCTTGCCGCCGTACCCGTCGCCGCAGTCGCCCTCGGCCCGCGCGAGGCTACCCACGCAGTTCTGCACCTGCACCCAGCGCTGCGCGATCTGCTCCGGCGTCATGGCGCCGTAGCCGCCGCCGCCCTGGCGCTGCAGGTACACGGCGAGCGCGGTGAAGTCGTAGTCCGCGCTGCGCTTGAGGCGCGCGGCGATGGCATCGAACAGGCCGCTGCGCTCCTCATTGTCGTCGTGACCGCCGTGGTGGTCGTCGTCGTGATCGTCTTCGTGACCGTTGCTGCGCTCGCCGCTGCCGCAGCCCGACTGCCCGTCGTCGTAATAGGCAGCATGGCCGCCCTGCTCGCCGTCCGAGCCGGAGGTGACGCGCGCGCGGATGGCCGACTCGTTCCACACCGTGCCGTCGGCGAACTGCACTTGCTCGATGCGCTTCGACGACGAAGAGAACCAATCCTTCACCGTCACGCTGCCGCCGTCGACGGAGAGGCGCAACACGAGGTCGCCTTCGACTCGCCGCACCGTCACGTCGCCGGCGGCGATGCCGTAGCCAAAGCGGATTGCGTCCTGGCCGCCCGAGTCCTGCACCAGGTCGTGGCCGCCGCCCTTCGCGTGCACGAACAGATCGTTGCCCTTGCCGCCGGTCAGCGCGTCATTGCCGGCGCCACCATCGAGCACGTCGTCGCCGTCGCCGCCGTCGAGCTGGTCCTCGCCAGCGTCATCGAGCAGCAGGTCGTTGCCGGCCATGCCATAGAGCCGGTTGTCGCCCGAGTTGCCGATCAGCATGTTGGCAAGTGCATTGCCGCGGCCTTCGAGTTCTTCGTTGCCGATAAGGTGCAGTTCCTCCACGTTGGAGGGCAGGGTGTAGTCCGCCTCGCTGTAGACCGTGTCGTAGCCCGCCACCGCGCCCTCGATGACCAGGTCCACGCGGCTGCCGTTCCTGTCCACGAAGTACGCGTCGTCGCCCGCGCCGCCGCTCATTTTGTCGTAGCCCTTGCGGCCGTCGATGACGTCGTTGCCGCTGGTGCCGGCAATTGCGTCGTCGTGGTTGGTGCCGACGACCGGCACGATGCCGCCGCCGCTCGAGCCGCCTGCGATGTTGAGCACGAACACGTCATTGGCGCTCGCACCCGTCGTGTCGGTCGCTGTGACGCGCAACTGCAATGTCTCGGGTGCGCCGCCGACCACCGTGCCGCAGCCGCAGTCTTCGCCCGTGCCTCCGCCGGTGCCGCCCGGCGGCGTGCCGGAGAAGGTGCGAAGGGCCGCGTCGAACGCGAGCCACGAGGGCAGCGCCGTGCCGTCGGCGAGGCTCGCCGAGTACGCGAGCGTGTCGCCCATGTCGATGTCGTTAAAGGTGTTCGGGGCGAAGGCAAAGTTGAACGCCGTGCCCGCCGCCGCGTTCTGGTCGGCGATCGGCGTCACCAGCATCGGCGCGTCGTTGACGCCGGTGATGGTCATCGCCACAGTCGCCGTGCTTGCCGCGCCCGCGGCGTCCACCATGGTGTAGCTGAAGCTGTCGGCCGCGGTCGCGCCGGCCTTGAGCGTCTGGTACAGGCCGCCGACGTTGTAGATCACGCTGCCGCCCACGAGCGTCACCTGCGCGCCCGCGGCGGAATTGGTCACTGCCAAAAGCGACTTCGTGTCGTCGAAATCGGCGTCTGTGTCATTGGCAAGCAGCGCGCTGCCCGGCAGCGTCACCGGCCCGGCGTCTTCTTGCGCGGCGCCCGCGTCGGCGTGCGCCAAGGGGTCGTCGTTGCTGCCGGCTACGCTCACCGTGAGCGTCCCCGGGGTACTTTCCCACCCGTCGCTGGCGAGGTACGCGAAGCTGTCCGTCACCACCTCACCCGCGCGCAGGCCCTGCACGGCCGCCGAGGAGTTGTCGAGGGTGTAGGTGTAGTTCCCGTCTCCGGACAGATCGAGACTGCCGTACCGGCCCGCATTCGCCACCGTCAGCGTGGTGCCGCTATCTACGTCGCTGTCGTTGGCGAGCACGTTGCCGCTCGCCGTGGTGACGCCGTCCTCCTTCACGTTCGCCGCGTCGTCCTCGGTTACGGGCGCGTCATTCGCGCCGGAGATGGTCACCGTAAGGTTTGCCGCCGTGCTTGCGATACCGTCGGTGGTCGCGTAGCCGAAGACCTCCTGGACTTCCTGCCCCTGCGCCAGCGATTGCGCCGTGTCATTGTCCAGCGCGTAGCTGTAGCTGCCGTCAGCCAAGAGCGTGAGCGTGCCGTAGCTGCGGGTATAGGTTCCCGGATTCGCGACGCTCAGGACATCGTTGGTATCCACATCGGAATCGTTCCCGAGGACGTTTCCAGTCGCGCCGAGCGTGCCGTCTTCCTGCACGCCTACCGCGTCGATCAGCGCCACCGGCGCATCGTTCGCGCCATTCAGTGTCACGGTCACGATGCGCTGCGCGATGCCGCCGTGGCCGTCGTCGACCAACACCTCGTAGGACTGCTCCAGAAATTCACCCTCGCCCATTGCATCCAGCGCGCCGTTCTCAATCGAGAACGACCACCGCACGCTTCCCCCAACGCCTCCGGTGCTGTCCACGCTGAGTTGCGCGGCGAATTCGCCGAGATAGCCAGAATCGAGCGTGCCGACCTGCACTTCGTGCACGTCGGAGAGGTCCACGTCGCTGAACGCAATCGCGCCCTGTGCACCCAGCACTGTCGCCGCCGGCAGGGTGTTCTCTTCGGTCACGCCGGCCGCGGTCTGCGCAGCGCCGATCTCGGGCGCGTCGTTGGCACCCACGACCTGGACCATTGCGGTGGCCACGGCCTGCGCGCCGTGGTTGTCCGTCACGATGTAGCTGAACGAGTCGGTCGCGAATTCGCCTTCGGCCAGCCACTCGAAACGGCCGCCCGGATCGTAGTCGAAGGTGCCGTCGGCGTTGATCGTCACACCCACCGCCGGCCCGAAATGCTCCATGCCATCGAGGAGAAGTCGGCTGTCTATCGAGTTGTCCTGCGTATTGCGCACGCCCGCTTCCAATACGTAGGTACCGGTTTCGGGCGCCGCGAACTCGAAGGGCATCCAGCCGCTGCTGCCGTAGTCGCCGACCGTGGCGACGCTGGCGCCGATGAGGGGCGTGGACGCACCGCCCAGGAGGCGCACCGAGACGTAGCCGTTGTCGTCGAAGGGCAGCGCGTCGCCCGTGATGAACTCGGCGAAGCCGGAAATCGACTCTCCCGCAGCAAGCGTGAAGTTGCGCGAGAGCACGGTATAGGCGTCCTGCCCCGCGCCTGAGCGCAGAGAAGCGTAGTACGCACCGAGCGGCGCGCCGCCCGACAGCACCTCGCCCAACGCCGCGTCCGAGAGCTGCCAGCCCACGAAGCCGCCGAGCTCGAAACCCGCATTGCTGAAGGCGCCCACGGCGAGCAACTGGACGCTCCCCGCGTCCGCGTCGCCGTAAACGGGCGTGAGCGTTACGCCCGGTCCGTCTTCACTCACGATCGCCAATAGATCCTCGGTGGTCGGCGCATCGTTCGCCCCATTCACCGACACGGTCAACGCGGCTGTCGCGGTCTCGAGCCCGTCGGTTACGTCGTAGGCGAAGACCTCCTGCATCTCCTGCCCGCGGGCGAGCGGCTGCGCCGCAGCATGGTCGAGCGCGTAGACGTAGCTGCCGTCCGCGCCGAGCGTCAGGCTACCGAAGGCGCCCGCGTAGACGCCGGGAGTCGAGACCACGATCAGGCTGCCCGCATCCGCGTCGGAATCGTTCGCCAACACGTTGCCTTGCGCGAAGAGCACGGCGTCTTCCTCGACGGTCGCCGCGTCGTCCTGCGCGACCGGTGCGTCGTTCACGCCCTCGATCTCGACAAAGAGCTGCGGCAGGTTGAAGGCCAGCCCGTCGGTCACGGCGTACTCGAAGACGTCTTCGACCAGCTCGCCCGCGTTCAGCGCCTGGACCGTGTTCGAGTCGTTGTGCAGCGTGTAGGTGAAGCTCCCGTCCGCCGCGAGATCGAGGGTACCGTAGAGGCCGGCGAAACTGCCGCGTTCCACCACGGACAATTCGTCGGCCAGATCCAAGTCGAAGTCGTTGTCGAGCGCATTGCCGGAGACGGCGACCACGCCGTCCTCCTGCAGCGCGATCCAGTCGTTCTCCGCCTCGGGCAGGTCGTTCACGCCGCGCAGGGTCACGGTGACGCTCTGCGTCGCCGTGCCGCCGTAGCCGTCTTCGAGCGTCAAGTCGTAGACCTGCTCGCGGGTTTCGCCCTCGGCGAGGAACTGCAGGTCGCCGTTCGCCACCGAGAAGTTCCACACCACGCTGCCGGCCTCGCCGTAGGCGCTGTCGGAGGTGATTGTGGCGTCGAAGGACCCCAAGGGATTTTCGTCGCGCGGTTGGACGCTCAGAACATGCCAGTCCGAATAGTCGACGTCCGAGAAGCCGAGTGCACCACTTGTCTGCTGGAACTCCGGCGGGTTCTCGAATTCCACCAGCAACCCGAGCCTTACGTCATCCAGGTGCCAGTAACCAGGATCATTGCGCAGCGAGAACTCCAGGCGTGAGATCCCCTCCACGCCATCGAGCGCGACCTGGTAGTGCCGGTACTCGTTCTCCAGTCCGGTGTTGTTCAGCGACAGCAGCGTGGCGCCGTTCCAGCTGACGCTGAATTCCGCGCCGTCCGGCGCGCCGCCGAGCAGGTCGAATTCCAGCAGGTAGCGCCCGCCTTCGAACACCTCCACGTCCTGCGACAGCAGCGCAGGCGACCCGATGGCGCCGAAGTAGGCGGCGGTCGGCCCTTCCCAGGCTAGAAGATCCCAACCCGCGTAGGCGGCGTTGCCGTCCAGTTCCCATTCGTACAGGCCGAAGTAAAAACCGCCATTGAACAGCACGTTGCCGTCGGCGTAGCGAACTAGTCCCCCGGCATCCTCCACCACCGTGCCGGTGGTGCCGGGACCGAACACCGGCGCGTCGTTCGCGCCGGCGACTTCCACGACCAGCGCGGCGTCGGCGTAGGCGCCGAAACCGCCCACCGCCTCGTAGCCAAAATATTCCTGGAAATTCTCGCCTTGCGCGACCGCCTGCACCTGCGCAGCATCGTTGTCGAGGGTGTAGGTAAAGCTTCCGTCCGCGGAGAGCTCGAGCGTGCCGTAGGCGCCTGCGTAGGTGCCGGCATTGCCCACCGCCAGCGGTGCATCCGTCGTCACGTCGTTGTCGAGCACATTGCCGGTTGAGACCAGCGCCGCGTCCTCCACGACCAGGGCGATGTCATCGTGCGCGCTGACCGGATCGATTCGGCCGTTCGCGAGCGCCGCGATGGTCGCCTCGTCCCAGGCCGGGTCATCGCAGAACACGATCTGCCGCACGCGGTCCGTCCTGCCGAACCAGTTCGCGAGCACCATGCGGTCGCCGCTGCCGGCGAGCCCGATGACCACGTCGTTGCCCTGGCGGGTGAGCGTGAGCTCGCTCGCCGCGATGTCCTGCAGAAGGTGGACCGAATCGAAGCCGCCGCCGTAGCTGTACACGGTGTCGTGCCCGTAGCGGGCGCCGAAGTTGTAGACGTTGGCTCCGGCTTCACCGACCAGCGTGTCGTCGCCCGCGCCGCCGTCCAATACGTCATTGCCGTAAGACCCGTAGAGCTCGTCGTTCCCCGCGCCGCCCTCGAGCCGGTTGTCGAAGTCGTTGCCGATGATGCGGTTGTCGCCGGCGTTGCCGCGGCCGATGCGCGCGTCCGAACCCCACGCAAGATCCAGCTGCTCGACATTCTCGGGCAGCGTGTAATCGGCGTAGCTGTAGACGCGGTCGTAGCCTTCGTCGGAGTTCTCGAACACCGTGTCCGTAGTCCAGACGCGCGTCACCGCACCCGGGACGAGTTCGCCGCAGTCGTCGTAGACCTCAATGTCGGTGGTCAGGTAGAAGAAACCGTCCACGACGTAGGTGTCGTCGTAGGTGCCGCCTGCCATGGTATCGATACCGGCGCCGCCGTCGAGGTAGTCGCGGCCGTTCCGGTTTAGCGGGCCGTCAGTGCCGCCATAGAGCGTGTCGTCGCCTGCGCCGCCGTAGAGGTCGTCGTTACCCGAGCCGCCATCGAGCACGTCCTTCCCCGCACCACCGCTCAGGTAATCGTTGTTGGTGAGGAACACCCTGCCGTCGTCGGTCTCGTCGGTGCCGCCTCCGCCTTCCTCCTCGTTCCCGCCGCCGAATTCGGCCGAATCCGCAACCAGGCCATCGTCGCCGCCATAGAGGAAATCGTCGCCCTCCTCGCCGTACAGGCGATCGTCGCCCGAGCCAGCGTCGATCGAGTCGTCGCCGGCACCGCCGTCGAGAAAATCGGAGTTGGAGGCCAACTCGCTCCGGTTGACCGTGCTGAGCTTGAAATCGCCCCCGTTCCAGGAATACAGATCGCCGTATGAATCGATGTACTGCGGCTCGTAGCGGATCGCGTCGTCGCCGCCGTAGATGAGGTCGCCGCCTTCGCCGCCGTAGATTTCGTCGTCGCGCGCACGGCCATCGATGGTGTCGGCGCCGCCGTAGCCGGCCAGCCAATTGGCGCCGTCGTTGCCGGTAATGATGTTGTCCAGTGCGTTGCCTTCGATAGTGCGGGCATCGAAGTCGTTGATATCCTGGAAATCGCCCAGCATCGTCGCGTTTTCGATGCTTCCCCCCATCTGGTAGTACCAGATGCGCTCGAAAACCTTGTCGACGCCCTCGCCCGTCACCTCGAAAACCGTGTCGTTCTCGCTGTCGATGTAATAAGTGTCGTTGCCCGCGCCACCGGCCATCTCGTCGCCGTCCGCGCCGCCGTCGAGCAGGTCGTCGCCCGCGCCGCCCCCCAGATAATCGTCGCTGTCCCCGCCGCGCAGGACATCGTTCCCCTCGTCGCCGTAGAGCCCGTCGCCACCGCCATTGCCTTCGATGACGTCGTTGCCCTCGTAGCCCTGCAAGTCGTTAGAGCCGCCGTTGCCAAAGATCAGGTTGTCGAGCGCATTTCCGTCGCCCGAGATATCGTCGAAACCGGTGAGGTAAAGGTTTTCGATGTTGTCGCCGAGCACATGCGACACCGATGAGTACACGGTGTCGTGTCCCGGGTCCGCCAGCTCCGTGGTGACGTCCAACTCACTGTCGACGTGGTAGGTATCGTCGCCTGCGCCCCCGTCCATGACATCGTTGCCCGCGCCGCCGTCGAGCATGTCGTTGCCGGCAAGGCCGGCGAGTACGTTGTCGCCGTCGTTGCCGACGATCAGGTTGTCGAGTTCGTTGCCGGTGCCGCTGAGGTTCTCGGTGTACGTTTCCCCGCCCAGGTACAGATCCTCGACGTGGGCAGTGAGCGTGTAGTCGATAGCGGAATAGACCACGTCGTGCCCGCCGCCTTCGTTCTCGATGACCAAGTCACCGGCGTCGTCCACGTCGTACGCGTCGTCGCCCGCGGCGCCGCGCATCGTGTCGGCGCCCTCGTCGCCCGCGAGGTAATCGTTACCCGCGCCGCCGACGAGCGAATCGTCGCCCTCTTGGCCGTAGAGCCAGTTGCCGCCGTCGTTGGCGGTGATGACGTTATTGAGCTCGTTGCCCTCGCCGACCGTCGCGCTCACGTAGCCGAAGCGCAGCTTCGACGCCTGCGCGTCCGGGTCGAAGTCGCGCGAATCGAAGACGAGCGTCAGGTTCTCGAAGTCTTCCGGCAGCGCAAAGTCCACCTCCGAATACACGGTGTCGGCGCCTTCGTTCTCGGCCTCGTAGAGATCGTCCGTGCCCTCGTCCTCGTAGCTGACGTACTCGCCGCCGACGTAGTTGAACCGGAAGCTGTAAGCGCCGCTCACCACATAGGTGTCGTCGCCCGCCCCGCCCGCCATGGTGTC
>Ga0184628_10000839_pt1 | contig 15724 bp, 20 predicted proteins | sample PLM4_5_b1_FD_133149 | JGI IMG/M metagenome (GOLD analysis project Ga0184628, IMG submission 133149) | Groundwater sediment microbial communities from an aquifer in East River, Colorado, USA - PLM4_5_b1 | ecosystem: Environmental > Terrestrial > Soil > Riparian zone | place: USA: East River... | reverse complement strand
GGATCTATCCGCGCTCTTTCGTGTACATGTGCTGGCCGTCCGTCTCGACGCACGGCGGATCTTCAACCTGCACCATCGGCGCGGTATTCAAACGCAACACTTCCTCGTCCATCACCCACGGCTGAATCAGGACGTCGGGATCTTCGACGGTCACCTGGTAGTGGAGCACGTTGCCTTCGCGGCGCAGCCGTTCGATGACGTGCATCTTGTTCGTGTGGAAGTACCCTGGCCATTCGAGCCACGTCTCGTCGTTGAAGCCGGTCACGTCGACCACCAGCGTGTCGCCTTCCCATTTGCCAACCGAATCACCCATGTAGCTCTGATCTCTCGAATTGATCGGATCGTGCGGGCGGTTCATTGGAATGAGGCGCCACGTGTTCTTCTGGTTGTAGAGGAACACGACTTCGGTGGGCGTTGCCATGATCTTCGTCGGCGGTCCCATCCGCGGGACGCCAGCCGGGAAGCAGCGGAAGTTGGTGTCCTCGGCATTGCCATTGACGTCGAGGTAATCGACCTTCTCCCAGTATTCCGGCTTGTACTGCGGGAGGTTTTCAAGGAAGCGCTGACTGAGACCCGAATCGCGCTCCTGGTTAACGGGGCTTCCCTTCCGGTCGTTTCGGAGATTGTGATAGTTGCCCTTCGCGTCGAAGCGCTGCACCGCATTGCCACCGCCGCCCCCCCCGCCGCCCCATCGTCCGCTAAGGTCCGAATGACCGTCCGCCATCTTCGGCGTCGGCATCGCCGCAAGCGCCGTGATGGTGGGGCCGGCGCCACCGCCGCGCTGGGCTGCGACATGCGAGCTGGACACCCATGCTGTTGCCGCCAATGCGGCAGCCATCAAGCCGTAACGAAACACGCGGCGCGTCATGACTCTGCTCCTGACACTATGGCTTCAATTCTGAAACGTGGTCGGGCGACCGTTGCCGAGGCCGCCTTTGCCGTCCTTGTTCAACGGATCCGCACCGACAGCCCCGAATGTCAGGTAGATGAACTTGTCGTCAGGTGTCTTGATCGTGAAGACATATCCGCGGGACGAGCCGTTGCGCGCGAGCGCGAGGCTGGCCGAGTAGGGCTTGCCGACCTGGAAGAAGTCGCGGTCGCTGAGCCCGGCCGCGCGCAGCTGGTTTGGCCCCGCGTGAACAAGTGTCCAGGTCGTGACCTTTCCATCCGGCTCGGTAACGTCCAGCAGGAAGTTCACGTGCGGGTTCACCCAGTTGACTTTCTTCAGCACGCCAGAGATTACGACGACGTTGTTCTGGTCGAACTCGGCCTGCATGGCGTGATGCGCCACCGCAGGAGCCGCGAAGGCGACCATGCTGGCGAACGCGAAACCGCCCAATACCTTACGGACCATAGAAACAAACCTCCTGAGGATTGCCGGGGAATTATTCTACACGCCCGGACGGAACAATGGCGACGCAGGGAGTATCGGTCCTAGGCAACCGTCGCGCTGAGGAAGACCATCGGAAACGTATACACGATCGCGCCGTTCTGCATGCGCGGGGCGATCCCCATCGCGTCCTCTTCGAGTGATTCTCTGAACATTTGTCGAACGCGCTCGTCGTCTCCGGGCGGCGGAAAAGAGCGCGCCAGCAACGATTCCAGCTCGCCTTCCATGCGCCACCAGTCGAGTCCCGGATTCTGGAGTCCTGCGGCCGCAAATAGTGCGGTCAGCTCCTCAAGCGGCAGCGCGTGTGTGTGCGACGGGTCGCGCAGCTTCTCCATTCTGTCGAACGCCGCCACTTTGTCGGGAGGCGGAGAGACGTCGACGACCACGACGCGGCCGCCAGGCTTGCAGATGCGAACCATCTCGCGTAAGACCGCCAGCGGCTGCACCAGATGATGAAACGTGAGCCGCGACGTCACGAGTGAGAATTCGTCGTCGCGATACGGCAGGCAGGTCGCGTCCGCCTGTACCCAGTGGGCGTTCGGAAGGTTGCGACTCCGTTGTTCGGCGCCCGCCTGTTGCAGCATGGCCGTCGTCACATCGACGCCGGTGACACTGCGGACGCGAGCGGCAAACGCGCACGCCAGCAGTCCCGGGCCGCACCCGACGTCGAGAACCGTGTCGGACGCGATCGCGCCGCTCAGGTCAACGATGCGATCGAGCATCTCCACGTTGCGAATCGCCGGCGCGTTCGCGAACGGCACCGCCTGACGTGTGAACTGTTCGCGAATCAGTGCCCGATGCGTGGAATCCATCGGACTCTATACGCCCGACCGCGGATTCGGAACGAGGTAGGGCAGCATCCGTCCGAAGTACAGCACCGCGAACCATGACAGCAGCGACACGGCCCCGATGACCTTGGCCGACATGGGCATTTCCGCGTCGGACGGTAGCGCGAGCAACCGGTCGCTATAGGACGTCTCGAAGAGCATCGAGTTAATCCCGGCAATCAACAGAAACAGCACCTTGAACCACATCGACAGGTTCGTCGCGTACTGCTGCGGCTGCGAGATGAAAAAAATGAGCCCCGTGAGCAGGTTGACTGCAAAGCCCGCCATCGCCCACGGAATGAAACGCTTGGCCGAGCGGAGCGGCACGCCCTTCATGAAACCAAGTAACCGGAGATCGAAGAAGCCGGCGGCGCCAATCAACAGGCACAGGCCAAGAAAGTGCAGACTCTCGCAGAGCGGCCAGAGCCATCCCACCTGGTTCCGAAAGATTTCTGACAGCTGCGTACTGCGAATGAATTCGATGAATGCGTCCATGTAGGTTTGGGCTGTTTACACTCAGCGGCCACTGAGCCACGGGGTGACGGAGTAACTAGCGTTCTCCGTGTCTTCGTGTCTCCGTGGCTCGTCTCGGCGACATCAGAGAAGGTACGCCATCAACCGGCCGGCGACGGTCGCGCCCGTCCAGAGCATCAGCGAGAGGACGGCCAGTGCCTTCACCTCGGATGAAATCGGCGCGGCCAGCGCTCCGGGCCGGCGGAAGACGAGGCGTCGGATACGCGCGTAAATCAGCAGCGCCCCGAAAATCAGCGCCAGCTTGATGTAGAAGACGGTCTGGACCGCCTTGTGTTCCGCGTCCGTCGTGAACAGCGCGAGGCCGGTTGCCGCGTTGATGAGAAAGCCGGTCCACACCAGCCGGGTGGCGCCGCTCAACGCCGTCAACGGCACATCGGCGCCCACGCCGAGCAGCCGCAAGTCCATCACGGCGCAGGTGCCGACGACGATCGCCATGCCAACGGTGTGCAGCGTCAGGATCGTGGGATAGGCCAGTAGTGACGGCGAGCTCGCGACCCACGCCGCAAACCCGCTCTCCTGGAGACGCGTAAGTAATTCCATCGAAAGCCCGGAATTCTACCTCGGTTGGTCGCGAGTCGTTGGTGGTTGGTGGTGAGCCCGCGCTGGATAGTGATACAAGAGGCGCGTGAAACGCCGCTGGTACCACGAGCTGACGCGCGACCAGTGGCGCGCCTTTGCCGCAACGTTCCTCGGATGGATGTTCGACGGCTTCGACTTTACCGTCCTCACCTTCATCCTCATCGACATCCAGAACACGTTCGCGGTTGACGCGGTGCTCGCAGGCGCGCTCGGCACCGTCACGCTCGTGATGCGCCTGGTCGGGGGAGTGGTTGCCGGCGCGGCAGCCGACAAGTGGGGGCGGAAGCTTCCGCTGATGCTCTCGATCCTCTGGATCTCGATCTTCGCGTTCCTCAGTGGCTTCTCCACGTCATACGCGATGCTGTTCGCGTTCCGCGCGTTCTTCGGCATCGGCATGGGGGGCCTGTGGGCTGCCGGTATGCCGCTGACGCTGGAACACTGGCCGACGCACCTGCGCGGCACTGCGTCGGGCGCGTTACAGGGCGGGTTCGCGTGGGGATTCATCCTGGCAGCGTTTGCCTTCCGCTTCATCTATCCGATGTTCAAAGGCATGCCCGATCTGGGCTGGCGCGTGATGTTCAGCATCGGCATCCTGCCCGTGCTGCTCGTGCCGTGGATTCGCGCGCGCGTTCCTGAGAGTCCCGTGTGGCTCGAGCGCCGGCGCCACATGAGTGCGACGGGGCGCACGGATAAGCCGCCGATCGTCCGGCTGTTTCAACGCGATCTGATCGCCACCACACTGCAGTGTACGGCGCTGATGACCGCATTCATGTTCTCGTACTACTCGATCGTCTTCTGGTATGCGACGCTGCTCCGCGCCAGAGGTGTCGAGCCCCTCGCCTACCTCGTGACGCTCAATCTCGGACAAGCGCTCGGCAACCCGGTATGGGGACGCATCTCCGACGGTCGCATCGGACGCCGCGGCGCGGTCGCTCTCGCCGCGCTGCTCGGCGTCGCCGGCGTCCCGCTCTTCGCGCTGTCAACCGATCCAACCGTCATGTGGCTGGGAGCGGTGGTGGTCGGCCTGTGCGGCATCGGGATCTGGGGCATGGCGCCGACGTATCTGACCGAGCGCTTCCCCACCGGCGTGCGCGGCGTCGGGCCCGGCTTCGCGTATCACACCGGGGCAGCGATCGGATCGTTGACGCCAACCGTGATCGGCATCATGCAGGAGCGCGGCATGCCGCTCGGCAATGCGATGGCTCTGCTGATCGCGATCGCAGGGGTGACGGTCGCTGTCGTAATCTGGTTTGGTCCGGAGACACGGGGCCGCAAGTTCGAAGCAATCGACGAACACGAGCGCCACGCACAGGCTGTGAACCGTTGACGGTCATTCAGGAGGATCCATCCATGGGTCGATCTCTTACAGGCTCGCGCGTGCTGGTGTTGGGAGGAAGCTCCGGAATCGGGCTCGCGGTCGCAAAGGCGGCGGCGACGGCAGGCGCGAAAGTGACGATTGCGTCACGTTCGAACGGTAAAGTCGAGGCCGCGGTATCGCAAATAGGCAACGGCGCGGCGGGTGAAGCGCTCGACACAACCGATGACGCGGCGATGGAGGCGTTCTTTGGCAGGTACCCCGAATGGGATCACATCGTCGTGTCGGTTGCGGCCGGACGATCAGCCGGCATTCGGGCACTGACGCTCCAGGACGCCTACGGCAACATGAGCGCCAAGTTCTGGACGGCGTACAGGACGGCACGCTCCGCACGAATCACGGGTGATGGATCGCTGACGCTGGTGTCCGGTTACCTGAGTCAGCGGCCCAGCAAAGACGCGCTGCTCCAGGGGGCCATCAACGCGGCGCTCGAGGCGCTTGGTCGCGGTCTTGCGCTGGAGATGTCGCCGGTCCGTGTGAACACCGTCGCGCCCGGACTCATTGACACCCCGATTCGAGCCGCCATGCCGGCGGACCAGAAGCAGAAGATGTTCGACCAGGCCGCGGCGACGCTACCGGCGCGGCGAGTCGGCCAGCCCGAGGACGTGGCGGAGGCGATTCTGATGCTGATGACGAACCCGTTCACGACAGGCAGCACGCTGTTCGTCGACGGCGGAGGATCAATCGCGTAATTACGCCGTTCTTAGTACCACCGGCCGCACCGCAGCCATCACGGCGAGGACCAGTCCGAATGTGCAGACGATCGTGGCACCCGTCGGCAGGTCGAACTGAACAGAGAAGTACATGCCGAGCATCGACACGACGACGCCCATCACCCAGCCGATGGCAAGCCTCCCACCAATACGCCCGGAATAGAGCATGCCGCCGATCGACGGAACGATGAGATAGCAGAAGACGAGCAAGACGCCCGCGATCGCGACCGAGCGCGTCACCACCAGCCCAAAGGACGCGTAAAAGAGGAAGTCCCAGAAACGGACCGGCACTCCCCTGGCGGCGGCGGCTTTCGTATCGATGGAGATTTCGAGGAACCGCTTTCTGAAAATGTAATGAAAGATGCCGATTGCCAGGTAGATTCCTCCGGTTGCAAACACCTCGGGCCACTGCACCGACAGAATGTTTCCAACCAGCATGTTCTGGAGATGCTGCGCTTCACCCGTCGCCTTGCTCAGCGTCAGAATCACCGCCGCGGAGGCGACGGCGTAGGAGACGCCGATGATGGCTTCCTGCGGGATGTTCGCCTCGTGACCTTTGACCATCGCGAAGATGAACGCGCCGATCAGCGTGAATCCAAGGCTCATCCAGTAGATGGACGGATCGTGCTCGTCGAAACCTTGCCAGACGGCAATGGCGGCGCCGAGCGACGCGATCTGCGCGAGCGAGAGGTCCACGAAGATGACCCCTCGCTCGACGACGTGCAGGCCCAGGTATGCGTGAATGCCAGCGATGATCAGGCTTGCGGCAATTGCAGGAGCGAGAAACTGAAAGATCGTCCAGTCCACGTGTCCTACTTTCCGGTGACCTGCTTGAGCGTGCCCGCCAGCAGGTTGACGTCGTACTCGAACAGCTGGATATAGTCGGTGGCTTCCTTGGTACCGCCCACCGACGGCGCCAGCACCAGCACCTTTCCATCCACCTGGTTGGCAATGGCCTGCGGCGTCTTCAAGTCGAAATACGGCTCGACGACGACCAGCTTGACGCCTTGCCGCTTCATGTCCTGGATCAACTCCAGCGTGTGTGAAGGAGACGGCGGAATACCCGGCTTTGGTTCGACGTAGCCCATGACGTCGAGGCCGAAGCGCTCCATGAAGTTTGGCCAGGAGCGGTGATACGTGACGACCTTCGTGCCTTTGTACGGCGCCATCGTCGCATCCCAGCGTTTCTCCGCCACCGCGAGGCGCATATCGAAATCGGCATAGCGCTGCGCAAAATAGGCGGCGTTAGCCGGCGCATTTTCGCTCAGCTTGTCGCGAATCGCCTGTGCGATCCGGCGCCCGTTCCCCGGTTCCAGCCAGTAGTGGGGGTTGCCCGACGGATGCACGTCGCCCATGGCGCGCGTGATCTGACCCGTTGGAATCTCGAGGATGCGCACGTTCACGGAGGCGTCGAGATAGCCCTTGGCGCCCGGTTGGATCTTGCTGTTCCGGCTGCTGCTCAAGAGCGGTGGTAGCCATCCGAGTTCCAGCTCGCGCCCGACGACGATGAGCACGTCGGCGCGGCTGACGGCCAGGATGAAGCTGGGCTTCGGATCGACGAAATGCGGATCCTGGTAGCCCTTGGCAAGGGCCGTGACCGCCACCTTGTCGCCGCCGACCTCCCGCGCAATCGCGCCGAGATCCTCGGTCGTGGTGACGACGTTCAATTTGTCCTGCGCGGACGCGACGACTGGCACGCCGAGCAGCAGCAGAAGAATCAGCTTGAAAGTTCGAATGACCATGTCACACCTCAAAACGGATGAGCGCCATGCGCCCCGATCGAGAACTGGAATTGGAAGAGCAGCTCGTTGGCGGCGGGACCGTCGGCATAGTCGATGTGCCGGTACTGGCCGCGCACCTGACTGAACTCGCTTGGCCAATAGGTCAGCGTCGCTGACGCACCCTTATCGAGCAGCGCCGCATCGTCTGCGTGATCCGACCGGTCGTACCGCCCGCCCACGAACCACCGCCGCGCGAACTGATAGTCGCCGGAGACGTAGTACCCCATGCTTCGCTGGCGGCCCCCGAACTGGCCACGATCGCTCCAGATGACTTCGCTTCGGCCGACGAACTGGTGATAGATCGCGCGAGTCAGGGGACGCCACCGCAGCGTCACGTCAGTGCCGAAAAGCTTCGTCGTGAAACGTCCGAGATCCACGTCGCTGACGATTCCGACAGGGTTGTGGCCGTACGCATAGGACGCGCCGAGATCGACGTTGGTCGATTCCGAAATGTCGTGGTACGCGCGGAGGTGCCCGACATACGTGAGGTCGCCACGTTTACTGGACCTGAACAGCTCTCCGGAATCGCCGCGGAATACCTGGCCGGTCGCTTCCAGGAACAGCGGACCCGCCGGAAGGAGTCGCGCCACCGAAATGCCGGCGTCGTCGATTCCCTCCTCGCCGCCCACCAGGTTGTTGATCACGAGCGGCCGGTCGGTCCATGGCAGCACGTGATTGTGAAGCCCGTTGACCTTGCCAAAGGCGGCGCGCATCTTCCCCACGCGTGTGAGCAGTCTGCCCGGCAGCTCGGTGAACGTCAGAAAGCCTTCCTCGAGCTCGACGCCCTCTTCTCCAAATGAGACGAAAAAGTCGGCGCGCCCGTACGGATCCACGACCGCCTGGAACGACGCCTCGGACTCGTGCATCTCGAGCGCGGGGCTCGGATTCACCTCGTTCCGTCCAGAAGCGCCGAGAAAGTCGCCGATGACCGCTATATCCGGGTTGAAGACCTTCGAATTGGACAAGGCCCCGCCCTGCCCGACCTCGGGAAGCGGTACAGTCTGGGGCGCGCCGGCCCCCGACTGCCCGCCCTGAATTCCAGCGAGCTGCGCCTCGAGCGCAGCCAGGCGATCGCCGAATTCCTTTCTCAGTTGATCGATCTGCTGCTGAATGGTCTGCGCCTGTTCAGCCGTTTGCGCCAGAGCCGGCCTTGGGACCATCGCGAGCGCAACGCCCATCAGCGCTACGCACGCGAAACGAGTCGCTCGCATAGAGTTCCTCCAAGTTCAGAAGACTCCCAGCGGGGCGGACCTGAAAAGTCCGCAGCGCCGCAGTGAAATCAATGGGAAGGGAAACCTGACTATGCGAGGGGCGGTGCGCGGGCCGGACGGGCCGAAACCAAGAGCGCGTGGGTGAGAGCCGCCGATCCGGCCGCTATGAGACGGGCATCGACCGACGGAGGGGCGAACCGGACCGACGCCTGGACCGCGCGAATCGACTGGAGCGCGTGGCAAAGGACACAGTGCTGGGAATCCGGAGTCGCAGGCTCGGGAGCGGTGTACCGGTGGGCGTCCTGGTCGTGGACAACCAGCGCCGGGTTGCACAGAAGATCATCGCCTTCATCGTGCAGCAGTGACGAGACAGTTACCGGCATCGTCGCGAACAGCGCGACGGCCGCGAACAGCGAGGCGAGACGGGTGCGCCGGAGGGCGCGGATCACAAAGAAAGGATACAGGGAAATCCCAAAGCCCAAGTCCCAAATCCCAAATCCCAAGGCAAAGCGCTAAGCCCAGCCGAACCGAAACCTTTCGGCGCGACTTTGAATTCGAATTGGGATTGGGACTTGGGACTTGGGATTTGGGATTTGGGATTTCCCCATGTTCCATCGTTGAGCACACGAACACATTTCTCGTGTGGGACGGACATCGACAGAAGTGGCACTGCGCACGGCGCGATGTGCGATCGCGCCCACCGCGCACGGACACAAATTGGCGAGGAAACCGGGAAATATTCGCGATTCCTGGAGTTTTCGCGGGATTCCTCCTGGCATAGGGGCTGCTCTCGAGCTGGCCATGATACCGATCTCGAGGAGGAAACAAATCGTCGGTGTGGCGGTGGTCGTCGCCTGCAGTTATGCGATCTCGTGGGCGTTCACGCCGGGTCCAGGCACCGGTCCGGCCGAGTCGTTTGCTCCGACCTTCGACCAGCCGTCTCCCGTCGTCATTCTGCCGCAGGAGGCCGCGCCGTCCCGCGACAAGAAAATTACGACCTCGGAACCATCATATTCCTCTCCAACGCCTCTGCAGGCGAACCGGTACGAACCGATATAAGTGAGTAGTAACAAGATCCATTTATGGTGTTCATGGTGTTCGCAGGATTCGTGGTGGCTCTCGTGGCGGGCCGGTACCTTGGTGATTCCAATCAGCGCATCAGCCCAGATCTGACGCGCTCCAGGCTTTCCAAGCCGTAAACGTCGGTTTCGAACTGAGGAATCCAGGTCAGGGGATACGCTGAAAAGCGGCGCCTGATCTCGTCCACGTAGACCTGCTCCTGCTTCCGACGCGCCTGATAGAACCCGCCTTCGAGATCGTCCGGCAAGACGCGGTTCACGACAATCCCACACACATTTACGTTCGACTCGCGAAGGATCTCCGCGGCACGTGCCGTCTCCTCGATGGGCAACCGCTCCGGGATGACCACCAGCACAAAACCGGTGAAGTTGTGCTGCATCAGCCGCGCGCGGACCTGCTCGAGCTTCTCGCGCCGCTGGTCGAGCGTGCGCAGGATCGGATCCTCGTCCGGATCGATTGCCTCCGGCGCGAGGCGCACTCTGTCGATGTCCTGGTTGAGCGAGAGCAGCGCGCGCCGGCGCCGTGACAGCGCGGCGATCCACGATGAGACGAGCTCGGGCATCCGGAGGAGACGCAGCGTGTGGCCCGTGGGCGCGGTATCGAAGATCAAGAGGTCATAGGCGTCGAAGCGGTCGATGATCAGATCGCTCATCCGATCGAACAGTGCCACCTCCTCGACGCCGGGCATCGCCGACGCCAGGTCGATTTGTCGCTCCGCTTCCTTCGCGACCGCATGGCTGAACATGCGGGTGATCTCGGCCTTCGCCTTGTCGACGTAGCGACGCGCCTCGAGGCTTGCGTCGAGCTCGATCCCCATCAGTCCCGGATACACCTCGCGCTCGTCACGGTCGAACGGCTTCTCGAAGATATCGGACGTCGAGTGCGCCGGATCCGTCGAGACGAGCAGCACGCGCTTCCCTTCTTTCGCTGCGGCCAGCGCCATCGCCGACGCGCACGTCGTCTTGCCGACGCCCCCTTTTCCGCCAAAGAACAGGATGCGTTTGCGGAGAAGCTCGCGCATGTCAGCAGCAGGGCATGCTGCCGATTGGCGAACGGTCCATGCCCATGCGCCGGTGCCAGGTGTGGAACTCTTCGAGGAAGTACGGATAGACGTCCAGCAGGTAGATCGATGCCGGATTCGGGAGCCCGACGAGCTCCATGAAGCACTGGAGCATGAACAGGTCGTTCAGATCGACGAACTGCTCGCGCAGCTTCCGTTCGTACTCGGAGACGAAGTATCCGTGGATGAAATCCCCGACGTTCTGCTTCAGCTCATCCCATCGCATACACGCCCACGGATCTCAGAGATGGATTGACCAAAGTGTTCACTGCCGAAGCGAGTCTAGCTCACGACATGAGCGCATCATGCCCGCCAAAGCGCCGACGTCGAACGTATTTGTATGACGTCACCAATTATCTGTACGACGATGTCTTACTTCGGCCCGCGGCGACGGTCGCCGAACGAACGCGAGACAGAGATTTGTGTAAAACGCCCACAAATCCGGCAGTCTGTGGTCGGCCGCCGAGATGGCCCGCGTGTTGCTCCGGCAAAGGGACATGGACTTTCATCGCCTGCTGAATCGTGTCCGGAGTGAGTTCATGGAAATGCCCGGTCTTCAGCTGACGGTGCCCCAGGCATCGCGGTTATGGGGCCTGGATCAGAGCGCATCGCGTCTGGTAATCGATGCGCTGGTGGAAGCGTCGTTTCTCCGCTGGACCGAGCGAGGCACCGTAGTCCGGATCGATCGCGCTGCAGCCTAAGGGTCTGACGTTACAATATCGTCGTCCGAATTCATCTCCCTACAATTTCATGACGAGCGGCGCGACGCCGAGTCCTTCGAGCTCGGCGCGCCACGTCTCGCCAGGCGCAATGAGCATCGGAGTGGTCAGCGAGCCGGTGCTCACCAACTCGCCCGGCTTCAGGGGGTCGGCCCACGTCGAGCGGCGGATGGCCGCGGCGAGCTCCCCAAGGGCCAGCGCGGGACTCCCCAGCACGTTGCGACCGCCGCCTTCTTCCACGAACGTGTCGTTCTTGAAGAGCTTCAGCTTGAACTGCGCGAGCTGCTGGGCGAGCGCGGCGATGTTCGCGCTCGTCACCGGCGTTGGCGCACCCAGCACGAGGCCTGCGTGAAACCCATACGCCGCCACGAGGTCGGAGGGCTGAAACTGCCATGCGGCAAAAGGACAATCGACGATCTCGTAGCCGAGCGACAGCCACTCCACCGCGTTCAGTACCGCTGATGGATCGGTCGGATCCCCCTCGACAGTCGCCTTCAGTTTGAAGACGATCTCCGGCTCCAGCTTCGGTGCGTATGTGAACGGAACCGCGGTGCAGTCAACTTCCTGCGCCCGCTGCACCGTATCGTCGTACATCGACGCCCACGCCACGGTTTCGAGCTTCAGCTTCGCCCACACCGCCGGATTCGCGAACGCCACCTTGCGTCCCACGACCGTACGGCCGCTGGTGATCCGCCGCCTTCTCAGCTCGGCTTCGACCGCGTACGCGGCCGGCAGGTCGAAGCCTTCACGCGAGGAGAGGGTCTCAGCAAGCAGATCGCCAGATGCATATGCCTCGATCAGCTCCTCGGCAACCGCTTTGATATCAATGGGCACGCGAAGGATATGTCCTATTCATGTTGGCTTTTCTTCGTGACCTTCGCGACCTTCGTGGTTGATTTCTTCGTCGGCTGAAAGTTTACTCGACTGGTCCGCCGCGACGAAGGCTACGGCGCGACAAGTGCTAGGATTCGGCTCGTTATGAAGCTTTCCTTGCCATCTCTTTTCCTCATCGCGACCGCCGCGATGCTCATTGTGCCCCGAGCGATGCTCGAGGGGCAGGCGCCTCCGCAGAACGCCGTCGTCCGCCTCGATCCGGCGCTCGACGCCATCGTCCCTGCCGCCGCGAGGGCGGAGCTCCTGAAGGGTGATTATTTCGGCGCCATCGAGGGCCCAGTGTGGGCCGACGAGGGACGGAGCGGCTACCTGCTTTTCAGCGACATGGCCGCCAACGTCATTTACAAATGGACGCCGGCGGGCGCGCTCTCCGTCTTCCTCGATAAGAGCGGGTTCACTGGCACCGATCTGAACAGCGTTGGCGGCCAATACACCAACGGTCGCCTGCATGTGCTTCTCATCGGTTCCAACGGGCTCACGCTGGATCGACAAGGACGCTTGATCATCGCCGCGATGACTGACCGCTCGGTCACGCGCCTCGAGAAGAACGGCGCGCGGACGACGCTGGTCGACAAGTACGAGGGAAAGCGGCTGAACAGTCCGAACGATCTGGTGGTGAAATCCGACGGCGCGATCTACTTCACCGAGACGACGAGCGGGATGCGCGGGCGCGACGAGAGCCCGGCGCGCGAGCTGCCGTTCCACGGCGTCTATCTGATTAAGGACGGTGCGCTCCGGCTGCTCGACAAGGATCCGCAGGGGTCGGCGCCAAACGGCATCGCCTTCTCGCCCGACGAGAAGATCCTGTACATCAACGGCGGAACCAAGATCACGCGCTACGACGTTCTGGCGGACGACACGATCGCCAACCCGCGCGTGCTCATCGACCTGAGCGTCGAGAAGACGCCGGGCAACACCGACGGGATGAAGGTCGACCGCAACGGCAACATCTACTGCTCTGGGCCGGGTGGCGTCTGGATCATCTCGCCGCAGGGGAAACACCTTGGAACGATCGTCACGCCGGATCGCGTCGCGAACATCGCGTTCGGCGATGCGGACAGCAAGACCCTGTACATGGTGGGCGGTCGCAGCCTCTGGCGGATCCGCGTGAACATTCCCGGGATTCGGCCGGTGACCGGGGCGGTGGGATCCTAGGGATCGGGATCGGGGATCGGGGATCCGGGTTCAGCGTTCGCCGTTCATGGTTCACGGTTCAGTGTTCGAATGATTTCGATCGCCGCGCGCTTGAACCGGCTGCCGCCAACGCGGATCCATCGCCAGGCGACGATCATCGCGGGCATCGGCTCGTTCTTCGATCTGTTCGACATCTTCCTGGCAGGGGTGCTCGGCACCGTCCTCACTCAGCAGTTCCATCTCACACGAGCCGCCCTTCCGCCCATCATCGGCTCCAGCTTTATCGGCATGTTCTTCGGCGCGACGCTACTCGGCAGATATGCGGACCGCGCCGGCCGACGCACGGCGTTCCTACTCAATCTCGGCATCTACTCAGGCTTCACGCTCCTTGGCGCGTTCAGCGTCGACCTGACGATGCTCATCGTGACAAGGTTTCTCGCGGGCATTGGAATCGGTGCGGAGCTGCCGCTCGTCGACGCCTATCTGAGCGAGCTGCTGCCCGCGCGCCACCGCGGGCGATATACCGCGTGGGCGTACACGATCGGATTCTTCGGTATCCCCGCGGCGGGCTTTCTCGCCAGGATTCTCGTCCCCCGCCAACCGCTCGGCATCGACGGATGGCGATGGATGTTTGTCGCAGGATCGCTGGGAGCCGCGATCGTGTGGGTATCGCGCTCGAAGCTACCCGAGTCGCCACGGTGGCTCGAATCAATGCGACGAACTGCGGAGGCCGACGCGATCGTCTCGCGAATGGAGCGCGAGGCCGAAGCGCTGGGTCCGCTGGCCGCGCCCGAACCGAACGAGATTGCCCAGTCCGGTCACGCGCGGTTCCGTGCGATCTTTGGCCCACGGTACCGTGGACGGACGCTGATGCTCTGCGTCTTTCACATATTCCAGACGGTTGGCTACTACGGGTTCGGGACCCTCGTGCCGACCGTCCTTGCCGCCAAGGGCTATTCGATTGTGACGTCGCTGACGTTCACGTCGCTGACATTCATCGGGTATCCCGTCGGCTCGGCCCTGTCGCTGCCGGTTGTCGAACGGGTCGATCGCCGGTGGCTGATCGTCGGATCGGCGGCGTTGATGAGCGTCTTCGGCCTGGCGCTCGGGTACGCGTCGGCGCCCGGCGTGATCCTCACGATGGGATTTTTCTATACCGCCACCAGCAACGTCTTCTCCAACGCGCTCCACATCTTCCAGGTCGAGATCTTCCCAACATTCGCTCGGGCGACCGCCGCGGGGACGGCCTACGGCCTCAGCCGGCTCTCAACCGGCGCAATGCCGTTCGTACTCGTCCCTGTGCTCGATCGGTGGGGACCCGGCGCGATGTTCGCGGTCATCGCAGCAGCGCTGTGGATTGTGATCCTCGACATCACGCTCTTTGCGCCGAAGACGACGGGGAGGTCTCTGGAGGCAATAACTCAGTAGGGATCGGGGATCAGGGACCCGGGATCGGGGATCCCCGAGTGAGTCTCTTCAGAAACGGTACGTATAAAAACCTTCGAAGCCGCCCGCCGGTCCAGCGTAACGAACCGGCTGCGCACGGGGTCGTCCAGCCAGTTGTGGTTGTAGACGACGTAGAAGTCGCTGCCGGGAGTGAGGATCCAGCGGAAGCGCGACTGCCAGCCCATGATCGCGCTCACCGAGTCGCACTGGAGCGGTGTAGGGGCGGGTCTACAGACCCGCCCCTACACGACTCTTACCGCGACGAGGTTGTTGTAGTACGTGCGGCTGGCTTGAAGAGATCGAGGCCGATGGTGTTGCCCATCAACTGATAGCCGCCGTCGTTGGGATGAAGATGATCGCCCGACTGAAACTGTTCGAGCAACTGAGTCGGGTGATTGGGGTCGCGCGTGACGGCGTCGAAGTCGATGACGGCGTCGTACGCTTTGCTGTTCCGTATCCACGTGTTGAGGGCCTGGCGGTGCGCCTCCGTGACCGGCGTAAAGGTGGGGCCGTTTCCCTCCCAGGCAGTCAGGGTTCCTCCGATGATCTTCAGGCCAAGAGCGTGCGAACGGTCCACGATCTGCCTGTGCGCGGCGATGAGATCTTCGGCCGGCACGTCGGGATTGTTGCGGAGGTCGTTGATACCCTCGAGGAAGATCACCCAGGCGGCGCCACTCTGCGCGGCGACGTCCCGGTTGAAACGCGAGGCCGCGCTCGGACCGACCCCCTCAGGCAGGAACACCCGGTTCCCCGCGATCCCGAGGTTCAGCACACCCACCTTCATCCCCGCCTGATTCAAACGGCGAGCGAGTTGATCGGGCCAGCGGCTATTGGTGTCGGGCGTCGTGCGCGCGCCGTCAGTGATCGAATCGCCGAGCGCCACAATCGCCTTCACCTGTTCGGGTGCCACCACCTCGACGCGCGACAGGAAATACCACGACGGTACCGTCGTCGCCATCGGCATGTCGGCGTCGCCGGTGT
>Ga0184628_10000838_pt1 | contig 15724 bp, 12 predicted proteins | sample PLM4_5_b1_FD_133149 | JGI IMG/M metagenome (GOLD analysis project Ga0184628, IMG submission 133149) | Groundwater sediment microbial communities from an aquifer in East River, Colorado, USA - PLM4_5_b1 | ecosystem: Environmental > Terrestrial > Soil > Riparian zone | place: USA: East River... | reverse complement strand
GTAAGCCTCCCGGGCCTCGAGCGCGGGTGAATCGAGCGCGCTCCGCAGTGAAGAGCTCAGCGCCCAGAGCGCCACGCGGGCCCTCACCCGCGTCCCCTCGCTCACCTGCTTCTTGAGCTCGAATCCGATGATGTTCATCATGAAGCCGGTCCGCAGGCGCGTGGAGGCGATCTTGTTGCCTGTCGTCGGCTCGTCGTCCACGCCGGTGTAGGGCGGCTCCTGGGCGGGAATCCAGTTCCCGCGCGCCACGCTGACGAAGTTGTTGATGCGACCGTCGGTGCTCAGGACCCAGCCGTCCCGGGAGACGATCGGGATCTCGGCGTTTGCCCGCGCTGCCGGCAACGCAACCGCGGCGATACCGATCGCGATTCCGTAGAAGAGCTTCCGCGTCCGGCTGCGATGTCTGTGCGTGATTGTTGTCAATCGTGCCTCTCTCTGATGGGTCCGTCGTTGTCGTTCGGGTTGGGGACTGCTTACGCGACCTTCACCCACTGGCCGGTGGCCGCCGACCGTTCGATCGCCTCCAGCACCCGCTGATTGCGGAGCCCGTCCTCGAAGTCGGGCCGCGGCGACTTGCCTTCGGCGACCGCCTTCAGGAAGTCGTAGACGGTGTGCGTGAACGAGTGCTCGTAGCCGATGATGTGGCCGGGGGGCCACCAGGCGGCGACGTACGGGTGCTTGCCGTCGGTGACGGAGATGGTGCGGAAGCCGCTGGTCGGACCCGATTCGACGTAGAGCTCGAGCTCGTTCATCCGCTCGAGATCCCAGACAAGGCTGCCCTTGGATCCGTTGATCTCGAAGCGGTTGTAGTTCTTGCGCCCGGGCGCGAAGCGCGTTCCCTCGTAGTAACCGACGGCGCCGTTCGCGAACTTCACCAGCGCCTGCGCCGAATCGTCGACGTCCACCTTGCCGCGCCGCCCCGGATCCTCGGGCAGCGGCCGCTCGGCGACGAACGTCTTCAGCAGCCCCGAGACCTCGACCGGCTCGCCGACCAGGTGCCGCGACAGATCCATCGTGTGCGACAGGATGTCGCCCAGCGATCCCGACCCGGCCCGCGCCTTCTCCAGCCGCCAGACCCGCGGGAACTTGGGATCGACGATCCAGTCCTGCAGGTAGAGCCCGCGGTAGTGGTGGATGTCGCCGATCTGGCCGTCGTCGATGATCTGCTTGGCCAGCGCCACGGCCGGACAGCGGCGGTAGTTGTGGCAGACCATGTTGATGACGCCGGCGTTCTTGACGGCGGCGTGCATGCGCTCGGCGTCCGCGACGGTATTGGCGAGCGGCTTCTCGCACAGGATCGCCTTGCCCGCCTCGGCGGCGGCGACCGCGATCGGCGCGTGTGAGTCGCCGGGCGTGCAGATGTCCACGATGTCGACGTCCTTGCGCCCGATCACCTCCTGCCAGCTCGTCGCGTGCGCCTCGAAGCCGAGGCGGCCCGCGGCCTCCTTGACCTTGGCCTCGGTGCGGCCGACGACGACCTTGAGCACCGGTTCGAACGGCGCGTCCTGAAAGAATCGTCCGACCTGGCGCCACGCGTTCGAATGCGTGCGGCCCATGAAGTCGTAGCCGATCATCGCGACGTTCAATTTGCGTTTCGCCATCGCCATCTCCGTCAGGTCCAGTAAGCGACCCGCCCCCGCCCCTGCACGGGGATCTCCTGCGCCGGCAGCACCTCGTGGTGAAGCGCGTACATGCAGGCGGCGGCCTCGTCGATCTTGCGCGCGAAGGCGATCGATCCCTTCAGGATCGGCGCCAGCCGCTGCTTGTCCTGGATGCGCGCCCGGGGGTACTCGTGCTCGATCACCAGCGCCGTCTTCGCCACGTCGAGCTTCAAGAGCTCGCGGGCCGCGAGCTGGTGATCCAGCCAATCGACCGTTCGGTTCTGCAGGTATCCGAGCGGATCGTGCTTCGCCGTGCCGGGCAGCTCGTGCTCGCAGAGCACGGTCTGCTTCTTCCAGGCGTTGACCTGATCGGCCGGCTTCGGCGAGGGCTTGCCCGTCTTCCGATCGCAGTCGCCGCGCTCGACAGTCTGGCCGCCGTATCCCCAGGCCGCCACGCCCTTGGGATCGATCACCTGGCCCTTGACGTGGAAGCCGCCGATGATGAAGTCGTAGCCGGCGTCCTTGAGGTACTGGAAGATCGACCGCGTGTCCTGCCCCATCAGGATCGCGTGCGACGGATCGTAGTGGACGCGGAACTGGTCGCCGACACCGTGCCGTTCGCAGATGCGGTGGAGCGCGATCCACATCCCCGGGGCGTAGGCGATGTTGTTGTGGAAGTTGTCGCCGACCGTCCAGCCCGGCATCGGGCACTGCTCGACGCGGTACTCGAGCCGGCGCGCCTTCGCCTCTTTGAGCAGCGGGATGAAGACCTCTTCGAAGAAGACGAGGTTCTGATCCATCGACAGCTTCTGGTTCCGGCCGACGAAGCCGCAGACAGCGTCCAGACCCAGCAGCGCGGCGGCGTCCATCATGCGCACCACGAAGTCGTGCTTCTTCTTGCGCAGATCGTTGTCGTCATGGAGCAGGTTGTCGAAGAACGCGACGTCGGTGGCGCCGACACCCGTCGCTTGCATCGCGGCGAGCACGCGTTTGGCCCTCGCCTTGTCGAACGGCTTGCGCAGATCGAGCGTGTTTGCGACCGGGTCGAGCATCGCCTCGGGCGGCACGTCGCTCTCGGTCGGGTGGAGGGCGGCCGAGATCTGGATGTTCGGGCAGTCGAGATCACGCGCGAACTCCAGCCAGTCCTCGATGGCGCGGTCCGGATCCTCGTCGCGCACCCGGCGCGGCGTGAGCTCCTGCAATGCGGCCGTGAGGACGCTCATCTTCATGAACTTCGGCTGGAAAGATCGCGCGGTCATGGGCTCTCCTTGCGCTCTGGCGTCTGCTCGAAAAGGACGGCGCGTCCGGGGTCGATGCGGGGGTGCACGCGATCGCCCGGGCGCACGGCGGCCCGGCGCGGAACCACGACGTGGACGCGCGAACCGAGCCAGTCGACCAGCAACGTGGTCGTCGGCCCGGTGTGCTCGACGACGCGCACCACCGCTTCCGATGCCGCCTCGCCGCCCAGCAGGGCCACGTTCTCCGGGCGCACGCCGAGCAGGCGCTCGCCGGGGCCGATCGCCTCCGCGCGCATGACGGGCGTCCCGTCGGCCGCCCGCCACTGTCCGCCCTCCCGGCGGACCGGCAGAAGATTGATCGCGGGCTGCCCGAGCTGCAGCGCCACCACCGGTGACGTTGGCCGCTCGTAGATCTCGCGCGGCGTACCGGTCTGCAAGATGCGCCCCTCGGACAGCACCACGATGCGATCGGCCATCGACAGCGCCTCGGCCTGATCGTGGGTGACGAACACCATGGGGGTCTCGAGCTCGCGCCGGAGCTCGACCAGCTCGACCCGCAACGACTCGCGCAGCTTGGCGTCGAGGTTCGTCAGCGGCTCGTCCATCAAGAACAGCCGGGGCCGGCGCACGATCGCGCGGCCGATCGCCACGCGCTGCATCTCGCCGCCCGAGAGCCGCGAGGCCTCGCGGTCCAGATAGCGCGTGATGCGGAGAAGATCGGCGGCCCAGGCGATGCGGCGTTGGATCTCGGCTTCGGGGAGGTTGCGGCCGGGGGCGCGCAGCGGGAACTCCAGGTTCCGCCGCACCGACCAGCGCGGGTAAAGCGAGAAGTTCTGGAAAACCAGGGCGACGTCGCGCGAGGCCGGGTCCAGCGCGGTGACGTCCCGGCCGGCGATGGTGATCGTGCCGGCGTCCGGCCGTTCGAGACCCGCGATGGTGCGCAAGAGCGTGGTCTTCCCGGCGCCGGTCGGCCCGAGCACGACGAGGAGCTCGTCGCGGCCCGCCTCGAGATCGATCCCCCGCAGGGCCTCGGTCGCGCCGAGCCTCTTGCAGACGCCGCGCAGGCTCAGGAACGGCGCCAGCGCCGCGCCCGGCGCGGGCGCCGTGTCGCGCGGGGTCTCGTTCGTCGAAGATCCCACGGTCACAGCCGCGCCTCCGTCGCGCCGTCGAAGATCGAAATTTGTGAAATGTCGAGGTCGAGCCGAACCTCGGCGCCGAGCCCGTACGGCGCCGCCGCGTCGGCGCGCATGACCATCCGGCCGCAGGCGGCCTCGACGTGGACGTTGCGCGCGCTGCCGAGGTATTCCTCGGTCACCACCCGACCCCAGATCGGACCGCTCGCGTCCGGGTGCACGTGCTCGGAGCGGATGCCGAGCGTCGCTTGCCCGGACGACACGGGCGCCGTCCCCTCGAGCGGGACGTCGAAGCGCACCCGGCCCGTCTCGGACACGAACAGCCCCCGGCCACCAGCGCCCGCCACCTCGCCGCGAATGAAGTTCATCCCCGGGCTCCCCACGAACGAGGCGACGAACAGATCGGCCGGGCGATCGTAGACGTCGGCCGGGCTCCCGACCTGGCGGATGCGGCCCTCGTCCATGACGACGATTCGATCGGCGAGGCTCATCGCCTCTTCCTGATCGTGGGTGACGTAGATGGTCGCGACGCCCGAGGCGAGCTGCTCGGCACGAATCAGCTCGCGCATCGCGAGCCGCTCATCGGCGTCCAGGGTCCCGAGCGGCTCGTCCATCAGGTAGACCGCGGGGCGGCGCACGATCGCGCGCGCGAGCGACACCTTCTGCTGATCGCCGCCCGACAGCTGCTTCGGGTAGAGCGGCAGCAGGCGCTCGAGGTCCATCCGCGCGGCGACCGCGTCGACGCGGCCGCGGACCTCGGCGGCGCGGAGGCCGGCGGCGCGCAGGGGGAACCCGATGTTGTCGCGGACGGTCAAGTGCGGGTAGAGCGCGTAGAACTGGAAGACCATTCCCACGTCGCGCCGCGCGGGACGGAGCCGGGTCACGTCCTGGCCGGCCAGGCGGATGGTTCCGCCGGTCGGGAGCTCGAGGCCCGCGATCATCCGCAAGGTTGTCGTCTTGCCGCAGCCTGAAGGGCCGAGCAGCACCACGAGCTCGCCCTCCTCGACGGCGAGGTCGATCCCGTTCACGGCCCGGGTTCCGTCCGGGAACGTCTTCTCGATCCTTTCGAGCGACAGGAAGCTCACGCTCACGCTGCCTGGCCTTTTCCGCGCCGGCGGGACGTGTAGACGTGCAGCAGCGCCGCAAGGAAAGTGATCCAGAACGCCGGGCGCAGCCGCCCTTCGCGCCAGAACGGCATCACGTAGAGCGCGAGCCCCAGGGCGAGCCCTCCCAGGGCCACCCGGTCGAACACGACGATCCAGCGGCTACTGCTTGATCGTCCCAAAGGTCACCCCCCTGAGCAGGTGCTTGCGCACGAGCACGGTGAACAGCACGATCGGCGCCACGAAGATCATCATCCCCGCCGCGATCTGCGGCCACGGCACACCGTCGATATTTCCTTGCAGACCGGCGAAGTAGACCGGCACGGTCTTGGCTTCGTAGTTGTTCAGCGTCATCGCGAAGCCGAATTCGTTCCACGACGAGATCAGGCAAAAGACCGCCGTCACGGCCATGCCGGTCGCCGCTTGCGGCACGATGATGCGCAGGAAGGCGGCCGGGCGCTGGTACCCGTCGACCAGGGCCGCCTCTTCGAACGCGCGCGGGATCTCGTCGATGAACCCCTTCATCAGCCAGACCGCGAGCGAGAGGTTGAAGCTGGTGTAGAGCAGGATGAGACCCAGGTGGGTGTTCTCCAGGCCGAAACGGCGGTACATGATCAGCACCGGCACCACCACGGCGAGCGGCGGCAGGAACCGCGTCGACAGCACGAAGAACAGCCAGTCCTTCGTGCCCGGAATCCGGAACCGCGAGAAGCCGTACGCGCAGAGCGTCGCCAGACAGACGGCCGCGAGCGTCGACAGGAGCCCGATGAGGACGCTGTTCCCGAGGTAGTGATAGAAGTCGCGGGACGTTCCGGCCACGGGCTGCGAGAGCTTGCGATAGGCGTCGACGGTCGCCGCGAACTTGACCGATCCCTCTGCACGCGCGCCGCCCGCCTCCGTCCCGGGCACGAACTTGGCGTGAGCTGTGATCGTGTCCTCGTAGCTCTTGAACGATGTCAGCGCCAGCCACCCGAGCGGCAAGGTGGCGAGGACGAGGTACGGAACGATCACGAGCGCGCGCGCCAGCCTCATGGCCTAGGTCTGCGCCTTCCCCGTGCGCCGGTTGAGGGTGTCGATGTAGCGAACGAAGATCGTCGCGACCGCGATCACCGCGACCAGGACGACCACGCCGTACGCCGAGCCGAGACCTACCTTGTAGTCGCGGAACACCACCTGGTAGATGCGGGCCGAGAGCGTCTGCGTTGTCGCGTCGTTCGGACCGGTGATCGCCATGACGAGGTCGAATTGCTTGAGAGCGTCCGTCGCGCGCAGGAGGACCGCGAGTCCGAGCAGCGGCGCGCACATCGGCAGCGTGATCGTCCGGAACACCATGAAGCGTCCCGCGCGATCGATCTCCGCGGCCTCGTAGATGTGCTTCGGGATCGCGTTCAGCCCGGCCAGCGAGATCAGCATCATGAATGGCGTCCACATCCAGACGTCGACCAGCAGGATCGAGACGAGCTTGAGGCCATCGTCCGTGAGCCACTGCGGCTGCGGCAGGTGCAGCGTCGAGAGGAGCTGATTCAGGACGCCGTAGTGGCCGTTCAGGATCAGGTTCCAGAACAGGGACAGGACGACCGGGCAGAGCATCATCGGCACGAGGAGGAGCGTCAGGACCACCGGCTTGCCCGGCACGCGATCGCGGAGCGCCAGCGCCAGTACGAACCCGAGCACGAGCTCGATCGAGACCGACAGCAGTACGAACAGCGCCGTGGTGGTCAGCGCGTTGGCGTACTTCGCCTGGCTGAACAGCACCGTGTAGTTGCGCGCGCCGACCAGCTGCACCGGGCCGCCCGACAGGTCTGCGTTTGTGAAGCTGAGATAGACGTTGAACAAGAGTGGAAACAGATTCATCGCCAACAACAGGAGGAGGGCAGGTGCAACGAACGCCCACGCCTGTGATCGCCGCTCCGAATGCTGCTCGGTGTTGCTCACGCTGCGTTTCTTCCGCCTGCGGGCACTACTACTGGGCCTGGCTCAGGATTTTCTCGTGCTCCGCAGCGAGCGCCGCCAGCGCGTCCTTCGAAGACTTCTTGCCGTCGAGAGCCTCGCCGAGCTGCTGGGCCGTGGACGCGATCAACTCGTTGTAGACGGGCACGTTCCAGAAGTCCTGGACGATGTCCATCGACTGGGCGAACGCGGCGTTGTACGGGCTCGCCGCCTTGAAGGCGTCACTCTTGAGGATCGCGGCGTTGGCGGTGAAGCCGCCCGGCTTCTTCACCCATTCCTGCTGGGTCGGTTCCTGCAGGAACCAAGCGATGAACTTCTTGGCCAGCTCCTGCTGCGCGGGCGGCGTCTTCGTGGAGATCGAGAACCCTTGTCCGCCCAGGCTCGCGTAGCGGCGCGAGCCGTTCTTCGGCATCGCGAAGAACCCGACCTTGTCGCCCATCTTCTTGGCGAGGTCCGGGAAGAACGCGAAGTAGTTCATGAGCATCGCCGACGAGTTGTTCACGAACGGCTCCAGCGCCTCGCCGTAGCCCAGCTTGCTGCCGCCAGGCGGCGCGTACTTGAGCAAGGCCTTGAAGAAGTCGAGCCCCTTGATGGCGTCGGCCGAATCGAGCGCGCCCTGCACCTTCATGGTCTTCGGGTCGCCCCACGCGCCGCCGAAGGCGTAGAGCAGCTGCTCGAAGCCCATCACGATGTCGTCGTAACCACGCCCCGTGACCAGCACGTTGCCGTATCGCTTCTTGTCCGGCCGCGTGAAGAACTCCGAGATCGTCTTGAGGTCGTCCCATGTCTCCGGAACGGTGAGCTCGCGCTTGTACTTCTTCTTGAACGCCGCCTTCTCCGCCGGATCGTCGAACCAATCCCGGCGGTAGGCCCAGCCCATCGCGTCGGTCTCGGCGGGGGCGGCGTAATAGTGGCCGCTCCCTGTCGGGTACTCGGCGAGGTACTTGAGCGCCAGCGGGTGCAGGCCCTTCAGGTCCGCCGCGGCCGGCAGCCAACCGGTGAGGTCAACGTAAAGGTTTTTCGTCGCCCCGCGCCCCAGCCACTGGCTGTCGCCGACGACGACGTCGAACGCGGTGGCAGTCTTGCCGAACTCCTGGAACACCTGGTCCTGAAAGCTCGACCACGGGATCTGGTGGACCTTGACGGTGACGTTCTCCCTGCGGCCGAACTCTTCCGCCAGCGCCTGCAGGCCATCGGCGGGCGCCCACTGCGCCCACCAGATCGTCAGCGTCTTGGGGCCCGCCCGTTCGCCGGCCGGTTGCGTCGCGGTCTCGCCGGACGGCTGTTTCTGGCAGCCGGCCACGACGAGGCCGAGACACGTCGCCGCAACGACGCCAGCAAACCCGATCTTCGTCTTTGTCATGCCTATCTTCCAGCCTCCCTCGGAGGGCGCTCACGTCGTCAGCCCGCTGAGCCGCGCCCGGCGATGAGTTCCGTGGTGTTCCCCTCAAACTGGCTGCCAGTCCTGATTGTTGTTAAGAAAGTTTCCACCTGTCTCATTTGCCAGCCGGTGGGGTTGTCGGCCCTTCGCTCCGGGCGAGCGAACGCCGCAGACCGTCAGTCCGCGCCTGATCTAACTATCTAAAGGAGCGGGCGTTTTTCTTGCGACGGCCGGGTGCGCGCGGGCGCGCCGGATGCTCCGCCGGACCCGACGATCAGATCGGCGCGGCGCGGTGGCGTCGCCGCGACGCGGGGGCGGGGGCCTGGCGCGCCATCGGGATGCTCCGCGTGCAGCTCGCGATATCGACGGAACGCGGCGGCGCGCGCCGCCACCACTGCCATCTGCATTTCGCCTTCGGATCTTGTCAAAAAATCGCCCTCGCATGTCCCCGCTGCTCGGGTCGCAAAAGGTGGTGCGTTCGTTTCACAAAAAGGCGGCGGTCCGCCCAATGTCCTTTACGTGACGATGTTCGGCCAAGGACGACTGCCGACCAGCCGGCAGCATTCACTCCCGCGCGCTGGTGCCGCGATGACCGGCTGTTGAACACCGCGCGGACTTCCGAAAGGAACAAACTCGTGAGTTGCACAAGCGACCCATCATCGTGCTCCCTTCGCGAGGTTGACACGCGTGCGGCGCAGCAGCGCGCACGCGCTCGGGCCGGGCTCGCCGTCGCGGTTCTGCTTGGCGCTGCGTGTACCGGCACCATCAGCGGCCCGGGGCAGGGCGCGGGCCCGAACCCGGCCGGGGGCGGAGGCACGTCGGGCGCTGGTCAAGGCGGAGGTACGTCGGGCTCCAGTCAAGGCGGCACGAGTCAAATCGGAGGCACGAGTCAAATCGGAGGCACGGGTCAGATCGGAGGCACGTCGGGAACCGGCGGCACCGCGCCCCCCGTCGTGTTGAGCAAGGGTGGCGTGATGCTGCGCTTGCTCACTCAAGCCGAGTATCGCACCTCGCTCCAGTCGCTCCTCGGCACGCTCACGACCCAGCTGGCGGTGCCGGACGATATCTCGGTCGCCGGCTTTGCCTCGGTGGGAGCGGGCGAGATGTCCGTGACCGACAATGCGGCGACGGCATACGAAACCGCGAGCCTGGCAGCGACTGCCGAGGTCTTCGGCAATACCCAGCGCTGGCAGACGCTGGTGGGTTGCGCGCCGAGGGCGGATCTCAGCGACGCCTGCGTCACCACCTACATCAGTACCTTCGGGCGGGCCGCCTTTCGACGCCGCCTCACCGACGAGGAAGTGCAGCTGTGGCTAGGGGTCGCCAGGAGCGCGGCGACGCTGGCGGGCACCGCCGCGTACGGGCTGGCGTCGGCGACGTCCGGACTGCTTCAATCGCCGAACTTCCTCTATCGGGTCGAGACCAACGCGGTCGACAGCAGCAACGGTCGCCTCAAGTACGACGGGTTGTCGATGGCGAATCGCCTCTCGTACTTGCTGACCGGCGGGCCACCCAGCGCGGCTCTGCTGGATGCCGCAGCATCGGGTCAGCTCGACACCGCCGACGGCGTCCGCGCCGCCGCTGCGCCCTTGCTCTCGAGCGCCGGCATCGCCGATCGCATGACTGCGTTCTTCAGCGAGTACGCCCTGGCTCAGCAGGTGTTGGTGGTGTCAAAGAGCACCACGCAGTTTCCGACTTTCGACGACGCGCTCAAGAGCTCCATGCTGCAAAGCATTCAGCTTTTCCTGAAGAACATCGTGCTGGCGCCCAACGCCGATGTGCGGTCGTTCTATGACAGCAATCAGACGTTCGTGGACACAAAGCTCGCGACCCTCTACGGCGGCGGCGTCAGGGCGCCCACGTCCGGTTTTGGCCAGGTTCAGCTCCCGGCAAGCAGCGGACGGGCTGGCATCTTGGGCCAAGCCGGCCTGATCGCGGCGCAATCCCAATCCGACCGCACCTCTCCGACGCGACGAGGGATCTTCGTCCTGGAGAGCCTCCTCTGCACGACGCCGCCGCAGCCTCCGCCGGGCGTCGTCATAGACCTCCCTGTCGATCCGACGCTTACGTCGCGTCAACTACTGGAGAGGCATCGCGCTGATCCGACCTGCGCTGGATGCCACGCGTTGTTCGATCCCCTTGGCATTGCGTTAGAGCATTTCGACCCCATCGGACGGTATCGGGAAACCGAAAACGGGTTGGCCATTGATGCGACTGGAAGCGTGAATGGCGTGGCCTTCGACGGCGAAGCGCAGCTCGGCGCGGCGCTGCGGCAAGAGCCGAAGGTGATCGCCTGCTTGATGCGCAACTTCTACCGCAACGCGAACGGCCGCGCGGAAGACGACAAGGACCCAGATCAGATCAAGAACCTGGTTCAGTTGCTCTCGGCGCGCAACTACGTCTGGAGCGCCCTCCTCGCCGACTTCGTGGCCAGCGACGCCTTCCGTTCCGCCCCCGCACTGCCTGTCACAGGGAGCATGTGAAATGGAAATCCTGAAGAAGCTCAAGTTCTCTCGCCGACATGCTCTCCGCGGCATGATCGGGGGCATCGGCGTGTCCATGTCGCTGCCGGTGCTGGAGATCATGTGCAACAACAGCGGCACCGCGTTCGCGCAAGGCGCGCCGTTGCCCACGACCTTCGGTATTTTCTTCTGGGGCAACGGTATCCATCCGGGGTCACTGTGGACGCCAAGCGGGACGGGCGACGGCAACGCCTGGCAGCTCCCGCCGAACCTCCAGGACTTTGCCAATCTCAAGGACTACATGACGCTCGTGACTGGGCTCGACATGATGGACGCCCAGTTCAAAGGACACGGATGGGGCGTGGTCTACGTGTTGGCGGGCGGCGACGGCACGATTTGCAACACCACGGCGGACATCAGCAAGTCGCAGTACGGAGGACTCCCCGAAACGTCCAGAGGGACGCAGTGGCAGCCCACAATCGATCAGCTCATCGCCAAGGCCATTCACGCCGACGAGCCCTACAAGTCGCTCGAGACCGGCATCCTGAAGTACGTGGGCGTTAACATGGGAACGGCGAGCCTGAATCTCGCGCACATCGGCGCGAACCAGCCTTTGCCGCCGGAACGCGATCCGGTGAAGTTGTTCAACACCTTGTTCGGCATGGGCACGCCGATGGGGTTGCCGATAGAGATCTCCAATCAGCTTCGCCGCAGCGTACTGGACGCGGTTCTCAGTGACGCAAAGCGCTTGCAAATGAGCGTGGGTTCGGCGGACTCGAAGCGCATCGACGCTCACATGGAGAGCGTACGTGCGCTCGAGATGCGCATTCCGACGGGCGGCGTGATTCCGCCCCCCATGCCGGCGTGCCAGGCTCCGACGCTTCCGACGGAGAAGGCCGCCAACGTGGACCTGGCCAAGGTCACCGCCACGAGCAAGGTCATGAACAAGCTGATTGCGGTGGCGCTGTCCTGCAACCTGACCCGCGTTTACTCGCACTTGTGGTCCGGCGCGCGCGACGACACCCACTATCCGATCATCCAGCTCGACAGCGAGCACCACTCGCTGACCCATGATGTCAACCAAGCGAATTATGACAGCTCGGCAAAGATCGAGAAGTACATCATGAGCCAGTACGCCGACCTCGCGCAGACCCTGAAAGACACCCCGATGGGCGCGGGCAACCTGCTCGACAACACCATCATCTACGGCATCAGCGACGTCGCCGAGCCGCGGGGGCACGTCATGAAGAACTATCACATCGTGCTGATGGGTCGTGCCGGCGGCAAGATCAAAGGCGACCGCCACTACCGCAAGACGGGGCGCAAGGTGACCGAGCTCATGCTCACGCTTCAGAAAGTCATGGGCCTGAACGTCACCTCCTTCGGCAGCTGGGACAAGACCAGCACGACGATGCAGGAGATCCTCGCCTGACGTCTTCACTTGTCACCGCCTGATTCGCGCATCGCGCCCGCCGTCTTGGCCGTTGGCCGAGCCCTCGCCTGGTACATCAGAGAGGTCCCGCTCGTGGAGCAGCCCCCGGTCTCGCTGGCCGAGGCCGAGCACCTGCGCGAGGTGCTGGCCGGCTCACGCCCGCGCGCGGACGAAGACTTCGAGATCCTCGTGAAATTCGCGCGGCGGATGTACCGCATCGGTCAGGTCGATCCCGATACGCCGCAGGTCAACCTGGGTGACACGCTGACCGCCTTCTCCCTCGTTCCCCAGGCGGACGAGGTGCCCTGGATCTTCGATACCCGCATCGATGCCGACGCCTTCGCCAAGCTGCTGTTCCGCGAAACCTCGGTCGGGATCGGCAAGTCCCAACGCGAGAACCGCGAGGGCTGGTGGTCGCACGCTCAGAAGAACCGCGCCTTCATCGAGGACGTCGTTCGCCAGACGCAGGGACGCGAGCTGGCCGTGATTCTCGGGGCCGGGCATGCCTTCGACCTGCCGCTCGTCGAGCTGGCCAAGGCCTTCGAGAAGCTGGTCCTGGTCGACATCGACGCCGACGCCCTGAACGCGACCGTCGCCGGCGTGTTGAAAGATCCGGGGCTGCGCGCGCGCACGGAGCTGCGCCTCCTCGATTTGACGGGCGTCAACGGACAGCTCGTACGACGGATCGACGAGGCCGTGGCGGCGGCGGCGAACGCGGCCGAGGCGCGGGATCGGCTGGAGGCGCTCTGCTGGACTTACCGACTGGCGCCGCCGCGCCTGCTGCCCCCGGAGGAGCGCGCGGACTTGCTGGTCTCGGGCTGCGTGCTGAGCCAGGTGTCGTGGCCCCAGCGCGTCTATGCGAGGCGCGTCTACGAGCGTCGCTTCTCTTCGCTGCCCGGCCCGCTCGAGCGGCGCTGGGGCCGCCACTTCACCTACCTGGAACTGCGGCTGCAGCAGGATCACCTGACCTCGCTCGCCGGCGTGGCCGAGCAGGTGGCGCTCACGTGCGACGTGGTCAGCTACCCCACGGTCCTCGACGCCGCCGGCACCGAGCGCAAGACCGGGCAAACGATCCCCACCCTCGGCGTCCCGTCGTTACTCGAACGCGTTCCCAAGCTCTTTGCCGTCCAAGGGCATGCGAGCTGGGAGTGGGGCTTCTCCAAGGCCACTCGCGCCGGCAACGGCTCGCGGAAGGACGTCGAGGGCGCCCGCCTCAGTGTGCCGCCGCCGCCAAACGGCCTCTGATTCCTGGACGCCCCAGCCTGCCCTGGGTTTTCGTCATCGAATGTCGCAATGAACCTGACAATGGGACGAGCGTCCAGACAACTGTTGGCATGGGTATTGGCCAACCTACACAACCCCTCATGCGGGCGGCGATGCGCGCGTCCCACGGACGTCGCCGGATCGCCGTGGCCGCCCTGCTGGCGGGTCTGGGCGTCAGCGTCGCGAACGTCGCACAGGCGAAGCCCTTCATCGACTATGTCAAGCCGGCACCCATCGTCTGCTCGCCGCTCAGCTCGGCCACGTGGGGCGTGGCGGGCGTGTTGCCGCGCGATCTGTGCAACGGAATCGAGAGCGCCAAGGGCGCCGCCGTTCCCCCGGAGTTCTACTACTGGGACGGCCAGATCCTGAAAGCCAAGGACGGCAAGTACCACATGTTCATGAGCACCTGGTCCGGCACGGCGGGGTTCAATCCGGGCTGGACGAACTCGGATGCCTACCACGCCATCAGCAGCCAGGGCGTGATGGGGCCCTATCAGCGACAGGGGTTCGTTTACACCAACAACAACTCGCACAAAGGGCACAACGTGTCCGCGCTCGAGCTGCTCGATGGGAGCTACGCGGTCGTGGTCAGCGAGACCGTCGCCTTCACCATTTACCGCGCGACCTCGCTCGACGGTCCGTGGACCGGATGTGTCGCCTCGATCCAGACCAACGGCATCAAGACCCAATCCACCGTGACCTGCCCTCCTGGCGGCGCTTGCAACGACACACACTATGACTCGAACGTCAGCCTCGTGGCGCGCCCCGATGGAAAGTTCGAGATCGTGCAGCGCCACGGGTTCATTGCGATCGCGGACACCCTGTGCGGTCCCTACAAGATGCAGAAGCCCACCTGGACCTATCCCCAGGCCAATCTTCCCAACGTTGACAGCATCTACCCGAAGCGGACCTCGATCCCGGGCGTGTCCAATCCAAGTTATGGCTGGGAGGAGGATCCGCACATCTGGTACAGCGCTGGCACCTACCACGTCATCTATTCGGGTTCGCAAGATCGCGTCGGCTACCACCTCTATTCATCCGACGGCCTCACGAATTGGAAGGACAACGGGTACGGTTGGTCGCCGCGGGATTACCAGAAGCTCTTCTGCTACGAGGGAAGCAGCACCTGCAACCAGTGGTACAAGATGGAGCGGCCCGGCGTGGTCCTGGAAAATGGCCACCCGACGCACATCACGTGGGCCGTGGCCGACGTCGACAAGGACAATCAGATACCGGGCAATTCGAACCACGGTAGCAAGGTCATCGTGGTGCCGTTCGACGGCGCCGCGTTCGACGCCGATTTCGGCGCGGGCGGCACCGGCGGCACCGGCGGCAGCACCGGCGCGGGCGGCGCCGCGGGAGCGGGCGGCGTCACGGGAACGGGTGGAAGCGCGGGCAGCGGCGGCGCGGGGCGTGGCGGCACCACGGGGACGGGCGGAAGCGCGGGCACCGGCGGCGGACGTGGTGGCACCACGGGCGGCGCCGGCGGGGCGGGGCGTGGCGGCGCCACGGGCGCCACGGGGGGGAGCACCGGTGGCGGCGGTGCCGGGACCGGCGGTGCCTCCGGCGGCGGCGCGACCGGGGGAGCGACGGCGACCGGCGGCGAGGGCGGCACTTCTGCAATCGGTGGTGGCAGCGGCAGCTCGGCCTCCGGCGGTCGTGGTGGAGGCGGCGGCTCGGCTTCCGGCGGCGCATCGAACGCAGGCGGCGGCGGCAGTACTGGTGGCTCGTCGTCGAGCGGCAGCGGCGCCAGCGGCGGCTCCACGTCCATCCCTGGCGAGGACGGCGCTTCCGGCTGCGGCTGCGCCCTGGGCTCGGCGTCGCGCGACGGCGCGCTGGTGCCCGGTCTGCTGCTCGGCGCGTTGGGCATGCTGGCCGCCAGGCGACGGAGCCGCCGAAACCGCGATCGGCGCTAACGCGCGGTCCGACAATCCTGCGCGGGGGAAGACGCGCGCAGCTACGGCGGCAACAGCGCGTCGACGATCTCGGTCAGCCACGTGCCCGCGCGCGAGTCGAAGAGACTCATGTTCACGGGGTCTTCCCAGATCGCCCACCCGACGCCCGCACTTTCGCACTGCTCGCGGACCGCCGTCACCAGGCGGACGCGCGAGTCCAGCGCGCCGCCATCCTGTGGTCCCCACTCGCCGTTGTAGACGGTGCG
>Ga0184628_10000835_pt1 | contig 15789 bp, 13 predicted proteins | sample PLM4_5_b1_FD_133149 | JGI IMG/M metagenome (GOLD analysis project Ga0184628, IMG submission 133149) | Groundwater sediment microbial communities from an aquifer in East River, Colorado, USA - PLM4_5_b1 | ecosystem: Environmental > Terrestrial > Soil > Riparian zone | place: USA: East River... | reverse complement strand
GATCCCTTCGCTTCCAGGACGCCGATGACGCGGAATGGAAGGTTCCGCACACGGATCGTCTCGCCTACGGGGTCCGTGGAAGCACCAAACAATTTGTCTGCCACCGTCTTGCCAAGCACAATGACACGTGCCGCCGATCGAACATCGGCGTTCGTAAAGAACTCACCATTCACCACCGGCCAGTTGCGAATTTTGGGAAATTTCTCGTTGGTCCCCTGCATTTGAACCGACCAGTTCTGATTTCCAAAAACCAGCTGAGCTGATGCTCGCATGGATGGAGAAGCCGCCGATACCGTGGGAACTTCACGCTCCATGGCAATAACGTCATCTTCCGTCAAAGTGGACGCCGCACCGAGACCCTGGCTGGCACCGCCTGTCCGGACATTTCCAGGCTGAACAAACAGCATGTTGCTGCCCATGCTGCTGATCTGCGTCTGGATCATCGATTGCGCACCCTGTCCAATCGAAACCATTGCGATGACGGCGCCTACTCCAATAATGATGCCGAGCATGGTAAGCGCGGATCGCATCTTGTTTCGGGTCAGCGCCCGAATCGCGATTTTCAGAATAGCCCAGAGGTTCATTTTGGCTCCTTCTCCACTTCAATGTCTTCGAGGTCTTCCGTCTCGGTCGATATCGCCGGAAGGTTCCGCAGCACTTCAGCCGCATCCCAGCGGTCCTTCACTTTTTCATCCGACGCAATCCGGCCATCGCGCACATGAATCACGCGTTCGGCGTATAACGAGATATCCGATTCATGAGTCACGATAATCACGGTGAGATTGCGCTCACGATTGAGCCGCTGAAAAATCTCCATGACTTCCACAGACGTTCGAGTATCCAGAGCTCCGGTTGGTTCATCGGCCAGAATGATCGATGGATTGTTGACTAGTGCGCGGGCCAGCGCCACACGTTGCTGCTGACCACCGGAAAGCTGGTTCGGCATGTTGCGTTCGCGATCGGAAAGTCCGACGATTGCCAGCGCTTCACGAGCGCGGCGTTTGCGTTCGCCGGACGAAACACCGGCGTAGAGCAGAGGCAATTCCACATTCTCAAGCGCCGAAGTCCGCGAGACCAGATTGAAGCTCTGAAATACAAATCCAACTCTCTGGTTTCGCACATCGGCAAGCTGAGCCTTTCCCATGGTCGAAACGTCGACGCCTTCAAGGAAATACTTCCCCTTCGTTGGGCGATCCAGACAACCAATCATATTCATCAGCGTGGATTTTCCCGATCCGGACGGCCCCATGATCGCCACGAATTCCCCGCGGTGGATCGTCAGAGACAGGCCTCGCAGTGCATGAACCAGAATGTCGCCGGTCTGGTAGATTTTGCTGACGCGATCAATGCGGATGACCGCATCGGAACCTTCGGTGCTATCTGCCACGATTTCCACCAAAGAGGCTGAACCCCGGCTGTCCGGAAGCAGTGGCCTGAGTACTGTCGCTGACAATGACGAGATCGGATTCCTTGAGATCGCCGGAAATGACGTCGCTCGATGATCCATCCGAAATTCCAACGGAAATGTCCCGGCTCTGCGGCTTCTTGTCCGGCCCCAGCACCCAAACAACGGCCGGTCGCGGCGCATGCTGAGAGGGAGCAATGAAATGAATCTTGTCGTTCGGATTCCATTTCTGACCAGGAGCGAGTGGGATGGATGCGGAATCCGAATCACGCGTTGCTGTCGTCGATGCACTCTTGACGGCAGGCGTCGGAAGTTCCGGTTCAGCTGCCGGAGGGGCCGTTGTATTCGGTGGAGTGTATCGAAGTGCAGCATTAGGTATTTTCAAGGCGCTGTCGCGCTTTTCCACAACAACACTGATATTTGCTGTCATGCCGGGCTTCAACTTTAGTTCGCGGTTCTCGATACTGAGAATCACGCTGTAGGTCACAACATTCTGAACGGTTTGAGGGCTCAGCCGGATCTCCGCAATCTTCCCCGCAAAAGTATCGTTGGGATAGGCATCCACCGTAAATGACACCACCGCATTGTCCGAAATACTGCCGATATCCGCCTCATCCACGCTCGCATTCACCTGCATCTGACCAAGGTCAGTGGCTATGGTAAACAGCGTTGGCGTCTGCATGCTTGCGGCAACGGTTTGCCCCACATCGACGGTGCGGGAAATTACAACTCCATCGACGGGGGAAAAGATATTCGCATATTCGAGGTTGATCTGGGCGCGGTCCAGCTCCGTACCTGCCTGCTGCAATCCGGCATTGGCCTGTTCCAGTTGCGCCTGAGTGGACACCATCTGCGCCTGAACCTGCTCAATCGCAGCTGCTGCCTGGTTATATCGGGCGATGGCGGAATCGGAGTTTGCTTTCGCAGTGTCGAAATCGTTCTTCGAGGTGATTCCGCGCTGGTTCATCTCCGTCGCCCTTTGGAATTGAACCAGCGTGTTGTCGCGGGTCACTCGCGCCGCTTCAAGGCTGGCGCGCGCGCTGGTCAGATTCGCAGCCTGATTGGTGATCTCGGCCTGTGCGCTTCGCACTCGCGCCTGAGCGGCCGCGACGCTGGCGCGGGAGTTGGCCACCTGAGTCTCAAGGTTTCGCGGATCCAGTTTTGCCAGAAGCTGACCGCGTTTCACGACGGAATTGAAATCGGCGTAAAGCTCCTGAACCTGTCCTGACACCTGGCTGCCCACCGGCACCGTCAGAACGGTTTGAACAACTCCCGTCGCGTTGACAACCCGCTTCAGTGGACCGCGGTTTGCCGCGGCGGTGAAGTAGTTGATCTCCGCACTGGCGCGTCGGCGGTTGACTACTCCAAATGCGCCCAACGCAAGGATGAGGATAATAATCGGAAATCCAATTTTGAGGAATTTATGCTTCATGTGGTTTGAGTCCTGAAACGAGCGACAAGATCATCAAAGAGTGAATACGCCACGGGCGTAAACAACAGTGTTAACAACAAACACAGCAACGGATACAAATGCCAACAGTACTAACAAGACAAACACAATCATGATTTCATTCCCGCTAAGAAGATGGATACGAAGGTCTTAACGACTTCGTTCCGTTCAAATGTTTTTACTTTCTTCTGACCGAAGATCTCCTGCATCTGGATATACGCAACAAACATGCCAAGAATTGCGCGCGCTGCAAGATGGGGATCCATACGTCGAAAAGCCCCGTCATCCATTCGGCTCTGGATGTAAGATGCCAAAGGATCGCGGCCAGCCATCGACGAGAGAAACATTTCGGAGAGTTCGTGCCCTTCAAGCGCACTGAACATCAGCAGACGCATGAACGTGCTGTCCTCTTCGTGACGCTCGAGGAATTGATGGCCAAACGTCTCGAAAAACTTTTCGTCGTCACCAGCTTCGGCGAGTTGCTGGACTTCCTGACACTGGACGTCCTGCCCCTGACTGAGCTTCTGCTCCAGAATGGCGCGATAAAGTTCCTGCTTGGTATTGAAGTGCCGAAAGATAATCGCTTCGTTTACTTCGGCATGTGCCGCCAGGTCCCGAGTCGTGGTTCCTCGAAATCCGTTCTTCGCGAACACCTCGATCGCCGCTTTAATAATGTCCTGCCTCTTGCCGCCTTTTTCCATAAGTAAGTACTTACTTACACTTCTTGGGGCAACTTGGCAAGGGGAATATTCCGCAGCGCCGAACATCATCACAAGCACGAAAACGAGAATAAGGAACCCTATCTTACTGTTAATACTGCATTTCCACGGCCAACTGAAACGCACAAATTTAGTCCAAGGGCGTCTCGGCGGGGAACGCGGGACCTTCGCGTTTACTTCAACAGCCCTGGGAACGATCCCATTGATCCGAGCATGCACCTCTTCAGAAGTTTGATCGCGGATTACTGGCGATGGAGCGCACCTGAGACTCGTTGCATCTCAACTATTCGAGTGATCCGAAATCGGAGGGTGGTAGAGCAACTGAATGAGGACGCCGTCGGGATCGTGAAAGTAGAACGAGCGGGCGCCGTCGCGATGCGTCTTCGGCGGATTCGCAAAGGGGATATTCAATTTTTGCAGCCGGCCAGCCCACTCGTCGACATCTTGAATTTGCCGGACTACGAAACCAATATGATGTAAGCTCTGGACCGCCCCGGGCTGAGCCCCTTCGGGGAGCTTGTGTATAGCCAGATTGTCGCTCCCGGAGGTTAGGTAGACGTTTTCCTCGTCCGGCTTCCACTCCACGCGCATGCCAAGAACTGAACAGTAGAAGTCAACGGATCTTCCAACATCGCGAACTTCCAAAGCAATATGACGCAGCCCCAGCGGTTCCATTGACTTCACTCCATCCAAAATCTACAATTGAAGCTCTTGTCTGCAGCGAGTTTAGCACATGGGGAAAGCCCATTAGGGAGACAGGCTGGCACCCGAAGGTGCATGATTTTCAGGTATGACTCACCCAAAACCCAGAAAGCCGATATCGATTCAAAGACTGAACTCGTGGCGCATGCGCCGACAGTCTCTGGACAAACCCGTTAGCTCGAAGAACATCCTGGATACGATCAAATCCACAGGATGGATCTATTCGCCAGGTTGTTCGACCCCATATCTCAGCTTGTGGGCACGTATGGGATCGTTCAAGACCGAAGATCTCAACCGGCTCGTGTTTGACGAACGCAAGCTCGTCCAGCTGGAAACGCTGCGAGGTTGTACCATGCTTGTTCCGCGCGAACAGGCAGCCGTGGCACTTCGCATACGGACGCGCACGTTTACCGAACTTGCCAAGCAGGCTCGCCAGCAACTAACGGTTTCCGACGCCGACATGGAAAAGCTGAAGGGCGCCATTCTGAAATCGCTCGAAGGCGGAACGCGATCGATGGAACAGCTCCTCAAGTCTGTGCCGAGACCACTGGTGCGCGAATTTGAACCTGAACTGAAGCGTATCGGTTTCACCAACAGCCTGTCGCTCGCAGTGAATCTTTTGAAAGAAGAAGGCCGCATTATCAAGATCCAGACTCAGCTTCGACTCGATGATACGGAATACTCGTACATCCTGCTGTCCGACCTGCTGCCGGAAGTCGATCCCTTTGCCATGCGCAACGAAGAAGCCTGCATGCGTCTGGCAAAGATTTACTTCCGGGCGGAAGCGCCCGCCCGCGTTCGCGATTTCGCCTGGTGGGCGGGAATCAACGTGACGGATGCGATGAAAGGTGTCGAAGAACTAAAACCCAAACTTGTTCCTATCGCCATTGATGGCACAAAAGACGAGTACTTCATCAACGAAGCCGACCTCGACGATCTGTATTCCTTCACGCCGGATGAATCTGCAATCAACTTCATTCCCTATCGCGACACTTTCCTGAAGGGTCAGCGCGAAATCGTCGACCGGTTTCTTGGAATGGAGCATGGAGACAAGCCGTTCTCGCGCTGGAAGGGGAAGCTCATTAACGATCCTCTGGCGACCATCATCCACAACGGCCGTGTCGTCGGCGTCTGGGAATGGAACCTTTCTAAAAAGGACGTCGACGTGATCCTGTTCGACGCACCCGCAAAGTCAGTCGAGAAGGCCATACGCAAGCGGGCGACTGAACTCGCAGGATTCATCCGCGGAAACCTTGGCGAGATCCGCCTCCAGGGCCTGGACTATGGGCCCCACCAGATGACGTGCATTCACGACCTGAAAGCATTCTGGGGCAGGGGAGCACAGGTCGATGTCCGCGCCTAGCGCCGCAAAGCGCACTTTGTCCGTCTTCGCGGTTGTCCTCGCCGCTCTCTATGTCCTGCACGGTTCTATCTACTCGGAAACTCTCAGCCCGAACTGGACCAGCGGCCTGTCTGCCCAGCAATACTTCAAGCACGTCAGCTTTCTGGCTTCCGACGATCTCAAAGGGCGTGGAAATGGCACTCCGGAATTGCAACGTGCCTCCGAATACATTGCGAATCAATTCCGATCCCTTGGACTGAAACCTGCCGGTGACAACAGCACGTATTTCCAGAATTTTCAGATAACGACCGGCACCGCATACGGAGGGCGCAATGCGCTCAGCATCAACAACCGAAAGCTCGCGATCGACTCGGATTTTGAGCCGCTCAGCATTTCGCTTCCTTCTCAGATCGACGGGCCGCTTGTGTTTGCGGGCTACGGCATTACAGCAACCGACCTGCAGTGGGACGACTATCAGGGGCTGAATGTGAAAGGAAAAGTGGTTCTCGTCCTGCGTCACGAGCCACAGGAACTGGATGCCAATAGTCGATTCGACGGTAAGAACATGACCTCCCACGCCACGTTCATGAACAAGGCCATTAATGCGCGGCAGCACGGAGCAAAGGCTGTCCTCTTCATGACAGATCCCAACAACCATCCTGAAGACAAAGACGCCATGTCGCCAGAGATGCGTGACATTGGCGCGGACGATTCCGGAATAGTCGCCTTACGCATCACACGCGCGGCGGCTGCGCCGCTTTTTGAGAGCGTTGGCAAAAGCATTTCAGGCGTCCAACGGGATATGGACACGACGCTGAAGCCGCAGTCCTTCGACCTGAAAACCAACGTGCGCCTTGTGACAGATATTTCGCGCGTACGCAAGACCGTTCGCAACGTCATGGCGGCTCTTCCAGGTTCGGATAACCAGCTCCGGAAGGAGTGGGTGGTCATCGGAGCCCACTACGATCATCTGGGACTCGGCGATGAACATTCGCTCGCACCGTCGCAGATCGGACAAATTCACCACGGCGCAGACGACAACGCTTCCGGGACTGCCGGAGTATTGGAATTTGCACGTCTGGCATCCATGCACAATCAGGCTTTCAAACGTTCCATCCTCTTCATGACTTTCGCGGGTGAAGAGAATGGATTACTGGGATCCAACTACTTCGTGAACCACTCCACCGTCCCGTTGAGTTCAGTCGCAGGCATGATCAACATGGACATGATTGGCAGAGTAAGCAACAACCGCCTCAATGTGCTGGGAGTCGGGACGTCTCCCGAATTCAAAACCTGGATTGAAGACTTCAACAAGACCGTCGGACTTCAACTCAATTTCTCAGCGTCGGGCCACGACGGAAGCGATCACATTTCCTTCGATGGAAAACACATACCGATTCTCTTTTTCTTTTCCGGTCTGCACTCCGACTATCACCGGCCGTCGGATACATCCGACAAGATCAACAGCGACGGCGCCGTTTCGGTGCTCGCTCTGGTGGCCATGTCTGCCGAACGCCTGGCCAACGCTGCAACACGACCGCAATACACCGAAGTTCGCGAGGAAAGACCCGCAAATGCTGGAATCGCGTCCACATCTGCTAACGGCTATGGACCGTACTTTGGATCCGTTCCGGACTTCCGTGACGACATCAAGGGCGTGCTTTTCGCCGATGTCCGAGCCGACAGTCCCGCGGGCAAAGCAGGACTGAAGGCGGGCGATACTCTGGTGGAGTTTGGAGGGCAGGCAATAACGAATCTCTACGACTTCACGTACGCGCTTGGAAATAAGAAGGCCGGCGATGTGGTAACCGTTGTTGTTCAGCGAAATGGCCAGCCACTCAAGGTCAATGTCACGCTCGAAGAGAGAAAATAGCCCATGAGAAAAACTGCGTCGAACACTGCAGCCCGAGCGATAGCTGTCCTCTTTCTCGCTGCTGCTTCTATCGCTGCAACCACTGTTCTTTACCTCGGAAGCGCACAAACGCTGACAGCACATTCCAAAGAGGCTCACCTTCGAAACATCCGGCAGCTGACGCATGGAGGTACGAACGCCGAAGCCTACTTTTCCGCCGACGGGAAGAAGCTCATCTTTCAATCCACGCGAGATCCATACAAGTGCGATCAGATCTTTTCAATGAACTCGGATGGATCCAGCCTGCGCCTGGTCAGTACAGGAAAAGGCCGGACAACCTGCGCATATTTCACTCCCGACGGAAATCGCGTTATTTATGCCTCGACTCACCTGGGATCTCCCGACTGCCCGCCAGCTGCAGACCGTTCGGCAGGATACGCCTGGGCTATTTACAAAACCTTCGATATCTTCTCGGCAAAGCCCGATGGTACGGATATTAAACGCCTCACCAGCACCGTCGGGTACGACGCCGAGGCGACGATATCTCCCGACGGCAAAAAGATCATTTTCACTTCAACGCGCGATGGCGACATCGACCTTTATGAAATGAATATCGATGGTTCCAATCCGCGACGACTGACAAATGATCTCGGCTACGATGGCGGTGCGTTCTATTCGCAGGACAACCAGTGGATCGTCTGGAGAGCAAACCGGCCGAAAACGACGGACGAAGTGAAAACGTACAAGGATCTGCTGGCAAGAGATCTGGTGATGCCCAGCAAGATGGAAATCATGATCATGAAGACCGACGGCACACAAAGGAAGCAACTCACTTCCAATGGCGCGGCCAATTTCGCTCCGTACTTCCTCCCAAACGGCAGACAAATCGTATTTTCGTCCGATATGAACAACAAGGCTGAGGGCATACCGAACTTCGATCTGTATCTCATCAATCGAGACGGCTCGGGTCTGCAGCAGATCACCTTCGACGAAGGATTCGACGCGTTCCCCATGTTCAACAACAATGGAAAGCAACTCGTCTGGGCATCCAGCCGGCATGGCGCCAAAGAAGGCGATATCGATATCTTCACTGCGGACTGGGCGGACTGAAGTCGGCACCGCGGTGAAATGAATCAAAAGAAGGTAGCTCCTCTCCTGAGTCAGGAAGGCAGTTCGCTCACCTCCAATTCATTCCGATTTTCGGTCTCTGAGTTTTTATTTCGAGTTCCAGGTGGAATAACTAATGAACGATGATCTGTACCAGGCTCTGAAAAAGCGAGTTTCCGGCGAAGTCCGCTTCGATGAGACCTCCCGGTATCTCTACAGCACCGATGCCAGCATCTACGAAATAAAGCCAATCGGTGTCGTTATTCCCCGAACCCATGAAGACGTTTTCGCCACTATGGAAGTGGCCCGGGAGTTCAAGGTGCCGGTACTTCCGCGAGGAGCGGGAACCAGCCTTGCCGGACAGACCGTTGGCGACGCCGTCGTCATCGACATGTCGAAATACCTGAACCGGGTACTCGAGGTGAACCGCGAAGAACACTGGGCCATTGTCGAACCCGGCGTAGTGCAGGAGCAACTCAACCTGCATCTCAGACCCATGGGGTTTCTTTTCGGGCCCGACACTTCCACTGCCAACCGCGCAACACTGGGCGGAATGATGGGGAACAACTCGGCAGGCTCGCACTCCATCCTCTACGGAAAAACCATCGACCACATTCTTTCCACGGATGTCGTTCTTGCTTCGGGGGAGGGACGGACCTTCGGACAGATCACCTTCGATGAAGCACATCGCCGCGGCGGCCTGGAGGGCCGCATTGCAGAAATCATCAATACGCATCGGGAGGAAATCGACCAACGATTTCCAAAGATTATGCGGCGCGTCAGTGGATACAACCTCGACGAATTTATTCGGAACGGAAAATTCAACCTTTCGAAACTGATCGTCGGTTCGGAAGGCACGCTTGCAGCAGTGCATCAGGCCAAGGTCAATATAGAACTCCGGCCTCCCGCCACCGCGCTCTGCGTCGTCCACTTCAAGGACATGGTGGAGTGCATCCGATCCACCGACTTCATTCTTCCGTTCGAACCTTCCGCCATTGAACTGGTCGACGATCTCATCATCGATCTTGCACGCAATTCACTGGAATTGTCTCGCCAGCTGGACTTCATTGATGGCCATCCCGCAGCTCTTCTCCTCGTCGAATTCTATGGAAACACCGAAGCGGAACTGAGATCTAAGATTGAATCGATGGAAGCGGTGCTGAAGCGCGAGCACTTTGGCTATGCGTATGTCCGGGCTTTTGAGTCCACAGAGCAAACCAGAATCTGGAAAGTGCGGAAAGCCGGCCTCGGACTGCTGCTTGGAATAAAGACCGCGAGAAAACCGATCGCGTTTGTCGAGGATTGCGCTGTTGAACCGTCAAAACTCCCGGAATTCTTCATCCGATTCCGCGACGTTATCCACAAGTACGGCACGTCTGCCGGCTACTACGGACACGCCAGTGTGGGCTGTCTGCACATCCGGCCAATGATTAATACGAAGGTTCCCAGCGATATCCAGATCATGCAGGACATGACCAACGAAATTGCCGACCTCGTCATCGAATTCGGCGGCAGCATGAGCGGCGAGCATGGAGACGGACTTGCGAGAAGCTATCTGAACGAGAAACTGTTCGGGAGCCGCATTTACAGGGCGTTTCAGGATGTAAAGCACGCCTTCGATCCCGAAGGCCGCATGAATCCAGGCAAAATCGTCAACGCACCGCCGATGACGGAAAACCTGCGCTATGGCGGTCAATACCAGTCGATCGGTATCACGACGCACTATGATTTCACACGCGAGGGTGGATTCGCCAACGCCATCGAAATGTGCAACGGCGCTGGCGTATGCAGGAAGCAGAATGAAGGAACGATGTGCCCGTCGTACATGGTCACGCTCGAAGACGTCCATTCCACACGTGGCCGTGGAAACTATCTGCGCGAAATCATTTCCGGAAAGGTCCCAGCGCACGAGTTCACGGGCAAGGCGCTCCACGACGCGCTCGATCTTTGTCTCGAGTGCAAGGGCTGCAAGGCCGAATGTCCGTCCAACGTCGACATGGCGAAGCTGAAGTATGAGTTTCTGGCGCATTACAACGATGCAAACGGGCTGCCGCTCCGGTCGAACATCTTCGCGCACATCCACGCGCTGAGCCGGATGGCGTCATTCATGCCGTCGCTTGCAAATTCCATGATGAGCCGTCCGGCAGTTCGTAAGGCGCTGGACCGGTACGTAGGAATCGATGCGCGGCGAAAGATGCCTCCGATCGCGCAGCAGACGTTCGAATCCTGGTTTCGAAAAAGAAAACTCACCGAGCGACGCACGGATAACCGCAATGTGGTTCTCTTTCACGACACGTTTATCAATTTCAATTATCCCGATGTGGGAAAGGCGGCCACGCTGCTCCTGGAGGCCGCGGGCTACCACGTCGAAATTGCGGAGCGTCAGTGCTGCGGCCGGCCGATGATTTCAAAAGGCCTGCCTGAGGAAGCGAGAGAGAACGCGCGGTTCAATGTCGGAAAACTCCAGCCATATGTCGAGGCGGGCTTCTCTATCGTTGGCTGCGAGCCAAGCTGTATTCTCACGTTCCGCGACGAATATCCGGATCTGCTAAAAGGCCATGCGGTGGATGAGGTTGCCAAGGCAACCTTCCTGCTGGAAGAATTCATTGTGAGGGAAAAGCAGGCGGGCCGCTGGAAACTGGAATTCCCGAAAAAGGCAGGAAAAGCACTGATTCACGGCCATTGCCATGAGAAGGCGCTGATCGGCTCACGGTATCTGAAGGAAGCCATGTCTTTGGCTTACTCCGTCGAAGAAGTGGATTCGGGATGTTGCGGAATGGCCGGATCGTTTGGTTTTGAGAAGGAGCACTACGACGTTTCCATGGCGATTGGAAAGAGACGACTCTTCCCTGCCGTCGAGAAGAGTCCCGACGCCATAGTCGTGGCCCCGGGAGTTTCCTGCCGGCAGCAGGTGGAACACGCGACAGGCCGGCGCGTGCTGCATCCGGCCGAAGCGCTTATGCTTGCACTGTAAGAATGGGGACGGGGGATTTGCCAATGTTCAATGCTCAATTTTCATCCGAAGGGAAAGGGAATCTGTCGACGTTCCTTCGGATGAAAATTGAGCATTGAACATTGGCAAATCCCCATCTTTTCTAAAATTATCAGATGATGGCAACCCTTGAAGGAACGCTCCGCTACGCCGAACGGCTGAAAGGCCGCGTCGCAGGCGGCCACTTCCGTGAAGAGCAGGGGTTGCTGATGTCGTCGATCGGGCTCGGCACGTATCTGGGAGAACCGGACGCGGCGACCGACGAGGCGTATCGATCCGCAATTGTCCGTGCGGTCGAACTCGGTGTAAATGTGATCGATTCGGCCATCAACTACCGATTTCAGTGCAGCGAACGATCCATAGGGCGGGCCCTGCGCGATCTCGTTTCTTCAGGCAAAGCCCAACGCGACGAACTCATTATCGCCACCAAGGCGGGATATCTGACGTTTGATGGCACGATGCCGGAAGACCCAAGGCATTACATTCAGGACACTCTGATCTGCACCGGGATCATCGATGTCTGCGATATCACCGCTGGCAGTCATTGTATGACGCCTCGATATCTGGAGAATCAGATCAACCGGAGCCTCGAAAATCTCGGCGTCGATACCATCGACATTTTCTATATCCACAATCCAGAAACCCAACTCTCGGACATCGATCGCGATGAGTTCATCCGGAGGCTGCGCTCAGCATTTGAATACCTGGAAGGCGCCGTTCTGGACGGCAAAATTCGTCAATATGGCTTGGCAACGTGGAACGCCTTCCGGGTTCCACACTCGGCGCGCGATTCCGTCTCCATCGAAGCCGCCGTGTTGTGCGCGCATTCGATTGCGGCAGATACCCACCATTTCCGATACTTGCAGCTTCCCTACAATCTTGGGATGCCGGAAGCCTTTGCCCGATCGAACCAGGTCGTCGACGGCCAACCCGTGACGATACTGGAAGCATGCCGGCAACTCGGCATCAGCGTAGTGGCAAGTGCCACCATGCTTCAAAGCAAGCTCAGCAGAGGTCTTCCCTCCATCATTTCTGAAAGCCTGCCTGGCCTGAGAACCGATGCCCAGCGGGCCATTCAGTTCGTCCGATCAACTCCGGGGATCGCCACGGGACTGGTCGGAATGAGCCGGATTGCGCACGTCGAGGAAAACCTGGAAGTGGCGGCAGTCTCCCCCGCGACTTCCGCAGTCGCAAAGCTGTTCGAGGACGCCTGAATTCGGCTAATATAGTTGGTGGACCTGTGGTTCGTACTTCCCTAACGTCTTACATCTTATTAACTGGAGAATATAATGCGAAAACTTTCGCTGCTGGTCTGCTCGCTCCTGATGCTCGCGCTTGTTGCGTGCGGCGGAAACTCAAACGAACTCCCGACTTTGCCGGATGGGCCGGGTGGCACGACAGGTGGAGACGCTCCCCCTGCAACAACGGCGTCGATCATGGGCAAGATTTCATTTGAAGGTGAAGTTCCGAAGCCAGCCAGGATTCAAACCTCGGCGGATCCCAACTGCAAGAAGGAACTGACATCGGAAGAAACCAAAGTTTCGGACGGTGGACTGGAAAACGTCATTATTTATGTCAGCGGTGGAGACGGAGTCGCAGGAAAAAGCTATGCCCCGCCATCCACTCCGGTGGAAATCGATCAGGTGGACTGCCACTACATTCCTCACGCTCTGGTCATTCAGGTGGGCCAGGAATTGGCTGTCAGGAACGGCGACATGACATTGCACAACATCCACACGCTGGGCGAAGCAAACCCAACTTGGAATGTTGGCCAGGCGGCCCAGAATATGGTCAATAAGCACATATTCGAAAAGCCAGAGGTTCTTCTCCCGGTGAAATGCGACGTTCACGGGTGGATGAGAGCGTTTATTGCTGTGCTCACCAACCCATTTGGAACCGTCTCGACCCAGGGCGGCAAGTATGAACTGAAGCTGCCGGCAGGCAAATTTGAAATCACCGCAATCCACGAGAAGTATGGCAAGCAGACCACGATGGTTGAAGTAAAGGACAACGACCATACGACGATTGATTTCAAATTCAAGGCAAGCGACGCAAAGTCCGGCAACTAGCAATGTCACGCAGCGTTCACGTTGCGGACTCGCTGCATGAAGAGGGCGAAAATATCGGGCTGCACCGATTCGCCCTCTTCACAGCGTGTTGCACCGCACTTCTGATCTTTGTCGGCGGGCTTGTTACCAGCACGGAGTCCGGATTATCGGTTCCCGACTGGCCCACCACCTACGGCTGGAACATGTTTGCGTTCCCGGTTTCGAAATGGGTGGGCGGGATTTTCTACGAGCACAGTCATCGTCTAGTTGCTTCGTTTGTTGGTTTTCTCACACTCATTCTGGCCTTCTGGACCTGGGTGACCGAAAAACGGCAATGGGTGCGAATGCTGGCTGTGGCTGCGCTTGGCACCGTCATGGCCCAGGGTATACTCGGCGGCCTGACCGTAATGCTGCTTCTGCCCACTGCGATATCGATGGCACATGCATGCCTGGCGCAGACTTTCTTCTGCCTGGTCATCGCAATCACACTTTTTACATCTCCTCAGTGGAAAAACGGATTGCCCGTCGCACACCCTGCCGTGAATTCGGTGAGTTCCGTCACGCTACCGGCACTGTGTGCGATGACAACTGCCGCAATTTACACTCAACTCCTGCTGGGCGCCCTGATGCGACACACAGACTCGGGCCTGGCGATTCGAGACTTCCCATTATCCTTCGGAAGAATCATTCCGCCCTTCATGTCAAGCCACATCGCGATCCATTTCTCTCACCGCGTTGGCGCACTGATTGTGAGCGCAATGATTGTCTGGACGTTCCTGCGAATCCGTAGCGCGTATCAGGAATACACACTTCTTCGGCGGCCAGCCACGGTGATGTTTTCGCTGTTGTGGCTTCAGCTCGCGCTTGGCGCAAGCACGGTATGGAGCAGTAAGGCGGTTCTCATTACTACCGCGCATGTGGTAACTGGCGCGCTGGTGCTGGGCACCTCGGTGCTGTTGACACTTCGAGCATGGACGATGGTTCCGTCAAAAGAAGCCGCGAGAGTGCCCTCATGGCGGTAACCGAATTGGGACTCACGAATCGCCGCGCCCGCGCGGCCGATTTTATGGAACTCACCAAACCGAGAATTACCTTGATGGTGCTGATCACCACGTTGGTGGGTTTTTATATGGGCTCAGATGGCGGGTTGCAACGAATGCTGCTGCTCAATACCATCCTCGGAACTGCACTCGTTGCGGCCGGCGCCAGCGGGCTCAATCAGTATCTGGAACGGGATCTGGACGCCCGCATGCTTCGAACACGGTCACGTCCACTTCCAGAAGGCCGATTGCTTCCCAGCGAAGCATTGATTTTCTCGGCCGCACTGGCGATCACAGGCATTACCTATCTCAGTGTCTTTGTGAATGGGATTACCGGCGCGCTGGGGGCGCTGACTCTGGGGGCTTATGTCTTCGTCTACACTCCCCTCAAAACTCGCACCGTGTTTTGCACGTTGATTGGCGCATTGCCCGGAGCGGTTCCGCCGCTGATGGGTTGGACTGCCGCCCGGGGCAACATGGACGAAGTGGCCCTTTCCATATTCGCGATATTGTTTCTGTGGCAGATGCCGCACTTCTTCGCAATCGCCTGGATCTTCACTGAAGACTACGCGCGCGGTGGATTCGTGATGCACTCCAGTGGTGTCAATACCGGACGTCAGATCATCATGTACTGCTGCGTTTTGATACCGGTGAGCCTGCTGCCCACGCTTTTCGGTGCCACGGGTACGACGTACTTCTACGGCGCACTGCTGCTTGGCTTCATCTATCTGGGCTACGGGTCTGCCGTAGCGCTGTTTCGTTCCAACACCCATGCGCATCGGCTGCTGAGGATTTCAGTTCTGTACCTGCCTGCGCTGCTTGTGCTTATGATGTTCGACAAGGTGTAATCGATTTGAGTAATGAAGCTGCCGTCCAGGTTCTCAACCTCACCCACAACTACGGAGACCGAAAAGCCCTCGATGGGGTGAGCTTCGAAGTACGCCGCGGCGAGATCTTCGCATTGCTGGGGCCCAACGGCGGTGGCAAAACGACTCTCTTCAGGATTCTGTCCACCGCTCTAACGCCCTCCGGCGGAACCGCGAAGCTCATGGGCTTCGATATTCGTGAGCAGGCCAACGATGTGCGGCGGCGCATCGGAATCGTGTTTCAGAATCCAAGCCTGGATAAGAAG